>Ga0206131_10005946_pt1 | contig 12639 bp, 11 predicted proteins | sample Helgoland_Spring_FD_148636 | JGI IMG/M metagenome (GOLD analysis project Ga0206131, IMG submission 148636) | Pelagic subsurface seawater microbial communities from Kabeltonne, Helgoland, North Sea - Helgoland_Spring_Bloom_20160517_1 | ecosystem: Environmental > Aquatic > Marine > Epipelagic ... | reverse complement strand
TTTGGATATTTGAAGCTTGCTTACCCTTTGGACCTTCAGTTACCTCAAAAGTCACACGAGCACCTTCTTTCAAACTTTTGTAACCTTCTTCAACGATTGCTGAAAAGTGAGCAAATAAATCATCACCGCCATCATCTGGAGTGATAAAACCAAAACCTTTTGAATCATTAAACCATTTTACTGTTCCTGTTGCCATTACGATACATCCTTTACAAATTTGGGAGGTCCCTAAAGAATCGCTTACTGTATATGTTGTCTGTAGATTGTAAACCTAGAAAAACGACTGATACGAATAAACCAAACACCTGAACCGAATTTAACTCCTGTGCTGAATAAAAGTCAAGCCATTTTACAAAAAAAATTATTCTATGTATTTAACGATATCTTCATAAGGTAAGGCACCCTCAATTCTTTTTCCGCTGGATACGATGATGGTTGGAGTTGAGGATATGCCAAGTTTCTTGGCAAGCTTTAAATTTTCTTCAATTGGAGTGTCACAATTACCATCATTTTTTGGAAGTGTATTTTTGAGCATGTAATTATTCCAAGCAATTGTTTTATTTTCTGAGCACCATATTTTTTTTGACTTATTCATTGCATCAGGATGGATAGCTAGTGGGTATAAGAAAGTATAAATGGTTACATCTTTTAATTTAGATATAGTTTCTTTCTCAAGCTTTCTGCAAAATGGGCAATCTACGTCAGAAAAGACAGCAATTCTTCGGCTTCCATCTCCCCTTTCCTCTTTGATCGCATTTTTAAAAGGCAGGCTATCAAAATCTACTTTATTCAGTTCTTCAAGCCTTGCAGAGGTAAGGTCTATTTTTGTTTTTGGATCAACTAACCTTCCCTCAACAATTAAAAAGTTAAAATCTTCATCACTATAAATAATTTGGCCTCCAATAAAGATTTCATAAAGGTCGTTATAGTTTGTTTTCTGAATGCTTTTAATTGTTAAATCAGGATAAGTTTTTTTAATAATTTCTCTTAATTCATTCTCGTCCGACTTAACGTGTAGATTGATAAAGGTTAAAAAAATTATTAGCGCAATTTTTATCATGAAATAGCCTTTTTAATAAGTTGCTGTTTAAGAAATTTTGATTTATCAAGTATGCCCATACCCTTTTCGATTACACCAGTCACAATAGATGATTTTTTTGAGAAAATCCAATTAAGGCCAAGCGTTAAAAATCCCATCTGACTGACATCTTCCTTTCTCACTCTTTCGTATTTACGCAAAAAACCTCTCAAACCAATATCCAAATAATTTTTTCTATCTATAATTTTTTCTAAGGAAATAATATCCCTTATACCAAGATTTAATCCTTGTCCTGCCATAGGATGAATAAAGTGAGCTGAATCACCAACAAGCAAAACACGATCGTTAAAAATACTCTCAACACTGTTCATAAAAAGTGGAAAGGATTCTTTTTTTGAGGTGATTTTTATATCTTTATAATAATTACCGATTATTTGACTTAATTCATTCTCAATAGATTTATCATCAAGGCCATTAAGTTTTGCAAAGAAGTTAGAATTACATGACCAAACAATCGAGACTAATCCCTGCCTAATCGGCAGCACTGCTAAAATACTTTCTTTTAAGAAAAATTGAAATGCTTGCTTTTGTATTTCGGTGTTAACTTTAAGCTCAAATGATAGTGCAGTCTGATTAAAGTTATGCCTGCGAAGACCGATTGCTATTTTTTCTCTTACCTTTGAGTTAGACCCATCACATGCAATTATAATCGATGCAATATGCTCCTCATTAGGTAACTTTAGAATTGCTTGATCTTGTTTTTTCTGAATCTCAAAATCAGTGGATAGTTTTTTGAAATTTTTTTTATTATTAAATGTATTCTTAATCGCTTCATCAAAATCTTTTTCATTTACCATATAAGCAAGTGCTGGTTTTTGTGCGTCGTCCGCATTGAGGGTGACCGAGTTTTTAATAGAGCTATCAAATATTTTCATACTTTTAATTTCGCTAAGTGACTCAAAAAAAATTGATGGAAGGCCAAGTGACCTTAGCCAATCTAAAGAGGATGGAGATAAGGCAAAAGTTCTGTTTTTAACATTTGCGTCTTTTGTGAAATGGTTGACTTCAAAACCTTTTGATTTCAACATCATATGCAGAAGCTCCCCTATTAAACCGCCACCTACGATAATAATCTTATTTTCAATATCACTCACCATAACTCATCTTCCTAACAAATGATTGCTTGATGGGTCTTGAAATATCTAATAAGGTAAGCGCATAACCCCTAGCTTTTTTAAAGCCTACCAAGTCATTAGAAAAGCTCTTAACGAGCAATTCAGTAAAACCAAGTATTTTCTTTCGTTCACTTGCTCTAGACTGTTTATAGTCATTAATCAAGGTTTCTAGATTTTTAGCATTTAAATCATCTCTTAAAGACTGACTAAGTTTATATGCATCCCTAAACCCTGTATTTAAACCTTGGCCGGCTACAGGATGCATGGTCTGTGAAGCATTTCCTAGAGCGACAATATTTGAATGCATTACATCTACATGTGTTTGTTTTAAATCAAATGATATTCTTTTCTCACACCCTTCAAAGCTTCCAACTCTATCTCCAAAGCTTTTGTGAAGCTGTGATAAAAAACATTCATCAGTCAATTTTTTAAGGTCTTCTATTAATTTTAATGGCCCCGTCCAAACCAGTGAGAATTTATCTTCTTTATTTGGTAGCAAGGCAATTGGCCCATTGGAGGTGAATCTTTCATAGGCGATATTACGATGAGGTATTTCAGACAAAACCTTTGTTACGATTGCAGCATGATTGAAGTGTTTTATTTTCTTATTTAACTCTAACCCTTCAATTTCTTCGGTTGCCCCATCAGCCAAGACAACAAATTCACTTTTAAATTTTTTAATTTTATTGTTGGTTTGCATTGTAAGGTTGAGTGAAGGCTTATCGCCTACACATTTAGTAACCTTTGTTTCATAAGATATCTCAACGTTTCTTATACATTCTACTTCCTCTTGCAGGGCTCCCATTAAATCCCCATAAGATATAATATAACCTAATGATTCCTCATTGAATTCTTGAGCATCCATCATGGTCCTGCCAAAGGAACCAGCTTGACTCGTATGTATTTTTTTTATCTTTGTAATTTTTTGTTCTAATCGGTCCCATACCCCTATTTCCTTCAAAATTAGTCGACTTCCATTTGAAAGGGCGAGTGCTCTATTGTCTTGATTTGTGGAATCATGCTCTTTAGATTCAAAAATTTGAATCTTGCCTATGCTTGTGCGGCTTAATATTGCAAATATCAAGCCAACTGGTCCACCCCCAATAATTGCACAATCAGGCACTTGAAGTCCCAATAATTGCTTCAAGCTCATTTATTTCTTTTGGCGCATTCTTACTTAAAACATCATGACCATCAACAGTGACTAAAACATCATCTTCTATCCTCACCCCTATGCCCCAAAACTCTTTAGGCACATTATCCGATGGCCTGATATAACAACCTGGCTCGATAGTAAGAACATTTCCCTCGGTAAACTTTACAGCCACTGACGGATTGTTTTTAGATGAATATTTACCTACATCATGAACGTCTAATCCAAGCCAATGGCTTGTTCTATGCATAAAGAACTTTTTATATAATTCTTTTTCATAAACTTCATCTCTTGAGCCAATTAAAATGTCTAAATCGATTAAACCATCAACGATGATTTTAAGTGCCTCTTTGTGCGGATCATCAAAAAAATTTTCTGCCTTAACTTTTTCAATAGCAGCTTTTTGAGCAAATAGAACCAATTGATAGATTTCTTTTTGTGCTGAAGAAAATTTACCATTCACAGGAAAGGTTCTTGTTATATCAGAAGCATAACTTCCTACTTCACATCCAGCATCTATTAATAGTAGATCTCTATCCCTCATTTGGGAGTCATTTTCTACATAATGAAGGGTACACCCATTAGCGCCTGACGCGACTATAGAAGAATACGCTGGGTTCCGTGCGCCACCTTTAAAAAATTGATTTAAAATTTCACCTTCAATCTCATACTCATATTTATCAGGTCTAGTAAGTTTCATCGCCTGAATGTGAGCATTAGCAGCAATATCTGCTGACTTCCTCATTAAATTGACTTCAAAATCATTTTTAATCACCCTCATATCATCAAGGATTTCGGATAAATCTTCTCTCAATTTATTATTTTCCTCGAACCACTTAGGACTCAAAATATTATCAATCATGGAAGATGGCAATAAAAATACACTCTTGCTTTTTAAAAATTTAGGAATTAGTTTGTGGGTCTCATTTAATGGGTAAGCCTCATCAAATAAAAATTCCTTGGATGCCTGCTTTGGACCATAAATAAAACCATTCCAGACCTCTTTCAGTTCATCTTTAGGTTGACAAAAAATGATTGATTTTGGATTTTTACCACCTACAATCATCACAACTGTTTCAGGCTCTGGGAACCCAGATAGATAATGAAAAGAACTATCAGATCTAAATGGGTAGTGACAATCTTTATTTCTTATGGATTCCTTAGCGTTTGCTACTATAGCAACATTGTCACCTATTCGAGTTGCAAGCCTATCTCTTCTATTTTTAAATTCTTTATAATCCTTCATGTGTTCACTCATCTAAATTAATCATATTTAAACGCTCTGGGGTACCCACGTCTGACCAAAGCCCTTCAAATAATTCACCTTGAATGCATTTTTTATTTATTGCAATTTCTAGTATTGGTGCTAATTTAATTTTATTTCCCTCCGTCAATTCAGAAAAAAATTTAGGGTCATAAATGGCTATACCTGAAAAGGTCAATGGCCTTTCAGCATTCATAGTTAATATTCCATCTTCCATTATGCCAAAATCACCTTTAAGATTATGCTCTGGATTATTGACAAGAACTAGATGGCCTATACTTTTTTTTTGTAAAGATCTGTTTTTTAAATTTTTGTAATTGTAATCTGAAAAAATATCTGCGTTAATCACTGTAAAAGGCTCATCTCCAAGGTACTTAATTGCTTTCTTAATACCCCCAGCAGTTTCTAATGCTTGTTCTTCTTCAGAAATAGATATATTTAATCCCCATTTCGATCCATCACCGACAAATGCGATTATTTCTTTTGATAAATATGCCACGTTGATTACAACATCCTTAAAACCAGCTTCATATAATTTAATCAAATGCCAGTCTATCAGGCATCTCCCCTTCACCTTTAACAGGGGTTTAGGACAGCTTTGAGTTAAGTTACCCATTCTCTCTCCTCTACCTGCAGCAAGGATCATTACTTTCATTTGATTACCTTATCTAAAAAAATTCTTAGCTGATGAAAATCTCGATACCTCTCAGTCGCATCCATTAAGTACTTCTCAACTAATGGAATGTTCTTAAGGTACTGATTCTTATTGTCCCTAACAGAAAGTCTTGCGAAGATACCTAAAATTTTTAAATGTCTTTGAATACCCATACATTCAAAATCTTTATAAAAAGTAGAAAATTCTAAATTGGTGATGAGCTTATTGGTATTCGCTTTTTCCCAATATCTAACGGCATGGTCTAGGACAATTTCCTCATCCCATTCAATATATGCATCTTTTAGAAGTGAGACAAGATCATATGTAACTGGGCCTACTAAGGCGTCTTGGAAATCCAAAATTCCAGGATTGTTTGGTTTTTGATTCATCAAGTTTCTACTGTGATAATCACGATGAACAAAAAATTTCTCTTGGCTTAAAACTTTTTTGCTAATTTCTTCAAAACAAGTTAATAAGCTCTCATTTTCTTTATTAGTTAGCTCAATTTTTTTATATTTTTTTAAGTACCACTCTATAAAAAGAGCCATCTCATCAAAAAGTATTTTTTGTGTATAACTTTGACATAAATCTTTTTTAACCAGTTTCTGCATTTGAATAAGTGATTCAATTGAGTCGCTATATAAACGTTGTTGATTATCATCATTTAAGACATCTAGGTAGGTATCACTTCCAAAATCCTGCATTAATATAAATCCAAACGTATCATCTTCATCATATATATCTGGTACATTCACATTTATTGAATTAAGAATTTGGCTAATTTTTAAAAAAGCTTCAATAGATTCATTCTGAGGCGGTGCATCCATAACGATAAAGCTATCATCAAAAGTTTTTACCCTAAAATATCTTCGAAAGCTTGCGTCACTCGAGGCAGTAGAAATAGAAAAATTTATTTCCAATTTTTTGGAGAGCCAATCCTTTAATAAATCTATTCTTTTTAAACTATCCAAATGATTATCTCTTTGATGATAAATAAGTTCTTTTTTAATTTACATGAGTTATAATCCACAACTCACTGATTTATATATTAGTTTTTAAAATGTAGGCTAAGGTTTATTTAAAATTAAAATGATTAAAATGACTATATCAGGTTTCGTATAATTTGAATTTAAGAATAAAAAAAATATGGTTTTTTTTGTTTGTGTTTTTTCTATTAAAAAACACAATTCTTATTGCTGAGGAGATAAATCATGATACGTACTCACCTGTTCAAAATTTAAGCGAAAATAACATAGTTATTGAAGGTGACTCTCTAGAAAGCATTCTTGACAGAAAGCTTAGGGCTACAGGTAATGCTTCAATTATAAAAGGCGATCAATCAATAACAGCCGATTTCATAGAGTACGATCAAATATCTGAGGAGCTCTATGCAAAGGGTCAAATTATAATCACCACACCAGACTTAGAGCTTAAGGGGACGGAGCTAGAAATGTCTTTAGCTGAAAATACAGGGACTATTGCAAATGGATCATTTGTTGCAAATATAAATAAGACTTTTAGTATAGAGCAAGCAGATGATGGTTCAAATATTTCAGAAGTCAAAACCTCGAAGTTTAATAATAAGCTAAGAGGTACTGCCACTAAAATATTTTTAGAGGGAGAAGATAAAAAGAATCTAGAATTCGCTAAAGTAACCACTTGTGAGGCAGACCAAAATGAATGGTTTATAACGAGTCAAGAGACAGTTATCGATCAGTCATCAGGCAATATTAAAGCAAAAGATGCTGTACTTTCAATTAGAGGTGTCCCAATCATGTACTCACCATATATTGATTTCTCCATGAACTCGCAAAGAAGGTCTGGATGGTTGCTTCCAACTGCAGGAACAACAACGACAAGCGGATTTGAAATGTCAATCCCTTATTACTTCAATTTATCTCCTACACATGATGCGACGATAACAACAAGAAATATGGCAAAACGTGGCTTACAATTCGATGGTGAATATAGATATCTTAGTGAAAACTTTCAAGGAACTTCCAATATTCAATACTTACATAAGGATAGAGATTCTGATATTGACAATCGATATCTTCTAAACGTTAAACATAAACATAATTTTGGTCATGGGTTTACCGGAACAATTGATTATGAGAAAGTCAAAAATAATGATAATAATTATTTTGCAGATATGTCGACAAGCATCGCCGTTACGAGTCAAGTAAGCTTGAGACAAACAGCACATTTGGATTACGCTATGACTGATGATTTATCTGATATAAGTGCTAGCTTTAAAGTGCAAGAATTTCAAAATCTAACTTCCAAATCTCCATACGAACTAAAACCGAGTTTTAATGTAAGTTTTTTGAAAGATTGGGAGGATAACGCAGATCAAGCACTGTTTTTACAAACTAATGCAAATTTTATGTATGACCAATTCGACAAAGGTGATAACGCAAAAGATAATATTGCTACTGGTTCAAGAATTTCCTCAACCCCCAGTATTTCATTTCCAATGGAAGCTAGTTTTGGATTCTTAAAACCAAAGTTGATAGCAAATTTAAGGCACTATGATCTCGATGATGCGTCTACCTCGAAAAAAAGTTTGGCAATTCCATCATTATCTCTTGATTCAGGGTTGTATCTGGATCGACCATTTAAACTAAGTGGTTACAATTTTACTCAAACACTGGAACCAAGAATTTTTTATACTTATACACCATATAAGGATCAATCTGATATACCATACTTTGATACCTCTTTGAATGAATTGAATACATCAACGATTTTCCAAGAAAATCAATTTTCTGGCCAAGATAGAGTGATGGATTCCAATGCAATTACAACGGCTCTTGCTACCAGAATAATTGATGATTCTGGTTATGATTGGATGTTACTAACGATGGCTCAAAGGTTCTACTTCTCTGATAGAAAGGTTTTAGAAGAGGATAAATATGCTAGTTCATCCTATAAAGGGGATAAGTCAGATTTTTTAGTAGGAGCTCAAGCAAACTTAACTAAATCATTAAAATTAACTAGTGATTATGAATATAACTTTTCTGAAGATGTGACAAACAAGTTCACAGCTGCTGCTAGGTTTACTCCCGAACCAGGGAAGGTATTAAATGCTTCCTATCGTATGGTTTTAAATCCATCATCTGGTGAATATGACGTCAAACAATATTTATTATCTGGTCAATGGCCACTAAGTTACGGGTGGTCAGCTCTAGGAAGTTATAATTATGATATTTATGAACGACATGATATCGAATCAATGCTTGGTGCAGAATATGATGCAGGATGCTGGACAGCTCAGTTCATGTTCCATAGACTTCAGTTAGCTACAGAAAGACAGGCTACCAATACATTTTTCATGATGCTTGAAATTGGTGACCTTGGATCCTTTGGCCAGGGAGACAAGGCAAGCTTATTCGAAACAATGAATAGAACCGTTCAGGGTAGTTCATTTGCAAGCGATTTGCCGGATGAATACCGTGAGACAAATCTCGAAGACATTTATACAGACTAAATGATCGCTAAAATTATTTTTATTTTTAGGCTGATAATCCTACAAAATATTTTTTTTATAAACCCAGTTTATGCAGCTCAAGAATATATTGAAGTTGATAAAATCATTGCCATTGTTGAAACACAAACAGTCACAAATTCAGAGCTCAATAAGAAAAAAGAAGAGATTAGAAAAGCACTATCTCAACAAGGAGAAGTCATATCCCCTGATAAAAAAATTACAAAAATTGCCCTAGACCAACTGATTACTGAAAAATTAGTAACTGAGTACGCACTAGCGCAGGGTATAAGTATTAATGACGAACGACTTAATAATGTAATCAACAATATCGCCAAGTCTAACAACATTTCTACCGAGAAATTAATTGGTGAAATCGAAAGAGATGGTTCAAGTTTTTCGGATTTTAGAGAGGATATTCGTATTCAACTAATTTATGAGCAAGTAAAAAAAAGAATCATAAGCGCAAATGTGAAAATATCTGAATTTGAAATTGATAACTTAATAGAACTCCAAAAAGAGAGAACTCCTACTAAATATAACTATTCTCACATTTTTATAGAAAATATTAGAGATGGTGCTGATGATGTTGATGCTGAAGTAACAAAAAATAAATTAAATAAAGTAATAAATCAGCTTAAAGAAAACAATTTTGAGAATGTGGCAAAAGATTATTCAGATGGTCCAATGGCTTCAAAAGGTGGTTTAATTGGGTTTAAAACAATAGATGAGATTCCAGATATATTTATAGATAGTCTAAAATCAATGAAAATTGGGGAGACAAGTCAACCAATTAAAAGCTCAGGAGGCTATCATTTAGTAAAATTAAATAAAATTGAAGAGTTTGCAATGGAAACCATTATTGTTAGGCAATCTAAAGCTAAACAAATCTTACTAAAGAAAAATCAAATTATATCTGAAAATGAAATCAAGAAAAAATTAGCGAATATTAGAAATTTAATTATGGAAGGTATACCTTTTTCTGAAGCCGCTGAGAAATATTCAGAGGACGGTTCTGCTGCAAATCAAGGGGATTTAGGCTGGCTCAATCCAGGAGACACTATCCCTGAATTTGAAAAAGAAATGGATAATTTAAAAATAGATGAAATTAGTCAGCCAGTTAAAACTGCACTTGGATGGCATTTAATCCAAGTAAATGATAGAAGAGAAAAAGATTTATCATCAGAATCATTAAGACAAAGAGTGAAAGAAAGTTTAATGAGGCAAAAGACTGAAATTAAATTTAATGATTGGGTCAAAACATTAAGAGAGGGAGCCCATTTAGAAATATGGCTTTATGACGACTAATGAAAAGACTACCAAATCTTATTATTACATCTGGCGATCCAGCAGGAATTGGGCTTGACCTTTGCGTGATGCTAGCCTTTAAAAAATTTCTGGCAAATATTACAATTATTGGAAATAAAAATGCCATTCTTTCCAGAGCTAGGCAACTGAAAAAAGATATTAAGATTTCAACAACATTAGGTTCTCATTTAGGAAATGGAGAGCTTAAAATAATCAATCTAGATTATAAAAACCCAGTTGTTGCCGGACAACTTGATAGAAGTAATTCCTTACAGCAGCTGAAGGGATTAAAAACCTCAATCGAGCTATGTTTAAGTAAAAAATTTGATGCCCTAATTACGCTTCCAATCCATAAAAAAATTCTTTCATCAAAAAAAAATAAATTTTCTGGTCACACAGAATATATTGCCGATGCTTGCGGTTTTAAAGGCAATGAAGTAATGCTTTTAACCAGCAAAAAATTAAATGTAGCTCTTGCAACAACTCATATTTCACTGAAGGATGTTCCAGGCAATATTTCTCAAGAAAGTATATGCAATACTATCTCAACACTTCATAGTGAACTGAAAAAAAGATTTAAAATCACTTGTCCAAGAATCACATTAACTGGTTTAAATCCTCATAGTGGAGAAGATGGTGAGTTTGGTGATGAAGAAATAAGAATAATAAAGCCAGCTATTAAGAAAATGCAGGAGTTCGATATTTCAATAAATGGTCCTATTCCTGCAGATACAGCATTTACACCAAAAATAATGAGAAATACAGATTGTTATCTCACGATGTATCATGATCAAGGATTAGCTCCTTTCAAAGCTCTCACCTTTGGAAAAGGCGTTAATGTGACACTTGGATTACCGATTATAAGGACATCAGTAGATCACGGTACTGGGCTTGACATTGCTGGCTCAAATAATATTGACCCAAGTAGTTTGTTTGAATCAATTAAATTAGCGATTAGTTTAGCTAAAAATCAATATTGAAAGCCAAAAAAAAATTTGGTCAAAATTTTTTAGTTGATCGTTATTTCATATCTAAGATCATTAATGAAATAAATCCAAAAGAAGAAAACATGATACTAGAAATTGGTCCAGGCAAAGGCGCAATCACGGAACCAATATTAAAGAAAATTAACCATATCTCAGTTGTTGAAATTGACCCTGATATGATAAAAATTTTAGAGAACAACATTAATACAAAAAACATCTCCATATTAGCCGAAGACATACTCGGTATAAATGATGAATTCTTTAAAAAATTTAATAAAATTATTGGAAATTTACCTTATTACATAGCGACTGAGATAATATTAAAACTTACAAAAATATATAGCTCTTCTTCTGAATTATACTTTATGGTTCAAAAAGAAGTTGCTGAGAGAATAACTGCTAAACCATCAAACAAATCTTTTGGTCGATTATCGGTTATCCTTCAGTATTATTTTGATATTGAATTTTTATTTGAGATACCACCAAAAGCATTTTTCCCACAACCTAAAATTACCTCTGCATTTATAAGATTGATAAGAAAAAAAAGAGTAAGTCCAATGGTTATTGATAAAGATAGCTTTGAACAAATTGTTAAAGTAGCTTTTTCCCAAAAAAGAAAAACAATTAAAAACAACTTCAAAAATATATTATTTGATAAAGATTTTTTTAATCTTGAAATATCACCAAAAATTCGATCTGAAGCGCTGACTATAGATCAATTTATAAAATTAGAAAATTATGTTACGCAAAATAATATAAATTTTGATTGCTGATATAATTCAACTGTTTTTTTTAGGAGTTAAAAATGAAAATAATATTAATTGGTGCCCCAGGAGCCGGGAAAGGAACGCAAGCTTCCTTCTTAACGGAAAAATATAAGATCCCTCAAATATCCACAGGGGATATGCTCCGAGCAGCAGTAAAAGATAGAACAGATTTAGGGTTGAGGGCTGAAAATTATATGAATCAAGGCCAGTTGGTTCCTGATAACTTAATCATAGATTTAGTAAAACTTAGAATTGGAAAGGAAGACTGTAAAAATGGTTTTCTTCTTGACGGCTTTCCAAGAACAATTCCACAAGCTCAAGCAATGATAGATGCTAAAATCTCCATCGAATACGTTATAGAGGTCTCTGTTCCAGACAATGAAATCATTAATAGACTTACAGGCAGAAGAATTCATCCTGGATCTGGCAGAATTTACCATATAACTCACAACCCACCAGTAAATGATGATATCGATGATGTTACAGGAGAGCCACTCATTATCCGTGATGATGATAAAGAAAGTACAATTATTAAGAGACTCAAAACCTATCATGAACAAACAGAACCACTTGTTAAATTTTATTCAAATTTAACAGAAAATGATTCAATGAATACACTTAATTTTATTTCAATTGATGGGGTAGATAAGCCTGATAATATAAATTCAAAAATTGCAAATAAATTAAAATAAAATATGAAAGAAGACTATCCTTTTGAAGAAATAGAAAAAAATATTCAAAGTTATTGGGATATTAATAAATCTTTTGAATCATCAGAAAATTCAAATAACAAAAAATACTATGT
>Ga0206131_10005943_pt1 | contig 12642 bp, 8 predicted proteins | sample Helgoland_Spring_FD_148636 | JGI IMG/M metagenome (GOLD analysis project Ga0206131, IMG submission 148636) | Pelagic subsurface seawater microbial communities from Kabeltonne, Helgoland, North Sea - Helgoland_Spring_Bloom_20160517_1 | ecosystem: Environmental > Aquatic > Marine > Epipelagic ... | reverse complement strand
CAAGAGACACAAAGAGGCATTCAGGCCCGCTCGATAAAGAGGTACAAGAAACGCCATGAATATCATTGCTGTTCCCGCATCTGGTTGGACAAAAATCAAAAGTGCTGGTACCAAAACAATACCCGCAACTTGAACTATTGTCTTTTTGTTTTCCAGATTTATATTGGGTCGGCTTAAAAACGCAGCAATTCCTAAGGCTGTACCAAGTTTTGCAAACTCTGATGGTTGAATAGAGTATCCTAAGATTGAAAACCAGGAGCTTGCTCCTTTTACTTCCTTACCAAATATCAACACGGCCACCAAACTTATCGTCGTGATAATATAAATAGGAAAGGCCAGGGTATTCCATATCCGCCAATTGAATGTTAGGAATATAGAAAATATAACAAGTGAAAGTCCCAACCAAATAGTTTGACGACCTACAACTGAATTGATATCAAACCAAAAGCCAGGCCCTTGATAACTGACAGCATAAAGCATTAACCAACCAATAAGTAAAATACTTAGTAAAATACTTAGAAGTATCCAATCAATAGAAACCCTGGATCTCCTATCGGCCATTAAAATTCAAGAATTTCGGTTTTCTTGATATCATCCTGAACAGGTATTGAAGAAGGAAACTCTTGTTTGAATTCAATCAAATAAGCTTCTAAGTCATTCTTTTTTTCGAATGCTCCAATTTGAACCTGATAATACGGAGGGTTGTGTTCCCACTTATAACTAATGTGAGGGTATCGCCTTTCAAACTTTAACAAACCTGCCTCCATCTGACTTCTATCATTTGTAGTCATTATCTGAATACGCCACCCTCTTACCATTAGCTCTTCCTTGTTGGACAGCTCATAAGATTGCATAAGTCTCGTAATCGCCGGATCCTCTTTAATTGTTATTTGAGCATAAGACGCCGCCGTAAATAGTAAAAATAAAACGATACAAATATTTTTCACAACAATATAATTTATGAGCCGTGACACTGCTTGAATTTCTTACCACTTCCACAAGGACACGGGTCGTTTCTTTTAACTTTTTTATCTTCTCTTTTAAACGTTTCTGGCTTTGAGCGTTGCGCTCCACCTGCAGATGCTGCAGCAGCTCTCCTAGCCTTTTCATCTTTATTGGTTCTGACCTTTCTAAAGTCGGTTTTACTAGCCTTCGCTTCTTTTACATCTTCTGGCTTTGCCAACAAAAGCTTTCCTCCCATTAAGTATGAAATTACATCGTAGTTTATTCTGTAGACCAATTGCTCAAATGCCGTATAGGCTTCCATTTTATATACAACCAAAGGATCTTTTTGCTCGAAAGATGCAGATTGCACAGAGTCCTTAAGTTCGTCCATTGATCTTAAGTGTTCCTTCCAGTTTTCATCGATCAATATTAAAGTTACTGCTTTTTCAATATCTTTCATTATTGAATCGCCGTCCGAGTTAACGGCCTCTTCTAGCTCTGCTGCTATCGGAAGTGGATTTTCTCTTGTCGCACTTATAAATGGTAATGAAATTCTTTTATACCTATGCCCTTCATTTTTATAAACATCTTGAATAAGGGGCAAAAGCATTTCCTTCATTTTATCTGCCTTTTCCTTATACGAACTCAAAATCTGATTTTGAAATGTATCAATCAATGTTGCCTCATTTCCTTCAGTAAAAGTAACTTGGTCAATGGTTGGTGAGATTGAAAGGACTCTTAAACATTCGTTTTTAAATGACTCATAATCTCCTGCTCGTTTATGATCTTCAACCAAACTTTCAGTAAGAGACATTATCATATTATACAAATCAACAGACAATCTATCCCCTGATAATGCATTGTTTCTTTTTTTGTAAATAGCTGAACGTTGGATATTCATTACATCATCATATTCCAATAGACGCTTTCTGATTCCAAAGTTATTTTCTTCAACTTTCTTTTGAGCGTTACCTATAGACTTTGAAATCATAGAATGTTGAATAACCTCACCTTCTTGGTGGCCCATCTTGTCCATTATCTTTACAATCCTATCTGAATTGAAAAGACGCATTAATTTGTCTTCCAAAGACACATAAAACTGAGAAGAACCAGGATCTCCTTGTCTACCGGCACGACCACGCAACTGTCTGTCAACCCTTCTTGAATCGTGACGTTCTGTTGCAACAATAGCTAAACCTCCTGCAGCTTTAACCTCGTCAGATAATTTAATATCTGTTCCCCTACCCGCCATGTTGGTGGCTATCGTTACTGCCGAGGTCTTACCTGCAAGCGATACTATTTCTGCTTCTCTTTGATGTTGTTTTGCATTCAAAACGTTGTGGTTGATACCTTTGAGATTAAGCATTCGACTCATCTTCTCAGAAATATCTACTGTTGTTGTACCGACAAGAACAGGTCTTCCCGCTGCTGTTAATTTATGTATTTCATCAATAACAGCATTGAATTTTTCTCGCTCTGTTTTAAACACCAAATCCTCCTTGTCATCTCTAACAATTGGTCTGTTTGTTGGAATAACAACAACATCTAGTTTGTATATTTCCCAAAACTCTCCTGCCTCTGTTTCGGCAGTACCGGTCATACCTGCCAACTTGTGGAACATTCTAAAGTAGTTCTGTAACGTAATGGTAGCATACGTTTGTGTAATGTCTCCTACTTTTACATTTTCTTTCGCCTCTAATGCTTGATGAAGTCCGTCAGAGTACCTACGGCCTTCCATCATTCTTCCCGTCTGTTCATCGACGATTTTCACCTGGCCGTCAACAACAACATACTCTTCTTCTTTTTCAAATAACGTATAAGCTTTCAGCAATTGACTCACTGCATGTAGTCTTCTTGATTTAGTTGAAAAATCCTGAATTAAAGTTGCCTTTGCCTCTGAAGCATTGTTCCCTGTAGATACTGCTTCTTCTTCAATAGCTTGCATTTCGCTCGTGATGTCTGGCATTATAAAGAACTTACTATCGTTTTCACCTTCTGATAAATACTCAGACCCGTAATCAGATAATTCTACACCTCTGTTTTTTTCATCAATTGTAAACAACAATGGTCCATCTACCAAGTACATGTTTTTACTTTGCTCTTGCATATAGTAGTTCTCGGCCTTCTGCATAACAGCCTTAACGCCCTCCTCACTTAAAAACTTTATCAACGGTCTATAACGTGGCAATGCTCTATATGCTCTTAACAATGCTAAACCAGCATCACCTTCATTAAATCCTGTGTTACCTTCTTTATATAGTTTTTTTGCTGCTGCCAAGTTTTCAGTTGCCATCTTCTTCTGCGCAGAGATCAACCTTTCAACTTTAGGCTTTAGCACGAGGTACTCTTGCTCTTCTGTTCCTGCTGGCACTGGACCAGAAATGATCAATGGTGTTCTAGCGTCATCTACCAAAACAGAATCAACCTCATCAATCATTGCAAAGTGGTGTTTGCCCTGAACCTTTTCAGCATCAGAACGCACCATGTTATCTCTCAAGTAATCAAACCCAAACTCATTGTTTGTTCCGTATGTGATGTCACACTTATAAGCTGCAACTCTTTCTGGAGAGTGTGGTTTGTACTTATCAATACAATCTATAGTCAAATGTAAAAATTCAAAGATTGGACCAATCCATTCTGAATCCCTTTTTGCCAAATAATCGTTTACTGTTATGACGTGGACACCGCCTCCTGAAAGGCCATTAAGGTATGCCGGTAATGTTGCCACTAAGGTTTTACCCTCTCCTGTTTGCATCTCTGCAATTTTTCCTGAATGTAAAACATATCCACCTATCAACTGAACATCATAATGAAGCATGTTCCAGGTAATATCACCACCTGCCGCTGTCCAAGAGTTTTTCCAGATGGCATTATCACCATCTATTGTAACATAACTGTTTGTCGCTGCCAATTCTCTATCTAGCTCTGTCGCTTTTACCTTTATGGTTTCGTTGTCCATAAATAATTTTGCAGTTGCTTTTACCGTTGCAAAGGCTTCAGGCAGTAGTTCCATTAAAACAACCTCAAGGTCCGCATCTCTATCTTTCTTGAGTTCATCTATTTGGTCGTAATAGGCTTCCTTTTGAGATAAGTCCTTTTCTTCATCAGACGCCTTCATCACTTGAGCAATCTCATCATCAATAGGTTGAAGGTGGTTTTTGATGCGCTCCCTAAACTCTACAGTTTTATTTCTTAAATCATCACTACTTAAGTTGAGATACTCCTCATAAATTGTATTAATTTTTTCAACATAAGGCTGTATCAGCTTTACATCCTTATCATATTTCGTCCCAAAAAACTTCTTTAATACTTTTAACATAGTCTCTACTTAATTTGCGGTGCGAAGATAAGTATTCATTTTACCATTTGCCCACTATCTTTAAAAATGATGTCAATTTTCTGATAATTCGGGACAGATATTGTACCAACTTGCATTTATACGCCATTTTGACAAAAAGTGTATCTTTTTATGCACTAAACCTGAGCGATGCTTCTTCTATTGACGTTTCAACCTTTACTGCTTGGTTTCACTTTAAGAAGTTACTTCCTTAATATCAAGTTTAGTAACGTGAATTAATGCATAAAAAGTGTTAAAAATCATTAAATCTAGCATAAAACACTACCGCTTGGGTTGGTAACATTCATCTTGCTATTTTTTAGTCTGTCATTGTTCTTTACAAATGGGTCACTCGAAAAGAACGTTTAATATCTTACCGACATTATTTTTTTTCTTATGGTCAATTGACAGTTCATACATTTATATTATTGCTAATCGAGTAGGCGGCTCCGCCCCTAAATAGGAGCGAAGTACACCTCTCACACCACCGTACGTACGGACCTCGTATACGGCGGTTCATGAAACAGAGTTCATTTCTTCTTACGATTTTCTTTACGCAGTTTGTGATAATATTCCTGAAAAGGGATGTACCCTTTCTGCCTTAGTCTGGCTTCCGTTATTGTTGTTCCCATAATCGGGCTGCAGGCAATTGCCCATCCTCCCATTCGAGAATACCCAAACCGAATAGCCCAACTGCGACTGATACCTAATTGGATAAAAGCACGAATCCGCCTCTTTGGCTTCTTCCATGCTTTCCAAATACAGTATCGTAATCGACACCGTATCCACGAATCCAGATACCTCAATTTTTCCTGACCTGTGGCATGTCGAAAATAATTCAACCAACCTCTCATTAGGTAATTAAGTCTTTCAATCCGTTCTTCAAATGGTATAGGACTGGTTTTGCGTGTGATTACTTTGATCTTGTCTTTGAGTCGTTGCCAGCTTGGTTTGCTTATGCATAATCTGTACTTACCTTTGTCCCCTTTCTTATAGCTCGCTACATATCCGTGCCCTAATAAGTTGAAGTTGACTGGTCGACAGATGGTCGTTTTCTTTTGATTCACTTCTAGTAGAAGTTTATCTTGTAGAAATCGGGTAATGCTCTGCAATACTCGTTCTGCTGATCGCTTACTCTTCAAGAATATGCTGCAATCATCCGCATATCTCACAAACTTGTGCCCACGTTTCTCAAGCTCTTTATCCAGTTCATTAAGTAGAACATTACTCAATAATGGACTCAGTGGTCCTCCTTGTGGAGTACCACATCTTCGCTTGATTCTCTGTTTGCCTTTCACCATGTCACATTGTAGATATCTCCTTATCAACTGTAACAGACCTTTGTCTGCTACCTGATTTCTGATGAGATGAATCAATTTGTCATGGTCGACTTTATCAAAGAAGGACTTCAAGTCCAAATCTATGATCCATTGTCGACCTTCATTGATGTACTCTGTGGCTTGATGAAGTGCATCGTGTGCACTTCTTTTAGATCGAAACCCGTAACTGTATTCTGAGAACAATGGTTCCCATCGTCTGCTCAGAAGCTGGTGGATGGACTGTTGTATAATCCTATCCATTACTGTGGGAATGCCCAAAATGCGTTTTCCTCCACTTCCTTTTGGGATCGATACCGATCTCACAGGTGATGGATAATAACTGCCATCTAAGATACTCTCTTTGACTTCATTCCAGTGTGCAGGAAGATACTTCTTCATGTCTTCGACACTCAGTCCATCTATTCCTGGCGCTCCTTTATTCTGTCGCACAGCTTGGTATGCATTGACAAAATGTTGTCCTTGCACCACCCACTTTAATACATCTTCGAGTTTCCTCATACAAAAAAATGTTTTCGTGCTTTTCTTGAATACATTCGTTTTCTATCTCTTATACTGTTCAGCAATGAGATAGATATAATCTATCAATACTCAGCGGTTTCATGTTCAGCCCTTCACGATTCAGTATTTCAACTGGTCGCTACTATGGCTTCGGCTGACTTCTGGTAGCTTTGCTAGACATGTTCGCTCTGCTTCGCCTCCGCATCCCAGATCTCCCTTGGTAAGGTGCACCTTCTTTCCTCTGACATAGTGTAGATCTACATGAATTGGCTTTGGTTTGTTGCGATGAATGATCAGCCTTCGGTATGATGTGCTACCTTGACAACCCTATTCATGCCTCATATCTACTTCCTGTTCGTACATGCCAGATTTTGCAGTCCCGCTTACTTCAAGTCGACAGTCACCCATCACACCCTTGCGGCTTGCTAGACCCTCTCATTCACTTTGAGGGACAGGAGAACTTGCATCTCCCTAGAATCTTGATACTTTTATCAAGTGATATTCCTATATTTGAATATCGGTGCCCATTCAAGGCACACACATCGGTTATACTTGGGTTTAACTATTTTTGCATTATATATAAAGATTCTTGCCCTTTCGTTATGTTTAAAAAAGTTAGTCTTAAACTTATCCTGCCTTCCTTACTAATACTTGGGATTGTCCGCTGTGTTATTCATAATAACATCAGTGAAGAATATCAATTCGTCTGGGACATTTCAATCGAAAACCATACTGGAATATCAAAGGATTTACATCAAAAAGATGGCAAACACAGGGGTATGAGTGTTTTTGGTTGGCAAAGAAACCATAATGAGTCCATAAACCAGCTGGTTAAAAATAATATAGAATGGGTGGCAATAGTTCCTTTTCTTTATCAAAAAACAGAAAAAACTACGGTTGTTCGCCTTAGAAAGGAATATGACAACTGGTCAAGATCAGATTCTACATATCTAAGTTCCGTTGAAAAAATTCATGCTCGCAAAATGCATGTCATGCTAAAACCACACCTTTGGATGAACGAAGGTTGGCGATCTAATATTCAAATGGACAACACCGAGGAATGGAATGTTTGGTTTGAGTCATATAGGAAAGAAATGGTTCATTATGCGAAACTTGCCAATCATGCGAAAATAGAACTGTTCTGTATTGGAACAGAATTAAAATCATCGTTAATTGCTCAACCTGAAAAATGGAATACCCTTATAAAAGAGATCAAAGATGTTTACTTTGGCAGACTAACATATGCAGCCAACTGGGATGGGGAATTTAACGACGTTAAGTTTTGGGACCAGATGGATTACATTGGTATTCAAGCCTACTTTCCTATAACAAACAAAAACAATCCAAGTTTAAATGAAATTAAAAAAGGATGGAAGAAGCAAATCAAATTGCTTGAAGCTTTGTCTAAAAAACACAACAAACCCATTTTGTTTTCAGAGACCGGTTATAGGAGTGACGAGACAGCAACAATTGAACCTTGGATTTGGGGAAGCGCCCTCGATATAGTTACAAATAAAAAATCCTTTGAAACTCAAAACCTAGCCTATGAAGCATTATTTCAACAACTATGGGACAAAGACTGGTTTGCAGGGTTATACTTTTGGCAATGGCATGTTGACTCAGTAGAAGGAAGCAACTACGAAAAAATGGACTTTACGCCGCGATTTAAGCCCGCTGAAAACACCATGGCAAAGTGGTATGGAAGAGAGTAAAATCAATACCTCTCTGCAAGGGACCCCTCTCTGCCAGGGAGGGGTCCCTTGCTGTAAGCTTTCCAAAAAACAATTATGCATTATGTTTAATTTCAAATCAAGATAAAGTACCTTTAAGTATTAGTCTTTTTATTTTTTTTGAGCAAGAGACCCCTCTCTGCCAGAGAACCCTCCCTTGCTTTATTGAAATTGACAATTGCTTTTCTTCGCGAATATCACAACTTCCAATAAAAAAAGAACAAACAGAGACATCTCTAAACAACTAGCAAACATGTTACCATTGGTTTTTCTACTTTTGCAGCAAAAAATATCGAATGAATACTACTTTTCTAAAAAAATTAGGTCTTAAAAAAACTAACGAGGGTACTTCAACTGGTTTGAAGACCATAAAAGGTAAATCAGGAAAAATTGATTCTTACTCTCCTGTTGATGGTAAATACATTGGCAGTGTAAATATCACATCAAGAAAGGATTACGATAAAGTTATTGATACTGCTCAAAAAGCATTCAAAGAATGGAGACAAGTACCTGCTCCTAAAAGAGGTGAAATCGTAAGACAATATGGTGAGGCATTAAGAAAAAACAAAGACGCTTTGGGAAGATTGGTTTCTTACGAAATGGGGAAATCACTTCAAGAAGGTTGGGGGGAAGTTCAAGAGATGATTGACATTTGTGATTTTGCAGTTGGTCTATCTAGACAATTGTATGGTTTGACAATGCACAGTGAAAGACCACAACACAGGATGTATGAGCAATGGCACCCAATGGGTATTGTAGGTATTATTTCTGCATTTAACTTTCCTGTAGCCGTTTGGGCTTGGAACTCTATGATAGCAATGGTTTGTGGTGATGTATCTGTTTGGAAAGGAAGTGAAAAAACACCTTTGTGTTCAGTTGCTTGTCAAAACATTCTTCAAGGTGTTTTAAGGGCCAACAAGATTCCTGAAGGCGTTTCTTCAATTGTAACTGGAGATTACAAAATTGGAGAATACATGTCAACGGATACGAGACTGCCACTTATCTCCGCAACGGGAAGTACAAGAATGGGTAAAATCGTTTCTGCTACTGTTGGCGCTAGACTTGGAAACTCGTTGTTGGAACTAGGAGGTAACAATGCCGTTATCGTAACACCAGATGCTGATCTTAATTTGGTATTAGCTGGTCTTGTTTTTGGAGCTGTTGGAACTTGCGGACAGAGATGTACCTCAACAAGAAGAGTTATCATTCACGAATCACAATATGATGCTGTGAAAAAAGGTTTGGTAAAAGCCTACAAGCAAGTTAAAATAGGTAACCCGCTAGACCCCAAAATGCACATGGGACCACTTATCGATCATGATGCAGTTAGTGCTTACCTAACGACAATAGATAATATCAAAAAAGAAGGTGGAAAACTGGCAGTAAAAGGTGGTGTTCTTGATGGTAAAAACTATGAAAGTGGTTGTTATGTTAAGCCTTGTATCGCAGAAGTGGGACCAAACTTTGAAGTGGTTCAACATGAAACATTTGCACCAATTTTATATTTGATTAAATACTCAGGTAATGTTGAGGATGCAATTGAAATTCAAAACAATGTACCTCAAGGATTATCTTCTGCTATCATGACCAACAACATGAGGGAAGCGGAACGTTTCCTTTCTGTTTCAGGATCTGACTGTGGTATTGCAAATGTAAATATCGGTACAAGTGGTGCTGAAATTGGTGGTGCTTTTGGTGGTGAAAAGGAAACCGGTGGAGGAAGAGAGTCTGGTTCAGATTCTTGGAAAGCATACATGAGAAGACAAACAAACACTATTAACTACAGTACTGAATTGCCATTGGCACAAGGTATTAAATTTGACTTCTAAAAAACATTAATATGAATGCTGTATTAACCACAGACCGTCTAATCATCAGAGAAGCGTCTTTGGGTGATGCAGCATTCATTCTTCAACTTGTCAACGACAAAGGTTGGCTTACCTACATAGGCGATCGTAATATCAAGACGATTCCTGCCGCCGAAAACTACATTCAAAAATCACTTCTTTCGGCTTATAAAAAAGACGGTTTCGGCTTATTCCTTGTAGCCTTAAAAAACACTAACACTTGTATTGGAATGTGTGGGTTAGTCAACAGACCAACCCTTGATAATATCGACATTGGATTTGCTTTTTTAAACGAGTCCTGTGGCAAAGGATATGGTTATGAATCCGCAAAGGCTACTATCGACTACGCTTTAAACACTTTAAACCTAGAAAAAGTCCTTGGCATCACTTTAGCTACCAATATTCCTTCTCAAAAATTATTGAAAAAAATTGGTTTGACTTTAGAAAAAGAATATACCAATGATGAAGGTGAAGAGATGATAATGTATGGAGTAGAACGCCCGAAACATTCAACAAAAGTTAAAATTTTCTAAATATTAAAAAGGACCAAGTACAAAGTTTACTTTCTCCCCTTTTCCTATTGTAACTATCACACTAAAAAATACAATTATGAAAAGTTTAAAATTCTCGTTATTCGTTTTAAGTCTTCTTTTTTCTCTTTCTAGTTTCGTTAGTTCTAACAGTAAAGCTCAACCGTGGGTCAAATTGGGCAGTAAAAAAGTCAACTATGGCATAGATAAAGACATTATACATGTAGGACTTAGAAAGGGCTCTTTTAAAAAAATTCAACTTAAGGTTACTGGTGGAAACCTTAATATGCATAAAGTACTTGTTGAGTATGGCAACGGAGAAAAAGATAATATCAATGTAAAACACAATTTTAAGAAAGGCAGTGTATCCAGAGTTCTTGATTTAGAAGGATCGAATAGGGTAATAAAAGGAATTACTTTTTGGTATGATACAAAAAATAGTTCTCGTCAAAAAGCAACTGTCACCGTTTTTGGATTAAAATAATAAAAGCTCTTTTAGGTTAGCCTTGTAAGGTAACATTTCAAAATCTTGGGGCCCATAGTTTATACTCAAACTATGGGCTTCTTTTTTACCATCCAAACTAATATACTAGACTTCTTTCCATTCCTTTTGGCGTTCACTCTAAAATCAAAAAGCAGTTTGTTGGCCTTTAAGAGTCTGTTTCATTCACCACCATGAATTAAACCAGGTTGAAAGCAACTCTTCGTCATTGGTTTCTAATCTTTTTTACTTTACCTTACTTTAAAAAGCTTAAATGCATCAACGACGATATATCATTGGTTTCTCCAGACACATTAGTTTTTTTGTAATAATCCTTTTTGGTTATTCTGCGTCAGTAGCCCAGATAAACTATAAATACAGTATTTCCTTATCCAGTCACTATGGCAATAATTTCCTTACAGAGACTCCCGAAGAAGAGTTTAGTGGTCGCATTGGTTACGGATTGGCATTTCAATATTTCCTTGGCAAAGAAAATAATAAACTTAAAGCCTCAATAGGACTTGCTTATTCCAGAATTGGGCGAAGTCGTAATTTTCTGTGGGAAGATGCAACGCCTGAGAGAGAACAATTATATGGAAAGTTTCCAATTCATTATGAAATGTGGAATGATGTACATTATCTTTCTATTCCCCTAAGTTTTAAATATTATTTATCTCAAACTTGGTTTGTTGGTTCGTCTTTTTCCTTAGATTATCCACTGGGCTCCTCGTATTTTAGTGAGCGAATAAGTGATGATGGGGCTGTAATAGAAACCAATAAGGACGGTTACAATGCAGGGAAAGTCTATCCTTGGAATACGAGTATCGGCCTTGCGATACAAATAGGAAAAACATTCAATGTCGGAAACAGCACTATTATGTTTATTGAAGGTAATTTCAAAACATATGCCTTATTGGCTGTCAGAAAAAATGATTATTTCCCTCATGAAGATTATGAGCGGCCCTATATTTTAGGGTTAAATGTTGGAATGTTTTTGGGATCACGATAGTTTTGTCGGTGAAACCAAGTCCTGAGAATGCAGATTGTATTTTTATTAATAAAGAAAATCAACCATATTATTTCTCCTAAAACCTCTCGAAGTTAAACAGATTCTAGCTTATTGCTTATAGACATATTCCCAACACTCAAAAACATTCTTAGGTAAAACTTCGGAATGTGAAACAAAATGTTCCTACACTAATAACTTCGGAGTATAAATAAAAAGCCCCAGCAAAATAATTGCTGAGGCTTTTAATGATGTGGTACCTCCAGGAATCGAACCAGGGACACATGGATTTTCAGTCCATTGCTCTACCAACTGAGCTAAGGTACCGGGAAAAAAGTCCAACTTAACTGGACCTATTTCATAGTTGGTTTACGTATTTCTTATTTCTGCGCTTCATTGTAAAGCGGCTGCAAATTTATATTCTTTTTTAATCTCAAAAAAGTATAATTAATTATTTTTTCAAACTTTATAATATTAACTTCACTTTTGATGCTAACCAGTTGGTTTAGAAGGTTCTAAACATATTTATTTTTTAATCTATTTAAGAGCTTTTTATGGAAATTCGCGATTTTATACCTTCTCCCGTTGGTTTTTGGACAATTGAAGCCAATTCCGAAACTATAACTGCAATAAAATTTACTGCCGAAAAGCCTCTTTGGACACCTAATCCTTCTAAAATTACAAAACTCGCCACTCAACAACTGACACAATATTTTAACAACAATCTCGAAGAATTTGATTTACCATTAAATACACTTGGATATTCTCCATTCTATAAAAGTGTATGGAAGGCCGTTTCTGATATTCCTTTCGGTAAAACAGCTAGTTATTCAGATCTTGCCATTACCATTAACAATCCAAAGTCTGTGCGTGCCGTAGGGCTCGCCAATGGTAAAAACCCATTTCCGGTTGTTGTTCCGTGTCATAG
>Ga0206131_10005929_pt1 | contig 12661 bp, 10 predicted proteins | sample Helgoland_Spring_FD_148636 | JGI IMG/M metagenome (GOLD analysis project Ga0206131, IMG submission 148636) | Pelagic subsurface seawater microbial communities from Kabeltonne, Helgoland, North Sea - Helgoland_Spring_Bloom_20160517_1 | ecosystem: Environmental > Aquatic > Marine > Epipelagic ... | reverse complement strand
CAAGTTGAGATAGATGGTGAAATTAAAAAAGGAACGTATTCTAGAAGTAGGTCTGGATGCTTTTTTTGTTTTTATCAACAAAAAATAGAATGGGTATGGCTATTAGAACAACATCCAGAATTATTTGAGAAAGCTATTACTTATGAGAAAGAAGGGTACTCTTGGATGGCTGAGCATCTTGAAGATTTGAAAAAACCAGAACGTGTTAATTCTATTAAAAAAGAACATTATTTAAGGATGAATAGGAAAAATAAAAACTCTAGAACAGGACAATCTTGGCAAGATGAAATTCTCGATGCAGAGGGAGATGGTTGTGCAAGCTGTTTTATTTAATTTAAAATAATTATTATGTATTTCACTTTAGTATTTAAAAATAATTCCAACGAAGGTCCAACAGTAAGTTACGATGTATGCTTTCATCCCTGTGCTGTATGGTATAATAACGGCGAAGAGGTGTTAATACCAAATCCTGAAATACCTTCATATAAAAAAGGCTATTTGTCAGCATTAATTTTAAAAGAATCAGAGAGTGGGTTTATTAAAAAAGACTTTAGTAATTTTAATCAAATTTCAGTTATTTGTCACGAGCAGGGGCACGGTGATGAGAATGATTTGAAAAATCTATTAGCAGATATCAAACAAGAAGACTTTAGTTATATTGTGTCAGGTAATCAAAGTATTTAAACTATTATCAAGATTGTTTTTTGTAGTAAATCACTTGAGTATGATTAGGTCTATTCCATGTGAAATCTTCGTCAAAATAGCAAATCCAGTCGTATAAAATATTTACAATAATTTTTTCTTTTATTTCAAAATTTCTTGGTGTAGGAACTGTAGTTGTGTTTTCTCGTATCCAATTTACTACCTCTCCATATCTTAAAGATTTTCTGGAAGAATTTTTAATGAAATCTTTTAAAGAAATTATAAAAGAATGATTATTAAATACATCACTAAGATAATTATTGAATTCAGTTTTATTGAGGTTGTTAGGAATATTGTACAAAACAATATCATGGATTGCATATATTTTTTTGTCTTGTGATAAGTTTAAATCAATGTAGGCGTCATATAAAGAATCTACAGACTCAGACATGGGTAATTGTGATAATAAAAAAGCATCCTCTTGATGCTGTTTTGTCTCCAATTCTATATATTTAATTTTTCCTTTTTCTTTTTCAGTATCTACCAACTTTGATAGTTTCTCAAAAAGGCTATTAGATACATATTCACTTTTATTCAAAATTCTTTTTAAATAAATAATATCATTTACTGAAATATTAGAACTTATTGAGTTCAACTCAAAATTGTAATTTTTATCTCGAGACTCAAGCCCTCTTCCAGTAAGATTTGCAGAGCCTAAAAACACATCATTAAAATTATTCCAAATGACTTTAGCATGTAATCTTGTATTTCTATATATACTAATTTGGTTTTTTCGGCAGTAAATAAATAATTTTTCAAAATCAGAAACTCCTAGACATAAATCTTTAATTTCCCAGCGAACGATTATCTGTTTTATATGCCCAGATCCATTAAGTTTTTTTAGCGTATCTAATTTGAGGTATGCTGAGAATATAGTAATCTCCTCATTTTGATCTACAAATGATTTTGCCCCTTCAAATAAATTTTCACCACTTCTGTATAACATAGCTAACTTTTAAGATGTTAATGATATATTCGTACTTTAAACACGAATATATGATTTATCCTGAGTTTTTCCCCGAAGATAGAAAAAATGAAATTGCTGAAAAAAAAGTATTTGAGCAATTAAAGAGAATTTCAGATAGCTATGATATTTTCTATTCCAGAAAATTTGTGACAGACGGTATAGGGAAAAAACCAGAATATGAAGTAGATTTTATCATCGCTATTCCTGAAAAAGCAATCATTTGTTTAGAGGTTAAAGGGGGTATTATCAATTATTCAGGATCTAGAGATGAATGGACTCAGAATTCAAGAATCATGTCTAAGAGGCCAGATTCGCAAGCGTCATCTGCTTCACATGCTCTTATAAGAGGATTTTCGGAATTAATTGGCGATATGGCAATAGGATGGGGTTTGTGTTTTCCCGATGGTGAACTAAGTAGTCAGGCCCTACCTACTTCAATAGATTCAAGCCAAATTATAGATCAATTAGGATTGTTACATGTCGACAAAGCATTAGAATATCTATTTGATTTTGTGAAAAAACAAAATTCACATAGGCAGGGCGCTAGACGTTGGATGTACAATAAATTTAAAACCGAACTACTTAGAGATATAGGTTTTGTTCAAGTATTAAGCACAAGAGTTAAGTATAACGAGCGTAATTTTATTGAGCTCACAAATACTCAAATAGACGTATTTAATCGCTTAAAGGGTAATAAAAACATCATTACAACAGGTCCTGCTGGTTCTGGTAAAACAATTATTGCCAAAACCCTAGCAAAAGATTTACTTGATACTAAGAAAAAGGTGCTTTTTTTATGCTTTAATAGAACTCTAGCAAATAAAATACGCTACGACTTTGACAGAAATGAAACAGGTATTGAAGTAGCTACATTTCATTCCTTTGCAAGGAAAATTATTGACCTTTATGACGCAAGCTGGTGGAAAGAAAATAGCTCATCAGAAGATTTTTGGGAGTTAGATGTGCCCGTAAAATTAGAGGAATGTCTCCCTTTTTACCAAGATAAATTTGATGCAATTATTATCGATGAAGGCCAAGATTTTAAAGAACTTTGGTTCGAGTTAATTTTTAGTTTAGGAAACAATGATGCTAGCAAACATATATTTATGGATCAAATGCAGGATATTTTTGGACATTACACCAAAATACCTAGTGAAGAGAGCTTTATAAAATATAATTTACCAGAGAACTGCAGGAATACAAAAACAATAGTAAACTATTTATCTCAGGCTATTTCTAAAGACATTAAGACCTTTGACAAGAGTCCTAAAGGTGAGGAGGTAGTTCTTAAAAGTTTTAAAAATCAAACTGAGCAACAAAAGTATGTGCTTGATGAAATTAAATCGTTAACAAGAGAGCAGGGCATAAGCCCAGAGCAAATACTTGTATTGCTTAATTCTAGTAAAGCAGACAGTTGTTTGGGCGCTACTACAAAAGCAGGAAAACTAGAAATTAAAGCCTTAGATAACAAAGGTCGTTTTCAAAGAGATGCTGTAAACTATACGACTATAAATACTTTTAAAGGTTTAGAGGCAGATATTGTGTTTATTGTAGATGCAGATAAAATACCTTTAGAACAAAAACACGAGAAGCTTTATACAGAAGCTTCTCGTGCAAGACATAAGTTGTATATATTAAAAGTTATGCAGTAGTTTTTCCAGATTGCGCCATAATAGCATTCCATTCCTTTAAATTCTCTGATAACTTTAAACCAAAATGCCCTCTAAATTGTTCAATTAGTATTTTTGTACTAGGGTCAGCATTGTAATGATTTTCAGCATTAACCCATGATATAATAAACAAAATTAAAGATTCCAATTCATCATCACCGTCCATATAATGTTCATGTATATGTACTTTATAAAAGGAATGCAAGGTATTCACAAATATCAATTCAAATTTATTCTGATAGGATACATACTTTAAAAATGAATGAGGATTCAAATCATCTGGAACAAAAATTATAAAATGCGATTTGGAAGATTTTACAAACCAATCTATTGTTGTTTGTATGGCTTTAGGATCTTGATTGAATACGTCATATTGTTTTAATATACGAATTAGTTGTTTTTTCTCATCATCCGTTAATGGTTCTGTTGGCGTTACACATTTCGGGCATTTCCCCTCATGATCGAGTTGTTCCTTATGAATAACGCAAATATTGGGTGTTACAATAACTTGGCAACTTGGACAAATACCGTTTACATACTCTTGACCGTGTTCTGGACATCTTTTAATAACGCCGCAATCATCGCATACACCATTTTTTAAAGTAAATCGATTACATTTTGGACATTTTTGTGTTGTCTTAGTTTTTCTTTGTCCTTTTCCTCTTTTTTCAATAATCTTATAAGCTTGAGTTAGGAGTCTCGTGATAGTCGAGGAGATTTCATATCTAAATTTAATATCAAAACCAACTTTACCATCACCATCAATATTGTGATCTTCGAATTGAGAATTAGTCATATGTCTAAAATTTAGAGCATCTGTTTTATTTGCATTCACATTTAATATATCGTCAGATATTGGTTCAAATGAAGCCTCTATTTTCATGAATCTTAATCTCGGATCCGCTGAATTAGGCATAATGTAACCAAGGTTACCAAGTTTTATCTCTCGTTTAGCTCTAACAAGTGATATCCCATAGGACCTATTACACAATCTACCAATCTCCGTTTTCCCACCATCTTTTCCTCCTGGTTTTTGGATTTCTAATTTAGCGACTGATGCTACTATTTTAAGTTCATGAATATGTCCATTTAATGCTGGGTCTGGTTCAGATTTAATTATAATCTCATCACCTATTTGCTCAAAAATATCATGTTTTCCTTCCTCGATATTGTATGGGGAATCTACAAGTAAGGTGCCTGATTTGACGAGTCTTAGGGGGTCATTAATTTTAATCGTAGAACAATGTTTTGCTACCTTGGTGGGCGATTGCTTGGATGAGGCTACATTAAAAGTTTTCCAATTAATATTTAAGTTATCTTTATCTATAAAATTCCTATATAGTCTCCCTAATTTTTCATCTAAATGCTTTATAATCGTTTTCGCCATTCTTGGATCTACTCGATCACAATCTTCCCAATATATAATCGTGCCTGATTTTTGTGTTGCTAAATCAGGATTAGTTTCAAGAAAAAGGTTTGGTAGCTTTTTTAATAATTCATGTGGTTTGTCGACAACAATATCATTAGGATCGTATTCAGCATGATTTCTAAAAACGTGTTTATACTTTCCTTTTTCTTGCCAAGAGTAAACATGGTATTTAGTGGATTGAGAGCAACAAGCGTAAGGGAGTCCAATTCCAAATTTACCGAGATTTTTTTGGGCTCCATGATTTGTACCCCCACCAAAAAATAGACAGGTATCTATAATGTTTCCCATACCAACTCCGTTGTCAGTTATAATAATGTCTTTAACGTGTTTACTTTTACCTTTCTCTATTAGAATAACATTTATGTTAGCAACTTTTCCTTTAACACGCCATTGTATGGAATTATCAATAATTTCAGCCATTGCTCCAACCGTTCCAAACGTTGGAATACTTCTCATAGAATTTAATCCTGATCCTGTTAAACTCATAATTTTTATATTTAATTATTATACTTTTTTACCCCAGAATTCTTCCCAATAAGAGAATAAAAATGAAGGGTCCAAGCCTGTTATGTTATCTTTTAATACAATTATATTGTTTTTTTTATTTCCACCGTTACGCTCACCTCTGAGGGCTCTTCCTATTATTTGTGAGCCTAGTATTTTAGAATTAATCGTCCGTGCAATAATCAATGTATTTAATAAAGGTGCGTCAAATCCTGTTGAAAGTACGCTATAATTAATTAATACATTTAGCTTTTTATTTTTAAAACCCTGAATTGCTTCAACCCTTTCTTCTTTCTTGGTCGATCCCAATACGTATTTAGAAGTAATGTTTTCCTTTTTAAAGATCATGTCTAGAACTATGCAATGTGCTGTACTTGCCGCAAATATTAAAATGGATTCTTCACTATTTTTTTCAAGACGTTCTTTTACCTTTTCAAGTATTGTAATATTTCTAGATGGATTAATGACTGCTTGGTTAGCTATTTCTTCAAGTTGGCTATTAGTCAACTCCTCAGCATTTGAATTAAGCGGAGTGTTAACTGTTAAATCAAAATTCAAAATTTCATCTTCAATTTCAGCTAAAACATTTTCTTCTTGTAAATATTTTAAGGGGTTATCTTGTTCAACTCCATATGCATCTTTAATGGTTATTAAATTGTCATCAAAATATTCTGCAAGAAACTTGTTTTCTTCAGAGCCTTCATTTGTTCTACCCGGGGTTGCGGTTAAACCAATTAATTTACAATCATTAAAATTTGATTGACAATAGTCAATAGCTTTTTTATAAGTTGGAGCCATCGATTTATGTGCTTCATCGACAACAACCAATTTTGCCCTATTTGCAATTTTAGTTCTAAAACTAACGAAGTCTATATTTTTACTTCCTAAAATAGAATTGAACTTTTGGAATCCGATAAATAGAACAGCTCTCTTTTTATTTAATAAGTCAAGATTAATATCTGTATCACCAAAAACTTTGTAAAAATCAACGGATTCATCTCCCCTAAATTTCCACATATTTTTTAATGTGGTATATGATTGTTCACAGAGTTCTTTAGAATGCGCGAACCAAATAACAAAACCTTCTTGTGATATAACTGTGCGCATGTAGTCTATCATTGTTTCTACACATGTTTTGGTTTTACCAGATCCTGTTGGCATGTGTATCATGAACTTTTTCTTCTGATCCTCAATTAGTATTTTAGTGGCTGTATCTTTTACTCTTTTTTGATAATCATGCAAGCAAAGAAATTCTTTAGGTATTTCAACAACAGGGTCTTTAATGTCTATAGGTGAATATGGTCTTACCAATTCGTGTTCTTGTGTTTTTTGATTTTTAGAATCTTCTATGAAATAATTTAATTCTAAATCTAGTAATTCACAGATGGCTTTAGCCTTTACCTTTTTGCTTTTACCACAAATATGTTCTCTATTGGTAAAGTTTGCTGATCCAGTAATTTTTAAAATCTGCAATAGTTTGATAATATCATCATCTAGAAGTAAATCTAGAACTAATATTTCTATGAATTTGTCATTCGACAATGCAGTATTAGCTAATGATTCTATGAGTAGCTTTGAAAAATCAAATGAAAATTCGGTGTTGTAATATTCTTTTTCAAAATAAACTAATGCCTTGGCAGTTACGACACCAAGAATAGAAGAAACCTGTTGATTGGTTACTTTCCCTTTTATTTTAGAATAAATTTTATCAAGGTTATTATTCATGTATTTATTTAATTAATTCTATGTAGTTCTTCATTCTATTTAAAAATAATTCTCCAGAGTTGTCAGAAAAAGACAAACTTGAACGACCTAAAGCAATTAAAACTTGCTTGAAACTGTCATTAGAATAAAGTTTATATTTTGGATGAGTTTCATTCAAATAAATATATTGATGAAGCCCTTCTGTTTTAGCCCAAAACAAGGGTGCTAAATCTTGCTTAACAGTCTCGACAATAAAAGTATATCCATCTAAATGGTATGTTTCACAGTTTTCTTCATTATTTTCTATAGGATCCTTAAAAGTATTGTTCGTTTGTTGAATATCCGAAAGTTCCAATATTTCAATACTGATTATAGAATAAAACTCAAAAATGTTTGTTGGCTTGTGGGTATTTATTGTTTTTAATTCTGTTTTTTCTGAAACAGCTTCTTTTAAAAGCTTGAACAGCTCGATTTTTTTACTCTCTAATTGTTTTGTAAATACTATATTACCTTCTTTGCCAATTATTAAATCTGAAAGCTTTTGTTGTATTGGCTTTATGTTGTAGGTATTTGCAAACAAGAAAATAAGTACAATCTCATAAAAATTATCATCTTGAGTTAGGTCTTCTGCAAATTTAGCACGTAATATACCTGCAGAAATCATTTCTTCTAAAATATAAGATGGCACATTGTATTGTGATGCTTTTTCATTAATATACTGCTGTTCTGTATCTGTAACAACTCCATCTTCACATATTTGATCTATAAATATCTTAAAGGTTTCATGCCCTAAAAAGGGGTTGTCAAGATACATTTTAAGTTTGTCAGGATCTATAAAGTATTCTGCCGCTTTTTCTTCAAGGTAGGCTCTTTCTTTTTTAGTAATGACATTATCCCGACACACCTCTCTAATTATATGATCAAATTCTGGGCTATCTTCTCTAAAAGACAGATGCTCCATATTCATGTTACTTATGCTAAAGTAATATTTGAAAGGGTCTTCTATTTGTGCCTTTAGTTGTTGTACTGCTAGAGAATCTTCTAGTTCTTGTGTGTTCTTTGTTTTGTATTGGTAGATTAAACGATACAAAAAAGCATCGTGCTTATAAGTGTTTAATCCTTCTTCAAATACAAGTAGTAAATCAATTAAAACATCTTCAGAAGGGAACCCCTCTAAAGTCTTAATTGCATCAATAAGATAATTTATAATTTGCTCTAATTTGTCCTTTATAAAATTTCTATCTGGGAAGCCTTTGTATAATATTGGGTAAAGTAACTCTATTGCATCTGATCGAAAAGGTATAATCAAATCATTAAGCTCACTAGTTCTTTTATTTTGAATATCTGAAATTTTAAAGGACATATTGAAAACTTTCCTGATTTCAGTTTGTATTTCTCTGTCAGATAAACCTTGGTCAATGAGTTTTTTAATGAGTTTATTGTGTGGGCTTAGCTTCATATAGAAATGCGTATAGTTTGGTTGTTGGTTATTCCTATAGCCTTCAATACATGAGAAATTTCAAAAATTTCAGCATTACAAGCACTTCCTGTAGAAGCAACAAACTCTTTGCTCTTGAGCATTAAATATTCTTCTGCTTCTCTATTTTTTAAGGTAACACTTAATATATGAGGTGCTGTTGCCACTTCTTTAAAATTAACAACGCCAATATTGTTAGTTTCATAATATTCTTTTAATTCTGCTCTTTTTTTTAGTAGGATGTTAGTGTTATTCTTAAAATCACTTTGAGCTAATTCACAGGCTTTTCCCAATCCAACAATTAAAGGTGTATTGTAAGTTCCTCCTCTCAATCCTCTTTCTTGCCCACCTCCATGTAGTAATGGGGTGAGTTTAATATCACAATTTTTGTATAATACTCCTATTCCTTTTGGGCCTTTTAGTTTATGAGCAGAAAAACAAAGCATATCAATATTGTCTTCTTCTACATCTACAACTATTTTCCCAACAGCTTGAGTGGCATCACACAAAAAAGCAATGTTGTTCTCTCTAGCTATTTTACCAATTTCCTTAATAGGCTGTATGACTCCTATTTCGTTATTAACGTACATTACACAAATAAGTAGTGTGCTATTTGTGATACTTTTGGTAAGTTCCTTTAAATTAATTAAACCGTTTTTATCAACGTCTAAATAAGTAACTTCAAAGCCTTTGCTTTCTAAATACTCACAAGTGGCCAGAACAGCTTTGTGTTCAGTCTTTACTGTAATGATATGGTTTCCCTTGTCAGAGTTAGCCTCTAAATAACCCTTGACACCTAAATTAATAGACTCTGTTGCACCAGAGGTGAAAATAATTTCTTTATTGTTAGAGTTGATTAAGTTAGAAACTTGCACTCGTGATTTTTCAATAGCATCTTTGGCTTTTTTTCCAAAACTATGGTTGCTCGATGCATTTCCATAAAACTCAGCAAAATACGGTAGCATTTCCGATAGCACGCGATCATCAACTTTAGTGGTTGATGCATTGTCTAGGTATGTTGTGTGTAAATTTTTCAGAAATGCTAAGTTAATTAAAAATATTATTTCAGAATTACCTAGAAAAGATAAAATATTACAAATAAATCAAATTAATTATTTGCATGCGATGTCAATTAAATTTCATTGACCTAGAAACTGATTTTACTAGGATGATGATATTTTAAAAACATCTTAAAATTCAATTGTTTTACAATGAATCCTACTGTTATATATCATTAATTTTTAAGATCAAAAACTCAAATATTATTCCTTGGAATAATATTTTAAAATTTAATATATTTTTACAAATTTTTATTGATTAAAGTCAATTGATTTTTCAATTGAACAATCATTGTTTTGTCTTTCCAAAATTATAATTCCTCATTTATTTATTTTTTCAATGAATTTCAATGAATTTCATTGTTTAATTATTGAATTGCAATAGTTGTTTATTCATTGTATTTGATACAAATTTAAATTGATTGTAGAAAGCAGTAGTATTACTTTTTATTTTCATTGATTTTGCGTTTCTTTGTTTTATGGAAAATAAATTTGTTTTGGACCCTTATTTTGGCAATCTGTTAGACCCAGATAGTCTAATCAATTATATATATGCTCCTGTGTTTTTAAAAACAAAAATTGATGTATTGTATTTTGATATTTTAAATTGGGAGAAGTATGATTTACTAACTATTGACCTTGGATTAAGCAGGAGGCATACAGGTTATAAAAAAACTGCAATAAGCTTTGTGCAATACGTTTGGATTAAAATGGTTGAAGCATTGACTAAATATGGCTTCTCCTACGATGATATACGAGCAATTAGAACAAAGTTGAATCAAAAATTGAGTTATTCCTTTAGCTCCAACCAAAAGATTGAACAAAATAAAGCGCTACAAACTTCAGATAACCACCAGGAATTTTATGTTACTGAATTTGAAAGGTATGTTTTCTCAACCATTGCGAACAAAAACAATTATAAATTCTTTTTTTACAAAGATGCACCCGAAGATTATTTTGTTTTTGATGATAGTCTTTTGGATATGTTTATTGAATTCAATGAAGAACATGAACTAAGAGAAAAATTCAATAAAGATCATTTTAGCTTTTCTTTTTTTAAAATATTTGAACCCTTTTTATCCAATGATATAGATGCTTTTCAGACAAAATCTATTTCAATTTTATCTAATGAAGAAACTAAAACGCTCCGAATGATAAGAAGGAATTACAACAACCTAGAATCTATAACAATAAGGTTTAAAGAGGCTAAGCCAACACATTTAGAAATTAAAACAACTAAGAAAGTTGTTGCAGAAAGTAGAATTATAGAACACATACAAAAAGGAGACTACTCAACCATAGTTATTAAAACTGTAGATGGGAGCATAGTCAATTTTGAAAACACAAAGAAATATAAATTATGATACTGAACACATCAGATCTATTGATACCTAACAATCCTATTGTAAAAAGCAAAGGAATTGTACATGCATCAACACCATGTTATCAAACTATGAATGTAAAATCATTTTAAATAAAAACAGAAAAGAAAAACTAACAGACCAAGAAGTACAACAAATCAAAGTTTTCTTTGAGCTAATTGCCAATGCTCAATTAGAAGCTTTTCAAAATCCTAAGCAATGAAAAGAGCAGTAATCATGTCCAGAGTAAGTAGTGACGAGCAGGCTAAAGGATTTAGCTTAGGAGTACAATTCGAGCAATTAACAAATTATTGCCAAAGAAAGGATATTGAGGTTGTTGCGCATTATAAAGAAGACCACTCCGCTAAAAACTTCAATCGTCCCGAATTTCAAAATTTTTTGAGATTCGCAAAGAAGAACAAAAAGACCATTGATTATTTATTGGTTACCACCTGGGACCGTTTTTCTAGAAACGTCACAGATTCTTTTTTAATGATTCGTCAATTAAAAGAAATGGGTATTGAGGTGCAAGCTATTGAGCAGCCCATAGACTTTAGCATTCCAGAGAGTAAAGCAATGTTGGCAATAAACTTGGTCTTTCCAGAGATAGATAATGACCGTAGATCAATTAAAATACGTGGAGGTATCAGAGGGTCATTAAAAGCGGGAAGGTATTGTAGAAAGGCTCCTATGGGCTACGCAAACAAAAGGGATGAAAACAATAGGCCTATCATACAACCAAGCCCAAAGGCTAAATTTATTCAATATGCTTTTAAAGCAATAGTTCAAGGTAAATCTCAAGTAACCATAAGGCTAGAGCTTCTTAATAAAGGATTTAAAGTAAGTAGAAATAATTTATCTAAATTACTCACTAACCCTGTCTATATGGGTAAAATTATAGTACCCAAAGAAGGGGAGGAGCAGGAGCGTTTAATAGAGGGTATACATCAAGGAATTATTTCTGAGAAACTTTTTTATCAGGTTCAAGAAAAATTAACTGAAAGACAACAAAGCAGAAATAAACCTAGGTATAATACCCTAAGAGAAGAGCTCCCTCTTAGAGGTAAATTACACTGTACAAAATGTCAATCAAAAATGACAGGAAGTCCTTCAAAGAGCTGCACGGGTAAAAAGTATTTTTATTACCATTGTAATCATTGTAAAAAAGAACGATTCTCAGCAAAAAAAGTCAATACGGTTTTTGAATCTATTTTAGATGATTTTCAATTTACCAAACAATCAAAAGTTCTGTATAAAGAGATTTTAAAGTCTTTATCTGGAGTTAATCAAAAAGACGGAGCAAGGAAAAGAAAAAAGTTAGAGAAGGAATTAGCTTCTTCAAACCAGAGGATTGAAAATCTACAAGATTTATTAGTAGACGGAACTATTTCTCCAAAAGTATATGGGCAAACATTAAATCGATATACCAAGCAACGTGATCAAATCATTTCTAATTTGAATGGATTAAATACCTCAGATTCGGAATATAAGGGTCTTATTGAAAATGCATTTCTACATTTAGAAAATTTTAAGCAAACCTATACCAACAGTGCGATTGCGCATAAAAAGAAGCTGATAAGTTCGATTTTTCCAGAAAAAATAGAATTTGACGGAAAAAAATGTCGAACTACAAGAATCAATGATGTGTTGAGGTATATCTTACAGATAGACAAGGAGTTAGATGAAAATAAAAAGGGACAAATCTCAAAAAATATGAGTTTGTCCCGTGTGGTGGAGTCGGAGAGAATCGAACTCTCGTCCAAACAAGTAACCAAAGAGCTTTCTACAC
>Ga0206131_10005927_pt1 | contig 12663 bp, 9 predicted proteins | sample Helgoland_Spring_FD_148636 | JGI IMG/M metagenome (GOLD analysis project Ga0206131, IMG submission 148636) | Pelagic subsurface seawater microbial communities from Kabeltonne, Helgoland, North Sea - Helgoland_Spring_Bloom_20160517_1 | ecosystem: Environmental > Aquatic > Marine > Epipelagic ... | reverse complement strand
TCTAACACGAAAAAGCCCAAATACCTAACTACAGCGTACTACGCTGCAGCATGATTGAGCAATTAAATCTCTCCGATTGAATGCACACGACTCGATCGACGAACAAGCGGCAGGACGCCGCTACGACTGCCCCAGCAGTCTCGTAGCGCGCTATTTCAAGATACGATGCAAGGCAGCACTCATATCCTTGATTCGATATGGCTTCGGCACGACGGCTTTAAATCCGGCTGCTTCGTACTCGGACATCACATTCGAGGTGGTGTAGCCACTCGATGCCACTGCGATCAGTCCAGGGTCATACTCGGATAAGATCCGACACGCTTCTTCGCCGCCCATCCCGCCAGGCACGGTTAAATCAAACACCACCGCATCAAATGGCTTACCCGCTTCTTTGGCCTTTTTATACGCTCCGATGGCTTCGTCGCCATTGGCCGTGAGCTCCACCTCATAGCCAAGTACTTGCAAAATCTCGCCTGCCACCATCATCATCGCTTCCATGTCATCCATGACCAGAATACGCCCATGCCCGGGGTAGATCGTATTATCCTCCTGCGCCGCGACTGGCGTCGACGCGGCAACTTTTGCCGTTTTCGGCAGATAGACCTTAAATGTAGAGCCCTCAGATACGACCGATTCTACCGTCATGAGGCCATGATGGCTCTTAATAATTGAATAGGACGACGCCAAGCCTAGTCCATTGCCATTCTTCTTCGTGGTAAAATACGGATCGAAGATACGCTTCAAATTATCTGGCGTGATGCCGCCCCCCTGGTCCTGCACCGCGATGCAGACGTAATCGCCCGACGCCAGCGAAGGAATTTTTCCACTGCTGACACGCTCACAAGTTAAATCTAAACGAATGATGCCCCCCTCGGGCATTGCTTGGTCAGCATTGATGATAAGGTTATTCACGACCTGACTGATCTGCCCCTTATCGGCATCAACCGACCATAAATTATCATCCTTATGCACTTCGCATTTTACATTCGAACCACGAAGAATGAATTGCGCACTATCCTCCACCAATTGATCGATGGTGGTGGCCTCCAGCAGCGGCGTGCCGCCTTTTGAAAAGCTAAGTAATTGCTGAGTCAAGGAGGTCGCCTGGAGCGCTGCCTTCTCCGCTAAAAGCAGTTTCTTCGAACTAACATCCCCCTCATCCATCCCCATGCGCACCATCGAAACATTCCCCAACACAGCAGTCAGAATATTATTCAAGTCATGCGCAATACCTCCGGCTAATAAACTAATCGAATGCAGTTTCTCTGCCTGAAAGAGCTCTTTCTCTGCGTTCTGGTGCGAGGTCACATCGCGCAGCACAAACACGTAGCCATGATGGCGCGGATCGCCCTCGAGTATACAACGCATCTCCACGGTGACCACGATTTCGGCGCCGTCGTCTCCCTCTAAAGAAATACCCAGCTCCGGCGCGATCTCTTGGGAAAGAAACACGCTGACTGGGTCTGTGATTAACTTGCCTGTCTTCGGATGTCGCAACTTCAGCACATCGCCCAAACGCTGGCTGCGCGTACTCTCCAGGCTCATGCCAATCAGCTTCACGGCTGCTTGGTTGATGCGCTCGATCTCACTATTCGGCTTCACTGCAATCACAGCGTCTGCGATCGAGTCCAAGGTCACCGCAAGGCACTCCTTCTCTTGTTGCAAATCCAACTCCGCACTACGGTGTAGGGTCACATCTCGCAAAATCACCAACAGCGCGCTGCCACTCTCCCAGACTAAATCCAGCGCGTTGAGCTCGACCACCCGTGTGCTCTCTTCAGGCCCTGGCACCTCCAGTTCGAGCCGCTTACCTCGCTCGACTTCAAACGGAAATATTTCTCCAACCAGTGACTCCGGCTCGGCCTCCAAGAGCTGAGCCGCCGCAGGATTTAAGCACTTGATCTCGTACTCCTGAGTCAAAATCAACATGGCATCCGTATTCGCATCAAATATCCGTCGCAGCAGCTCGGCATTGTGCTGAACCTCTCGAGCCTGCGATTCCAATCGCTTCAACCGATTGGCTCGTTCGATCGCAGAGCAGATCGAACGACGCAGCACCTCACCGCTCAAGTGATCCTTACACAAATAATCCTGCGCGCCCTCCTGTAGGGTCTTGAGCGACAGCTCTTCATCATCCGCGCCAGTCAGCACGATGATGACCTCATCCCGAAGAGTGCCAACCACCGCCTGTAAAGTCGCGATTCCACCACTATCTGGCAACGATAGGTCGAGAAGAATGAGATCGAACGCCTGCGCCTGCAAGGCCTGCAGCCCATCGGCCAGGCACTTTACCACGAGTATCTCAAAACTTAGATTAGACCGCCCCAAGCACTCACCGACGAGATCCGCATCCGCCAAATTATCTTCGAACAACAATATCTGAATGCACTGTTTCGGTAGCTTCGCCATAGTCATACAGTAAAAATAGTATTAAGTGCGATACGACCGGACAAATCAATCTCTTATCGAAGGCCCTTGCCGCTTAGCGGGCGCCAGATCGAAAGTGCCCGCTGGCCACACTCCAGAGGCAATCCAAATTCGCCCCCGCTGCCGGCATACTTGACAATGCACGGGGTGGTGCACCGGCAAGATATTTACTCCGCGGCTCTAAGCTGCCCGACTCCGTGGCTATGCTGGCATTTGCACGCTTTGGTGAGGCTAAAAATTTAATCGTCACACTGGCCAATCCCCGCTATATCTCGAGATCACTGCTTATGCCGTGCGCATTCTCTTATGTCCGTCCTCCCAGGTCACAGCGTCGTAAAATACTTTACTCTTCCTTTCAACGAGGTGGAGATTGAAAACTGGGCAATGGCTCAAAAAGAGGCCCTCGCCGGCCCCGTCACCTTCGGCCAACTGTTCACCACCCCGGAATGCAGCCGCCGTGCCAAAGAAATCATGGAAATCGTGCAGATCTATGCACACGTGCCGACGATCATCGGCTGCTCAGCTAGCGGCCTGATCGCGGGCAACCAAGAGATCGAAAACGAAGCGGGCTGTTGCATCGCACTCTACCACCTGCCGAGCACACAAGCGCGCGCGATTCATCTGCCACTGGACGTCTTCGAGCCAGCGGATCGAGCCGCAAAAATTCGGGCCGCGATCGGGCCACATCCTGAACACGTCAATGCGTGGACCCTATTCGCCTCCTCCGAGAGTATTGGCAACGAAGCATGGCTGCCCGATTGGGACCACGCCACCGAACATCGCACCACGATAGGTGGATTTGCTTGTGCTGCTTCGAATGCGCACGAATCCGCGCTCTACCTAAACGGCGCAGTGCACACCGACGGCGCGGTTGCGCTGGGCCTAGAGGGCGCCGTGACCATCGAACCGCTGATCTCGCAAGGGTGCCGCCCCGTCGGCTCGCCGTGGACGATCACCCAAGCCGAAGACAACGTCATTCACCAGATCGGCAACCGCCCAATCCTCGAGGTGCTACGCGACACGCTCGAAGGCATGTCGCAGAAGGAACAGCAAAAAGCCCGCGGCAACATCTTTATTGGACTCGTGCTCGATGAGTACCAAGCGAGCTTCAGTGTTGGCGACTTTTTGGTGCGCAACCTTGCAGCGATTGACCCTCAGACTGGAGCGGTCGCAATCGCCACTCCACTCAGGGTCGGCCAAAACTTACAATTCCAAATCCGCGATGCTCACTCCGCATCCAGCGACTTCGAAATGCACCTCAAAGAGAAGGCTGCAGAACTCGCGGGGCGGTCGATCTACGGCAGTTGCTTGTGCGATTGCATCGGCCGAGGCACTTCTCTCTACGGTGTGCCCGATCACGACGTGGCGATCATCCACGATACTTTCTCCGAACTCCCCATCGTCGGACTGTTTTGCAACGGTGAATTCGCGACCAGCCAAAACCGCACGCTGCTCCATGGCTATGCGGCGAGCTTGGGATTGTTTGTTAAAAAATGTTAGATTCAGAAATGGACCGACCACAGATGAATCGAGCTTGTCTCGTCAGAAAACTTTCCGACGACGGCGTTTTTGACAAAATAGACGTCCTCTAATCTAACTTGAGTATGAATTGATTTGCGTGGCGGTCGACGATCACAACGCGAACTGCCTCGACTTTGGATAAGCCTAACACCGGGTTCTGGCAAATAATGTCACCTTGCCGGTAAATTCCATTGGGATGAACCCCACCGCCGATGAAGGCGGAATTCGCCTGCTCAACATTTACAGGATCTTCAGTGAGTTCTAATGCACCTGCATTGTCCGCAGCATCCACAGGTTCGCTGGGTGCTTCATTCTCAACCGCATCCATCACGCCATACAAGCGCATGCCGGATAGCGCGGCTGCAACACTGGCTTTATGTTCCGCCTCGCTGCGTATCGTCTCTGAGATGCTGATCTGTCCCAGTTGTAGCTCGCGCCCATTTTTCGTCATCAGTAAGTCACCCTCGCGCTTATTGATCGAGCCGAAGCGCACGAAAAAGCCTAGCTCATCTAAGCCGAGGTGTTCGGCAATATGCTCGTCTAGCGCAGCCGGGTCGATGACTACCACCACCTCTTCGGCCACTGCGACCTCGGCGCTTTGTTCCTGCAATTCGGCTCTCTCAAAGCTATAATTCGCGACAAAAGGCTCATTTTTGATCGCGCTAGACTTTCTCCAGTTGCGCGGCAACCACTGGTCGCGCACTAAGCCCTGCATCACCTGACCGCTGGGGGTTAATCCGATCACCTCTTTTTCGATGATTACTTGAGTCGCGGCTACAGATTGGGGCTGGTTTGAGAAATCAGGCAGCAGATTGTCTAAAAAACCATAGCGGTGCGCGGCCCACAGCAAGGCGAACAGTGCGAGCGGCAAGACAAAGCGAGGATTGTTGAGATACTGGCGCATTACGGACGATTCGAGCTAAGTTCATCGGTGCCCCCAAGGTCGCGAAGGGGCAAGAATAGACTGGCTTCCAATGCGTAACCGTCATCTGCCCGAATGAGTTTAATTTGTTGATATTCTTTGAGTGGCGGCCGGCTCCATAGGTAGTTCAAGCATTGAGTCACCGAATACAGTGGCAAAAAAGGCTCCTCATCGGTTTGTGGCGAATTAGTCGCACTGGCATTCAAATCAAGCATGATGCCCTTAATCTGTGTTTCTGTGGGATCCGACTCTGTACCCTGCTCAGTTGCGGTTTCGAGCTCGACCACCTCTGTTGTTTGCAAGGTCCAGCCATGAACTTCGAACGCTTGTGCAAAGCGGCTTTTTAATGCTTCAGCCTGCGCGTCGGCCGGCTTGAGGAACTCGTCATTAAACAGCATATAACGTCTGCGCAGATCGGTTTGTTCGATGCCGGTTAACTCTTTTTGTAACGCTTTGAGCTCTTGTTTGAGTTCGATCTGCTGCAAGTACATCGCTTGTCGCTGCAACTCGACTGGGCGATACTGCCGCGCCACGTAAAAGAGGCCGACAAAGCCAGCCAGCAGTAGCGCAATCACTGGGTAGGATGCCAGGATATTGTAAAAGTGATATAGGCGTTTGCGCATGATCAGCTGTTGCCCCCCGGTTGCGTGGATGCTGTTACTGTGAAACTAATCGTGAATTTACGCAGGCGCCCGCGCTGATCACCGAAACGTGAACGGCTATTAGCTTGCTCAAAAGCGACAGTTGGTTCGCTTAGTTGCCATCCTTGTTTACCGAGCCGCTCAAACATCACGTCGATTTCGGCTGGCAGATCAAGATCCGCGGTGAGTGGGCGGCCGATCATTTCAAACGTGGTGACTGCCCCAGTCGTGTCGATCGAGCCACTGTATGTATCCAACTCCACAGATTCAGGCAAGGCATTGGAAAACGCATGCAGCATCACAAACAGCGGTGCGGGCACGAGCGCATCATCATCGAGCGTTTCACGGCCGCGACTGAACTGAATGACATTCTGATGCTGACGATTCTCGAGAATACTGCGCCGGACCTGATTAACCTCTAAGGTCTGCGCCTGAATCGTGGCATTGAGTTCGCTGAGGCCTAACTCGAGCGTCTGTTTCTTATTAATCTGCGGCATTGTTAAGTAAAAAGCCGCCAGCAGGGCAACGCAGAGCAAGGCGAAGGCGCGGTGCCGCCATTGCAGCATTCGCTGTCGGGTTCTCAGCGCACGTGGCACTAGATTCAGCGTGGTACCGCCTTTGAGCTGGCTGAGTTGCGCCACAGCGACCGCATCATCGGAGCTCTCGATTGGGGCATGCGCCTGGAACTCAGGGGTCGCCCCGAATTCTTGTTCGACAAATAGCCCCAAGCGACGTGCGCTGCTGTCCATTTGCTCGGTGCCCACGTCCTGCGTCCGCAGGCGACTAAAAAACAACAATTTCCCAACAGGATCTCGGGCGATCAAATAGCCGGCATCGCCTAAGCCACGATAGTGAATCACGCCCTGCGCGTTCGTCGCAGCGGTGGTGTCGAGGCAGGACAGTGCGTACGGCAGGCTAAATACCCCGTCAAGTAATACACCGTTGCACAATGCCCAGCGGCCAATCGCACTAGGAATTTCATTCGGCAGACTGCTGATAAAATAGAACTGATGCGGGCTGTCGCCCTGCAGCTCCATTTCAGTGGCGACCGAAGTGCGGTCCTCCTCGCCATAGAGCTTGAGCTTGCGCTGCTCGAGGAGTTGTCGCTGCAACTTCGGTGCCATTTTCGGCACGTGCTCGAGATGGTGGTCGAGCGCTGGGATGTCGAGATACACCCGTAGGCGGCCGACCTGCAGCGTCTCTTCGGCGCTATCCAATAGCACCAGCAGCGCCGCGACATCCGCTACCTCGACCTCTTGGATCAGGTGCGCGCCTGAGCGCGAAGTACGCCAAATCCGTACCGTGTGGTGGTCCCATATAAGTGTCGTGCGTGCCATGCTAATAGAAGGGCTAATAGTGCCACTGCAGCCCGTCAAAGCGTAAAGTACTAAACGGCTCGGTGATCGTGAAAATGCCGACTTCCGCAAAGGTCCACGGCTCGCCCAAACGCAATTCCTGCGTCTTCAAAAAATAGCGATTTTCGCTTAATCCAAAATCATTTACAAAATCATATAGAGGCACAACACCATCATCGGAATTGATCAGAGCAATCGGTGCTAGATCAGTGAGGGTCAGATTGGCTGTGATCGATTGTGCAGTTGAGGCGCGGCGCCCTCTAATAATCACAGTCGCAGGTTTTGCAATTAGTGGTATGCCACTAGGATCTTCGACTGGGATAAGCCTACGACCTCTTTGAGTCTGTATGACGGCCTCCACATAGGAGTAGATTTGTGCGGGATGATCTAAGAAGGTATTACCATTGAGGTCTTCGCCGCTATCCAAAACGCCATTGCCATTGAGGTCTTCGCCGCTATCTAAGACTCCATTCCCGTTCGCGTCTTCTCCCGAATCGAGCAAATTGTTCTGGTTGAGGTCCTCAGTAGTGTCCCGTGCTTGTATGATAAATGCAGCATCCTGAAGGTTGGTACTAGACACTGACACGGAGCCTCGATCCCAGAAACCTAGCGCCGAGCTTAATGCCGAACTAAGATCCGCTCCACTGTCCTCCTCAATTGCTCTACGGTTTTCGATCACCACGGTGCAGAGCCAGTCGCGCAAATCGATGCGCTGCACGTTAAGTTCGGTTGCGCGTCCTTCCCATTCGGTGCTGCTGAGGCCGTAATCCGCCCAATCGTCAGATGCCGGATCGCCAGACGCCGGGTCGCCATCACTGCCAACTGCCCAATCGTCCCAGAATGCATTGAATTTGTCATCGTTGTCTAATTCATCTGGCAGTGAAAGATCGGGGTTGGTGGTGGAAATGAGCAGTAAACGCAGTTCGGTTGGATCTTGGAAATCATTGAGCCAATCCAATCCGTCGCCAGTGAATTCCGAAAAGCTCTTTCCGGACCAGCTTGCTTTTGCGAAATACAGTTTACGTGTGACTTCTGAGCCGCGGCGGATGCCGAGCGGATAGCGCACCTCATTGGCACTGCCGCCACCATGCCGAGCCGCCAGATTCCACCAATAGGCATCGTTGCCATCGGTCGAGACGCTAGCAGCATTTTCGTAGATCGGAAATACTTGCTCACGCAGCATGCCGCGCTTCAGGGCCTCGGCAATTTTGGGCAATTCAGCGCGATCGTTGACCGCGCGCTGTACGCGAATCATATCGATGGCGCCGGGTAGCAGCGCGGCCGATAAAATCGCGATCACCGCCATCACCCCGATCAATTCGATCAGGGTGAAGCCAGCGCGGCGTAGTGTAGGCTGTGTAGGCTGTGGATGCATTGGTCTGTTAGTAAGAGCTGGGGCTAAGCATGTTAACGAGTGGCAGGAAGACCGCGGCGGCCACCAGCCCGGCAAGGCAGACCGTCAATACGATAAGCCCCGGTTCCAGAATGGCAAAAAAGGTTTTAATTTTACGCGGGACCAGATCATCATAGTAGTCGACTACCGCTTGTAGCGAAGTGTCCAGCGTACCGCTGCGTTCACCGACACCAATCATGGTGCGCACCAGCGTTGGAAAGATCGTATCTTTGGCCATCGTGCTGCTCATGGTTGAGCCGTTCGCGACCGCCGTCTCAATCCGCATCACGCTGCGTTCGATCACTTTATTACCGACCACTTCGCGTCCCATCGCCAGCGAATCGGTGATTACGATCCCCGCTTTTTGTGTGAGGATCAAACTGCGCAGGAAGCGCGCGACGGCGAGGGTCAGGATCACATCGCCCAGAAAGGGAAGCTTGAGTAGAAAGTGATCGCGCAGCAGCGCGGCTTGCTTAGAGACTTTAAACAAAAGCCGCAGACTCGGTGGCGTTAAAAACAGCACTGCGATAATTACGCCCCAGTAGTCCACCACAAAATCACTGGCTGCGATCATCACTCGGGTAATCAACGGTAAGGGGATATCGAGTTCAAACAGCAGCGCGGTGACTGTCGGGAAAACGAATCGCAGGGCAATGAAGATGAAAATAACTAGCGCCCCGAGCACGAAAGCCGGGTACAACATCGCCTGCTTAAACGCCTTCCAGTTTTGGTCCATCCACTCGAGGTAGTCGCGCAATTCGATGAAATTTTCATCTAACGAGCCGCTGCGCTCCGCCACCTGTACAATATTACGAATATAGCCAGGGAAGACCCGGGGGAACTGTTCGAGGCCCTGGCTCAGCGGGGTGCCCTGTTCGACCATCTCGCTCAAGCGTTGGCGTACGGTGGTCTGCGCCTCCGAGGCATCTTCGCCCTCGCGGGCCCTGAGCGCCTCGACAATCGGCACGCCAGCGCGCAACTGAATGCCGATCTGGAAAATTAAATTGGCGAGCTCGGCGGTTTTCATCTTAAGCCGCGAATGGCGCTTGGCGGCGCCGCTGTCACGCAGCTCGGAGTTGACCAACTCTAGCCCCTCTTGCGCAAGCAAGCCCGTCAGGCGCTTGACGTTTTCTGCCTCGCGGTGACCTTCCAATAAGCGACCATCGCTGGTCACCGCAGTGTAATTAAATTCAGGCATCGTCGAGAACTTCTCCGACTTCGAGTTGAATCACCCGTCCGACTTCTTCAATGCTGGTGAGTCCCGCTTGGGCTTTCATCAGTCCATCTTGGCGCATCAAGGTGACGCCTTTTTGCTTGAGATAGCGCTTGAGTTTCGAGGTCGGTTGATGGTCGTCGATGCGCTGTTGCAAGCCCGCATCGATGCGGATGATTTCAGCTAGGCTGATGCGGCCACTATAGCCTTTTTGGCCACAGGCCTGGCAGCCCACTGGCTGGTGAAGTGTTACATTGGCATCGACTGGCGCGCCGCCGAGGGCGACCCACTCTTCTGGCGTCAGAGTGTGCTCGGTTTTACAAATCGGGCAGAGGCGACGTGCGAGCCGCTGCGCACTGAGACCGAGCAGACTGCTGGAGAGCAAGTACGGGGGGATGCCGAGGTCGGTGAGGCGGGGCACGGCACTGATGGCATCATTGGTGTGCAGGGTGGAAAAGACTAGGTGTCCAGTCAGTGCGGCACGAATCATTAACTCCGCAGTGATTTGGTCGCGTGTCTCGCCCACCAAAATGACATCCGGGTCCTGGCGTAGTAAAGTGCGCAGGCCGCTGGCAAAGGACAGCCCGATTTCGTCCTTAATCTGAGTCTGGCGGATCAGCGGCAGACGGTATTCGATCGGGTCTTCGAGCGTAAAGACGCTGCGCGCCTCGGCATCGATCATCGAGAGCAGCGCATACAAACTGGTGGTTTTACCACTGCCGGTCGGGCCGGTGATCAGGAAAACGCCATGCGGTTGGTCGAGAATCTCCGAAAATTGTGCTTGTTGATCCTCTGAAAAGCCCAGTGTGGGGAGGTCCAGCTTCAGGCGTGACTGGTCCAGTAGACGCATCACGATGCTCTCGCCATTGCTCGACGGCAGGCTCGACACACGTACGTCGATCTCTTCGCTGCCGATCGCAAAGCGAATCCGCCCATCCTGCGGCAGGCGATCTTCGGCAGTGTCCATGCCGGCTAAAATTTTGAAACGGGCAGTGAGCGCACTGCGGATCGCGCTGGGCAGTAGTAAGCCTTCTTCGAGCACGCCATCCGCGCGCAGTCGTATCCGGAAGAAGCGCTCTTCGGGGTGTAAGTGCACGTCGCTGGCTTCGCGCATCGCTGCATGCATCAAAATTTGTTCCGCCAAGCGGATCATCGGCGGATCATCCTGGCTCTGCTGATCCAGTGCCTTGGCATCCATTCGGATGAAGGCGTCGACCGCCTCATACAGCTCGTCGCGCGCGGTGTAGTTGCGATTGATCGCGAGTCGAATGTCTGTCTCCGAGGCGGGTAGGGCTTCAATCGGCTGACCGGCAGCAGTTTCTAGGCGCTTCAGCGTCGGCAGGTCAAACGGATTGGCGCAGGCGATCCACAAGCACCCATCACGCTCTGCCAGCGGGATCGCAATTAATTTTTCGCACAGCTCGGCGGCTAGCTTGTCGCGTAGGTTGTCGTCGAGACTCAGGCGGCGCAGGCTAAGTTGCTGCCCTTCTGCTTGCCCTTCCTGGATGAAATCGGTCGCAGTGCGCAGTTGGCCGCGAATCGAGCGAAATTGCGAGAGCTCTTCACTGCTGACGAGGCCGAGTCGCTGGACAATATCACTAAATTTGAGTCCGAGGCGCTCACCTTCGCGACGTGCCAATTCAGCCTGAGAGGCGGTGAGTATGCGCTCCGACAAAAGCCAGGCCTCCATGTTAATGGAGGCCTGGTCGGTTGCAGCGTCTTTTGGAGACGTGGTGTCCACAAATTAAATAGCCGATATCGTCTGCAGCGGCTTACTGGTGTGAGACGTAGAGGTAAGCGTTAAACTCACCAGTTTCGTCACCTGGGGCAAACCATGCATTAGCGCCTTCTAGGCCACCTTTTGTAGCAATACCTGCTCCAGCGAGTGACGCGTCTACAAAGTCTTTATCGGAGACCGCATCACTGGTGAATGGCCCATTGACTTTAGATGCCATTGCCGCGGCTTCTTGTAAGGTTAAGTTGGGCATAAAGTAGTAAACGATTCGGGTGCCAAATCCAGCCGATTTAAAGCGCATTTCGGCAATATTACCAGTGTATACAGCACCGCCGATTAGGGTCCCACCCACTGATGCGCAGCCAATCGCGTGAGTCAGAGCGTCAGTGGTCCGACCAACCGGTGCCTTTTCCTGCTCGAGCAGTTGAGACTGACGCACTAGCACATCACCAAAATCGAGCCCACCAACCGCTGGCAAGTAAGCCGCTGGTATTGCGGCAGATGGATCTGATTTGTAATCGAGTACACCGGCAGTGGCGGTATCCGTATCAAGTGGGAAGTTATCATAGCGTTGGTAATAACCGATTGCGGCTGTTTTTGCAGCGCTGACGGACGCAACTGCCGAAGTGACTTTGGCATCGCGGATCGACTCGATTACGCGAGGCGCGACGACTGAAGCGAGAATACCGATGATCGCTAGGACGCCGATCATTTCAATGAGAGTAAAGCCTGACTTTTGCGGTGTTTTCATAGTTTTTGTAGTTTTGATGTATCGCTAACGTAACTTAAGTCAGCTACGAGTAGAGTTTTAAGAATAATATACTCACTGAGTCATATACCTTATATTATAAATTACTATCAAAATTTATGTAAAGATAGCGTAAAAGAGCACACTCGGTCCGCAAGCCTTGCATTGAGAACTAATTCCACTGCGCATAAACACTGCGCATCCGATGGAGCTGCGTTTTGACCCAATCGACTACGGACGAAGCTGAGCTCGTCCCTCCCAGAACCGTGATTGTTCCTTCAGCAGGAACCCTCGATGTGGTCCGCATTTGATGCATTTACGTTCTGATCATACGAATGCGCAAAATATTTCAGAAATGGGATTAGACGGCCACTTTCGACCCATCAGCCTGACCGCACTAGCGCAAAGAACCAGCCATCGCTCGAGCACACTCAGGTCGTCAGACAAACAACGCAGGCAGCAGTGGCGTTCGGCTTGCCACGCAACAGAGCAGTCAAGCGACTCCAATTTATGGGTGATTGCGTAGACTCGAAATCACAATATACAGCCCGAGCAAGCCTGAGACCAGGAAGCCGACGATACCGATCGCGGGGAAGCCCCACAGCAGTGGTCCAATGCCCGTGGTGATGATCAGCGACGAGCCGATCAACAAAGAGCCGATAATGATGCCGACCGTCAGGCGATTCATGGATGCATTGAAGGTCGCTT
>Ga0206131_10005920_pt1 | contig 12670 bp, 21 predicted proteins | sample Helgoland_Spring_FD_148636 | JGI IMG/M metagenome (GOLD analysis project Ga0206131, IMG submission 148636) | Pelagic subsurface seawater microbial communities from Kabeltonne, Helgoland, North Sea - Helgoland_Spring_Bloom_20160517_1 | ecosystem: Environmental > Aquatic > Marine > Epipelagic ... | reverse complement strand
TCAGAAAATGTAATGTATATTTGTACTACGAGAGAGACAGTAAAGCTGATTAAATTGAGATTATGGTAAAGGTTAACCACTCATTCACGCAGTAACCTTGAAAGACCCGAAAACCTCTCTCTTTTAAAGCCTCAATAGCTCAGTTGGTAGAGCAGCACATTTGTAATGTGCGGGTCGGCGGTTCGAGTCCGTCTTGAGGCTCACATATATTGTCCTATGGTGTAACTGGCAACACGTCTCGTTTTGGTCGAGAAGAGTCGAGGTTTGAGCCCTTGTGGGACAACGTAAAATTAAACATGGAGGATTGGACAGTGGTCGTCAAGTAGTCTTGAAAACTATCGCGGGTTATACCGTTGCAGGTTCGAATCCTGTGTCCTCCGCAACAATGGGAAGTTGAGCAATTGGTTGGCTCGACGGACTGTAAATCCGTTCCGAAAGGCTTGGGGGTTCGAGTCCCTTCTTCCCAACAAAGTGAGTTCTTTGACATATAAATTAAAAAAATAGAAATTATGGAAATAACATCATTTATTTTAGGTGTATGTTCGGTCATTGTTATTATGATGGTCGTGGGTACGTTTGTGAATTATATGGCAACATCGTCCTTAAAAAAGGAAATAAACAATCTTTGGCAACAAGCTAAAGATGATGAAGATGCTCGAGGTAGACAACACTTCGAACAGATTAATTATACTGATACTCTAAATAGCAATGCACATGATGAGATGACCAAACTATACGGTTATGTTGATTCTCGTAATGACAAACTTGAAAATGGAGTATCCCAACAGATTGCTGACCTTTACCGTCAGTTAGATAAATTAGAAAACGAAGGAAAATCCGTTATTAACGGGTAATCCATAAAACGTTAAAGAACTCACTTATAACCCCTTCAGAAATGTTGGGGTTTTTTATTACCTTACGGTTACAATTCTTAAAATAGTTAGTTAATGTGACTATATATTTATAAATAAAACTATGAAATTTATCATATTCTCATGTTATTTGTTATTGTCTTCATTTTTATCTATTGCAGGTCCACAGGACACAATAAAACAAAGTGAAAAGATATCTATTGAAATGTCGGTAAATGTCTCATCGTATAACTCATTATCAATAAGTATAGAAAAGGAATATACATACGGTAAATGGAAGTTTGGGCCTAGAGTAGAATTGGTTAATATGTTTAGTTATCAATCGTATGTCGGTGAAGATGATTCTACTTATTTAATGTCGTCTCAAATAAGAATTAGACTTGCTCAAATAGAATATCAAATAAACCCCCGATTAAGAGTTGGGGTCGCCCCATTTTGGATGCTTGGTCCTATTCCTTCACAGGGGTTTTATAAAACACCAACAACATTTTATGCTCACCTCCAATTAAAAGAGGGGTTGTCATTAGAAACATCACTTACATCATCTGAAAGAGAGTTAGTTCAGTTATCAATAAGGAAAGTATTATAATTAATTACGAGTTTTAAATTCAAAAGAACTCACTTATAACCCCTTCAGAAATGTTGGGGTTTTTTTGTGGTTTAAAAAATAATCCCTATATTTGTACTATGATAAAATTTAAAGACTTAAAATTCGTACCAAGAAGTATTGGGGGTGGAGTAGGTGCCATACATACATTTGATAATGGCATTACAATTAGTGTTCAAGCAAGTGAACTCAACTACAGCACACCTAGAGAGGATTTATCGTCACCTAACGAATACTCATCATTTGAAGTCGCTATGTGGGACGAAGAAGGTGAGTGGGTAACTAAACAATTATTTCCTAACCATAATGATGACGTTATCGGTTGGTTAAGTAGAAAAGAGATTAATAGAATAATTAACAAACTCAATGACTAATACGTTAAACTGTAAAGAATGCCCGTGGGTGGTTAGAAATAACCATAACAACAATATTGTCGAATTTTCTAAGAGAATGGACAAACCCCATAACTGTCATATGGTTAATGGGGGTAAAGACCTTTGGAATGTGACTGAGAGTACGAAGTGTAATGGGAGAATACAATATGAGAAAACCCGTTACAAGTTGTAACGATTTGAAAATGTTGTAGGTTAACGCTCAAAGGTTATGTATATAAAACCCTAACATTAACATTACGTTAACAATAGTTTTTTAGGTTTCTTTAATATTCCAACCTCGTAATTATTAGTTAAAATATAATTATGAAAAACCAAATTCTAATCTTATTATCGATACTATCGATATCTATTTTCACTTCGTGTAAAAAACCTGTAGTTGAACCAACTAAAAATTACTTTATTACTGAGACCATTATTGATGGTGTTGTGTATAATAAAGTTGAGGGGGTTATAGATGAAGACCTAATAATGTCATCTAATATAAATTGGTTTTTATCTGGTGGTGTATTTGTTGATGACGGGGCAACTCTGACAATACCATATGGTCAAACAATTTATGCTGACGTAAATTTAACAACTTTCTTATCTATTAAACAAGGTGGTAAAATAAACGCTAACGGTTCTAGTAATAACCCAATAATTTTCACACCATTAAAGTCTAACCCAACTTACGGTGATTGGGGAGGTATCATTATAAATGGTAGGGCTACTATCAATACCGGATTTACCGCTGAAGGTGAGGGAGGTACAGGAATCTATGGTGGTGATGAGGATATGGATAACTCAGGTAGCATTCGTTACGTTAGAGTTGAATATGCGGGTAAAATATTAGGAACGGATAATGAATTAAATGGTTTTTCATTTAATGGTGTCGGTTCAGGTACTTTAGTCGAGTATATCCAAGCATATAAAGGTTCTGATGACGGTATAGAGTTTTTTGGTGGTACGGTTAATGTTAGATACGCAGTATCCACAGGTAATCAAGATGATTGTTTTGATTGGACACACGGATGGAGTGGTAAAGGACAATATTGGTACGCACAACAAGACCTTGGTGGTGGCGATAGAGGAGTTGAGGCAGATAATAACGGTGATGATAATTCAGTCACTCCATTTTCAAATCCTACCATATCTAATATGACGTTAAACGGTGTGGATGATGGTGACGGTTTAAACGAGGGTATTAGATTACGTGCAGGAACTAAAGGTAAGATTTATTACTCTATAGTAACAGGTTTTCCAAAATACGGTGTTAATGTTACCGATGTTAAGACTTTAGAAAACATAACAAATGATGAGTTATTTGTTGCTAATTCAAACGTTACGGGTAATGGTATTAATTTTAATAATTGTTCATCATTTAATGGATTAATAAAAACATTAAACGATAGTTGGTTTTATTCTGACTCAACTATAGGTTCAGGTACCTCGTGGATGCTTGGGTGGACAAAACAATAGATTTTGAAATTCAAATTACTAATATTTTTAACATTACTATGTAATGTCGTTTACGGACAAACAATAAAAGGTAAGGTTGTCGATAACCTAAATAAACCAATACCATTTACCAGTATTATTGTTACTGACACCTCAATAGGGACGACAAGTAATCTTGACGGAAATTTCTCTCTTGATTTACCACGACCTAATTCTGTCTTGGTTTTTTCTTCTATGGGTTATAATAAAGTTAGTATTACTACCAATGGTGGAGATACCGTAATTGTTATGTACGAAAATAGAGTAACCATGTCAACAGTTAATGTTACCGCAAGAAGAAGTAAAAATAGTGAAATAGGTCTAATATTTGATAAAAAGAAATTAACAGGAATAGAATCCTCAATAGGCTCAACTGAATTAAATAAAAAAGGTATTTCAAATGTTGAAGATGGTTTAAAGAAAGTAACTGGTATCACATTTTCAAATAACAATATAAATGTCCGAGGGTTAGGTGATAGATATAATCAAATCACTCTTAATGGGGTACCAATACCTTCTAACAATTCAGATAAAAAGAATATAGACTTATCGTTACTACCAATAGGCATTATGGACAATGTTAAGGTTAAGAAAAGTTACTCATCAGAACAATGGAGTAATGTGGGTGGAGCTCAAATCAATATTAGTTCCCCCGACATTAAAAAAATAAAAAGTATTAGTTGTAGGTCAAGTTTTAATACAATAACACCAATACCTAGTAGTGGTTTAAATTTACAATATGGTTTTGAGAATAATAAACGTTTTGGATTTTACACTAACATAAGTTTAAATCGTGACATCCAAAACACCTCAGGTGTTATGAGACTAGTAAACAAACAAGGTGAACCAATCCTAAATTATGACTTTAACGATAACGTAAGTCAAATAACACCTTCAGGTGTTTTAATATTATCTTATAATAAAAATAATTTTGGTCTAAAGAATACCTCAATAGTCATCAGTCAAAATAATAACACCAATAGGGAAACGTTTGGTGAGCATTTTGATTATACACCAAAATTGTATACCACCAGGGTGACACCAACAAACCACACCTTATTTGTAAATCAATTAAGTGGTTCTTGGAAAAAAGATAAATGGTCTGTTGATGGTATTGGTGGATATTCTAATGTGAGTAGTGGTGAGAATGAAAGGAAACAATTTGTCTATCTATACGATGGAAATTACCAATTCAATAATATCGATAAATTAGATAATCAGGTTTTTTGGTCACAGAATAAAGAAAACCGTTTTAATTTAAATTTATTGGGTAAATGGGCTAACGATAGTATTATTCATGAGTTTGGTTATTCATTTATGATTTCAAATAATAGTTTTGACTACCAACAAAAGTATTACGATTTAAAAACAATAAATGATGAAAATCCCAATATTAATCCTGAGTCACCTGAAGACTACTTAACTAACGGCCATTACACTGAGTTATGGGTAAATAATCCAGCCTCAATGGTCACAGGGTATTCAATGATTAATGGTGGATATTATAAAACTAACATGTCATTTAATAAAATTGATTTAAGTGGTGGTGTGAGACTTGAGAAGGTTATTCAGATGGTTGATTACCGGGACCAGTTGTCCCCAGTGTTTTTAAGACGTAGTGTGTTAGATAATGTAGACATATTACCATATTTAAGTCTTAAATATAAATTATCAGATAAGAAACAATTTAAATTTAGTAATTCAATAACAACTATTAGACCTAGATTTAGAGAAATGGTACCGTTTATATTTACAGAAGTATTTGCGGGAGCTAAAGTACAGGGTAATCCTAACTTAATAAATTCTAAGGTTTATAGTACTGATTTAAGTTTTGAGTTTTATCCGACAAGGAGGGATATAATATCTATTACAACATATGGTAAGTTAATTAATAACCCAATAGAGAAGGTTAATGTTGCAACCGCAAGTGGGAGATTAGAAACATACCAAAATGGTGACCAATCGTATGTCTTGGGTGTTGAGGTAGATGTTAAGAAAAAAGTTAATGATTTTTCATTTGATTTAAACACATCTTATTTATTATCACAGATAACCGTTTCAGATAATGGTTCATCATCAACGGTTACTACAAATAAAAAGAGACCTTTACAAGGTTCGACACCTTTATTAATTAATTTCGATATATTTTATAAATTTAAAGTTTTACATAATATCGGATTAACATATAATTTTATTGGTGATAAGTTAAATTCGGTGGGGGTATTTGGTTTAGGTGACATCTATCAGAAACCGCAACATTTCTTAAATTTAATATATAATTTTAATAAGGATAACTATATTTTATCACTCAGAGTTAATAACATATTAAATACCGAATATCAATTAAGACAGCAGAGTGATATCGGTGAAGTCATCACCAATAGTTATCGGATGGGTAATACGATATCTATAAGTTTTAAATATAAATTTTAAAATCAGTAATAACACTGAAGTGTGTTTTTACGTATACAGATATGTGTGCACGATAAATCCGTCATTAACCACATTTTTAACCCTTAATGTTGGTTTTATCATACATTTATAGTATACTTAAATTATTAACCATAGAAGAATTAGACAATGAGTGAAGATAAAGAATATTTTAAAAAAGGTGTTGAATATTATTTTAAGTTCAATAATGATGACCCCATTAAGTTCGCAGAATCAACTGAAGATTTATCGGATATGGAGTCGATTGAAAGAAGTACTCTTAAGATGGAGGTTGGTCCGTGGGATGGTAGTGAGATTAGTTGGAAGATTGGAATGAAAAAGTTTAAGATTTATTCGAAAGAGAAGGAATAATTTCGTATATTTGTATTGTTAAACAGATAAAGATATGGCAAGAGAAAAATTATGGCGTAATGTAAGTGGTGAGTACAACTACCAATTCAATTGGATTGATGAGAACGGTACTACCTGTGGATTCAATGATGTATGGGCACCTAACAAGCGTGAGGCGGTTAAGAGAGCTAAGGCAATGGAAACTAAAGCTCATTGGGCTCTATATGATGGTAAGGAATATGTATGGGTGACTGAAGAGGTTAAAGGTAAAGGTCATTGTTTCCGTATGGAAGGTATGTATGTCGATGTTAAGTCTATGTATAAAGCGACTGTTAAACAGGCTGATGAGATGAACCGTATTGGATGGATGTTATCTAATTAAAGTAGAGTATTATGGAAGAACAAGGAATAATATTAGAAAAAGCATCATTTAAATTCTCACAGGATGCTAATTGTTTAACAAACGAAGATGAATATGAATCTTTAGAAATAGAAGCACAAAGTTCGCTAGGTATAGACAGAGATGGAGATTGTTTCTTTGTATTAAAGACAGAAAAATGGTCAGTAGATGGAGTAGAAGAATTAGAAAAGTTATTTGATAGAATTAGAAAAGTAGTAATAAATTATGAAAACAAAAAGTAAATTTGAATTTAAAGACACAAGAACCTTTAGCGAAAAGGCAAAAGAATTCGCAACAATGTTATTATATTGCGTAATATTTTGGAAAGGTCGTAAGAAGGGAATGATAGGTACTATGAATATTTCACTAAAGGATATTAGAGCAGTCTTCTTTCCAAAAGGATTCAGGGAGAAGTATCTTTATTTAGGTTCAATTCCATGGAGAGAAGAGGGTGATTTATTTAAATCCATCTTACCAATTGTACTAACAATGGACTATGAAGCCAAGCCAAAATGGTGTCCAAGATGGTTCTTAAGATTCTTACATCTTTTTGGTAGTGATAATTCTATAGTTCGAGTTAGAAATAGAAGACTTCATAACTTACAGAATAGATTGACTGGAGGAATTATGTTAGTGGATTGGAAAACTAAATGGTCTGATTATGACTTAAGAATTTCAGTGAACGCGCCAGGACATATTAATGAACTTACAAGAGCAATAGAACAAAGATTTTATAGTCAAGGTAGACAAACTGAACTAAGAAATCAGATTATATCATTAGAACCAAATGCAAACCCAATTTGGGGTAGTATTAGTAGATTAGAAAAACAATTAGAAGAATTAGAAAATGAAAGGAATAATTAAATTTGATTTAAATGACCCTGATGATAAAAGGGAACACACCTTGATGATAAAGGCATCAGATATGCACTCCACACTATGGGATTTATCACAAGAAATTCGTAATAAGTTAAAATATGTTGAGCTTAGTGATGAGGAAGAAAAAGTATGGGAAGAAGTTAGTGAAATATTTTATAATACATTAAATTCACACACAATTAATTTAGATTTATAATGGCATACTTAGTATTAAAGCATTCACCTGACAACAAACACGTAGTTATAGTAAACGACGCCGAAGGTATACCTATGGAGTTTGATACCTATGAAGCAGCAGATAGTATAGCAAAACTATTTCAATCAAATACGACACACGATTCAAAATACGAAGTAAAAAAATACTCATGAAATTAGCACTTATAGCCCACGACGGGAAAAAGTCAGATATGGTTGCATTCGTAATGAAGAGGTTAAAATTCTTCAATCGAGATGACGTAAACATCGTAACCACAGGAACCACAGGTAAGAAGATTACACATGCTGGTATAGATAAGGTTGAATCCGTTGCGTCAGGACCGTTAGGTGGTGACGCTGAGATTGGAGCGATGGTCACACGTGGTGAGATTGATGGTGTTTTCTTCTTTAGAGACCCATTAGATAGACACCCACATGAGCCTGACGTACAAATGTTAATGAGACTATGTGATGTCCACGATATTCCATTAGCAACAAATTATAAAAGTGGACATATAATGGTTAAATATTTTGAAAAAAAATGACACACAATTGTTTAATATGTGATAAAATCGCAGATAGAAAAGTAACGACATCTTTTAATCAGGGAGAACTATATCTTTGTTCAAGTGAAGAGTGTAAAACCAAATTAAAGAATGACTTAACAGATAATATTGAATATGACTCTATTGATTTTCAAGGTAGGTCACCTGAAAAATATGAATCAAGTAGTAAAGTTATTGTTTGGTCATTTATCTCCATGTTGACTATTGTAATAATTTATGGTATATGTAAATTATTAATAAACTATCATTAATATAAAAAAATGAAAAGAACGATAATAATAAATCTATTTGGTGGACCTGGTTCAGGTAAGTCTACGGTTGCTTCAGGGTTATTTTACACGTTTAAGAGTAAAGGGTTATCATGTGATAACCCTTATGAGTTCCCAAAACAAGTGGCATGGGAGGATAATAAATCACAAATATCCGACCAACTTTATATATTTGCCAACCAACATAGAGGTATTGTTCGCTCTTATGGTAAAGTAAACTACATAATTTTAGATTCTCCGTTATTATTATCTTTAGTTTATAAAAATGGGTATACGGGTGATTATCCAGCCAAGTTTTATAACGATAGTTTTGATTCCATGGTTTTGGAATTATTTAAAAGTTACGAAAATATCAACATATTTTTAGATAGGGCAGATAGACAGTTTCAACAGGAAGGTAGATTTCAATCGAAAAAAGAATCTGAGGAGGTTGATAGAAAAATAAAAATGATAATGGAGGAAAATAATATCCCATATCATAATGTCAAGGTAGGTAATAATGAACTAAGACAAATAATAGAAATAATTAGAAATGAAAAAGAAAGCAATTAACGTAGTTTACAGAAAAGACTCTGAGTCATTCCCTGATTGGTTAAAATATGAAGTTACTATTTTATCTGAAGATGGTGAGATATCTAAAGTACCGGCATATGGTAAAGATTTACAAGATGCCCTGTCAAGAGTCGTACACGACGATAAGGTGAAAAAAATAGAAAAGAAAGTACTCAGTAAGGTTTCAGACACCGGATGGGCACTTGCTTGGTTCTTAGGGATGACAATTTCAATAATGTCAGTTTATTTAGCGATAGAACATAGATACGTCGGATATTACGTTATAGGTGTCATGGCAATCTACACATTTATGACATTATCAATTAGTAATTGGTTTAGTTTGCGTAACGTTAATAAAAGAGGTAAGTAGTTTACCTTAGAGTTAGTTTCACTATATTTAAGCAGTAAACAACACGATATGATTATTATAGATAACTTTATTAAAGACGAAGAATTACTGAAAAAAATCAATAGCGATAAAGATTTTTGGACCACAGGATACCGATGGTATGATGGATGGTGGAAAGATGGTGTTCAAGATTTACACCACGAATTAATAAAGGCTCTTTGGGGTGAAAATTCACCACATGAAGGTGTACAGGTCGCAGGATTTGAACATTGGGTCGGTGATTACACAAAAAAAGACTCTTTTGATGTTATTGGTAAGCAGTGGTCGTTAAAGCCCCACTTCGATAAAGATGAAGAGAGATGGAGTAAAAATAAGGAGTTCATTACACCAAAAATAGGTACAGTATTCTACCCTGACCCTGAGATTGACGAAATGGAAGGTGGTATGTTATACTACTGGGATAAGTTTCCACCTCAAAGAGCAAATAAAGATAACACTATCTTTTTACCTGAAGAGGAACCTGAAATCATCAAACCAAAGTTCAATAGACTTCTCATATTTGACGCAGGATGTTTACACGCTGTGAGTCAAATTAAGTCAGGAAGAAGAAGAGCTGTCGCAATTAATTTGTGGGATAAGAAACCTACGGGGCTCGAAAACAGCTAAAATAAAAGTCATTTTATTTAACTATACTTAAAAAAAATACTATGAAACACTTATTATTAATTTTTAATCTCAACTATCACCTTTTTTCTATTCAACAATATAGTCCCTTATCCAATCGTAGGACTGCACTAAACTATCGTTTTTAACAATCTCACCATTCTTAATTAGTGAAAACGTAGGTAGTCCACGGACTTTATGTTCTTTACCAAGGTTATAATTGTAATCAATATTACAGATAGCTATCGGAATATCAATATCTCCTGATAATTTTTCTAATGTTGGTAACATCATTTTAGCATATTTGTGCCATTCAGAATAAAAGTAAATAAATACTTTTTCATTATTTTTAGTTAACTCTTCTAATTTAACTTTATCTACTTCAATCATTGTCAAATAAATAATCGCATACTGCACAGTATCTCCATCCAAATTCTTTGGGGACATATAGTGGGTTATGGAACAATGTTCCGTCAAAGAAATATAGTCTTCCTTTTTCTACTGGTGCCGAATAAATGTCATCTTTATGTGCTAACATTAAATCAGTGTATGGTGAACCACATGATGGTACATCTAAATAAATACTCATGGTATAATCCGAGTCAGTTTGACTCTCTCCAGTTTCGTCAGTGATATTATGTCTATGTGAATGCCAATAAGACTTATGTTCATCGTTAGATGCAATAATCCACGCTTCTGAATTAATCAAACTTAAACTTTTACCTTCTATACCCCTAAGTGTTCTAGCCAATGTAAGTCCTATGGTGTATGCGTCCTCAAAAAAGTGTGGTAAATCATTTGGGTCTAATGTGACATGAACTCCAGGTCCTTGGTCTTCCAAATTACCGTGTTCGTCGTAATTAACCCCTAAGAAGTCTTTAGACCATAACTCATCATGTAGTACTTTACTGTCTAAATTCTTAACGTACTCGACCTCTGTGGTATAAACATAATGGTCACCTACTTTAATCGTTTCTATTAATGGTGTAATCATTTAATGTAGTATTTTTAAAAAAAGTAATAAACTTTCAAGATAAGTAAAAAAGATACTGAAGATTATTTACAACTATCGTTGTTTATTTATGAGATTTACCCTATATTTGTATCAAATAGAAAAACACACATATATGGATTACGGAAAAGATTTTAGAAAATATGCAATGAGTGACTTTAACTTGTCGTCACAAAAGTTAGATTATTTGGGACAACAAATTGAATCGTCACTAACCCCTTACATCTTAGAGGAGCGTGAGATGAGGGTAACACAAATGGATATCTTCTCTCGATTAATGAGGGACCGACTTTTGTGGGTTGCGGGGCCAGTGAATGACCATATGTCGACAATGGTTCAAGCTCAACTTATGTATTTGGACTCTGTGGATAACATGCCAATCACGATGCACATCGACTCACCTGGAGGTTCGGTTAAATCGGGACTATCAATGGTAGATGTGATGCACTATATCAAATCGGATATTGCCACGGTAAATACAGGTATGGCGGCCTCGATGGGTTCAGTACTATTAGGTGCTGGTACAAAAGGGATGAGGTCATCACTTCGATTCTCACGTACAATGTTACACCAATCATCAGGTGGAGCGATGGGTAATATTCAAGACGCTGAAATTACCATGAACGAATGGAAAAAGTTAAATGATATCTTATTTGACTTACTTGGGGAGTTTTGTGGTAAAGACCCTAAACAGGTTAAAGAAGATTCTTCTCGTGACCTTTGGTTGTCCGCTAAAGATGCACTTGACTATGGAATTATTGACGAAATCGTTAAATCCAAAAAATAATATGTAATTACACATATGTTTTAAAACCCTCATCTGTTTAGGTGGGGGTTTTTTATTGATAATAATTGTTTTGATACTACATTATGTCATATGGAAAAAACAAAAGTCTCATTAAAGAGGCACATATTTAAAACTGTAACTTGGAGAGTAGTCGGAACAATAGATACTATGTTATTGGGTTGGTTTGTTTCAGGAGACCCAATAGTTGGCCTTACCATTGGTTCATTTGAGGTAGTAACTAAAATGATACTGTACTTTTTACATGAAAGAGCTTGGTATAGGTACGATTTTGGAGTAAAAAGAAAGGGTAATAAGTGATATTATTGTATTTTACTTATATTTATTACATATAATTTAATATATGGACTGGATAAAAATTGCGGAATTATTAATAACCTCATTAACATCAATAGTAATAGCCTTAGTAGGTGCTGGTTATTTCAGAAAAATGACGTTAAATAAGGAGAAAAATAAGTCAAAAGAGAATTTGATGCAACAAATCAAGAAGGATGAGATTGTTCACCTTTCAATACGAGAAATAAGAAGAAGATATAACGCAGATAGAGTTTATATATGGCAATTCCATAATGGGGGAAGTTTTTATACCTCATCACCAATGCAAAAAATCTCAATAACTTATGAAAGAAGTTCAGACGGTTTAGAAAGAAAAGCAGAGAAAAATCAAAATCACTTAGTATCTCATTTTAATACATTTGTAAAAGATGTTATAGATAATAACATGTTTTACCCAAACATAGAGTCTATGGACGATTTAGGGTTGAGGTCGTTAGCACAATCCAACGGGACTAAATCACATACGTCAGTACCGATATACGATAAACTTGGTAATCTAGTTGCCATCCTGTC
>Ga0206131_10005916_pt1 | contig 12679 bp, 9 predicted proteins | sample Helgoland_Spring_FD_148636 | JGI IMG/M metagenome (GOLD analysis project Ga0206131, IMG submission 148636) | Pelagic subsurface seawater microbial communities from Kabeltonne, Helgoland, North Sea - Helgoland_Spring_Bloom_20160517_1 | ecosystem: Environmental > Aquatic > Marine > Epipelagic ... | reverse complement strand
AAGTCCAGCTATAAGTATCTCCATTATTAGGAGAAACGTTATCAAAATCTAGAAGATTAATTGCAAGACAAAAATCTCCACTAACATTAAAATTAGCTACAGGAAGTTGATCAACTGTAACCGTAGATACCGCAGTAGCATTTGGACATCCTACAGTACTTCCAGTAACTGTATAGTTTGTTGTAGTTGTAGGAGAAGCTGTAACCGTAGTTCCAGTTGTTGGGCTAAGACCAGTAGTTGGGCTCCAAGCATAAGTAGCAGCACCTGACGCAGTTAAATTTATACTTTCACCTACACATATTGTCCCGCTATTTACGGTAACTACCGGTGCCGGATCTACCTGAACTGTGATAGTGGCAGTTCCAATACATCCATTTCCATCATCAACCGTTACTGTATAAGTTGTTGTAGATGTTGGAGTAGCAACAGGAGTAGCGGAAGTACCTGAACTGAGACCTGTTGTAGGGGACCATGAATAAGTACCTCCACCAGTTGCAGTTAAATTAGCGCTTCCCCCATCACAAATAACAACCGTTTGCCCTGTTCCTGGGCCAACGGTTCCGGACAATACACTTGTTCCGGTTATAGTGGGCGCTGTTCCTGCTAAGACCGTTACAATAACGTCATCCGTAGTTATTCCACCCCCACACAAAGGGTTCCCCATATTTGAAGAAACCGTATAGGTTGTAGTAGACCCAGGAGAAACAGTTATAGACGAAGTTGTTGCTCCACCTGGCGACCAAGTATATGTGCCATCACCACCGGTAGCTGCTAGTGTTGTGCTTCCGCCAGGACAAATAGAAACATCTGATCCAGCATCAGCCCCCACCAAAACTCCATTATTTGTTATAATTTGGTAATCACAAACATCTCCAGCCCAACCATCAATGACCAAGTAATATGTATTTCCTGGGGTTAAGCCAGTTGCATTAAAAGGTGTGGTTCCGGGTCCCATAGGACTGACGCATCCATAGCTGGTTATCGCACCAGAACAACCTCCATCAAAAATCATCATCTGTATACCATCATTCCACGTACAATTAGAAACAGCTACATCAAAAGAGACGGATGAAGCATCCGCTACAAAAGTCAAATAAGAGCTATTCTCAATTGACCCACAAAAAGCTGTATTTATTTGGGTTGAATAAGATGCTGAATAAGCAGCACTAGTATTACCGCAATAACTCGTTAAATCACAAATTGGAACAGCATTAGCGCATAAATCAGCAGCTACAGGATTACCTCCACAACCAGGCGGTGGCACCTCTTGGTTAATGATTAAATCAAACGGAGTACAATCCGGCGATGGATATGTTGAAATAACAATGTAATACGTTTGGCCACCAGTTAAATTTAGGTTTTGAATATTAGGAAGACCACCGGATTGAGTGTCTGACCCAATACAGTTGGTACCACCTGAATCAGGACAACCGTCTAAGACAAATATCCCGGTCCAAGTTGTAGTGCCATTTGTTATAAATTCAAATGGACCCGTTGCAGATGGAGTAAATGACAAAACATAATCCTCTCCATTCATGTAAGAAGAACCACAAGCGCTACTTGAACTATAACAGTCTCCTGCACCACATGTAGTTAGCCCGGTAACCTGATATGGCATTGTATTTACGACAAGTGCATTTGCACAGTTCCCACCAACTATACCGTCTCCGCAGCCGCCACCTCCTCCACCCCCAGAACCCCCAGAGACGTATGTTAGTGTACTCGTATTGCACCCAGTAGCAGTGCCGCAGCTTACACAATCAGTGTTGTAGTGAACATAGTAGGTCCCAGAGGATGCAGCAGTCCATTGAACTGGCGAGGTTCCAAAACCAACAACTGGACCGGTCGGACTGCCACTTGTAATAGTTATACACCCACCCGCACTAAGAGAAGATTCGTAAGTCGTTCCTGCAACTGCGCTGGATATTGTATTGTACTCTGTCTGATATTGGCAAGTACTAACATTTACAGTACCATTTGTTGGTGCAACGGCACTACCATAAGATGAAGTATTGTTGCACTGTGCCATTATATTTGGACTTAATATCCAGGTAAAGAACAACATTAAAAGGGTAACAAATATTCTTAATAACATATTGCTTATTATTTTATTATAATTCTATATTTGGTCGGATTATTGTCAATATGATTTTTTTTCTCATTGGGCATTTGATCATATTCTGATTTGTAAATTTCATGACGCAGGTCAATTACTGATTCCGGAATATTTACATCCTCATTTAAAGCGTAAACAGTATTCCATGTAACAACATCTCCACCAGCTTTCATAGTGATAAATTTTAAATCGTTCTCGGTAACATAACCTTCCCCAATAATAACGGTATTAAAACCATCAACTCCATCTGATGTTGCGCAAGATTTAATCTTCACCCTGTAATTGCTTGATACGTACTTATCAAATTGCTGAGCTTGACCTCTAGATTCCAACCTTAAATTTTTGAAAGAGTAGATTACAGAAACATCTTCAAAAGTAGGTTTTTGTAACCTGCGATTTTGATTTATTCTAGCTTCTACGGATTTAGGAACAATTTTCGTTTGAGAGCAAAATTCGCTTGTTAACCCTAACAAAAAAATTGCAATTGATATGATTTTCAACATAATAAAAATTCTAATTATTGCTTAATTTACCAACTGATTCTTACCTAGAATCATATTCCATAAATATAGAAATATAACGCTTAAAAACTAGTTGGTTGCCACATTAAATTAGGTTGTTTTAGTATTTAAAATCATATTCAATCAACTACTTGCGATATTTATCCTTTCAACACCCAATCTTATCATTAGCAAAAGTGTCTTTATCCATAAAAAAGGACATGGGATTTAATAATCATTCAGTAATAATTCAATTTAAATTTCACAGTCTTGATAAATATTGTTATGTTTTTAACAGAATATTATACAATTATTTTTATTTACTTCTGAAAGCATTTTACTTTCTTTGTAAAATGTCAAAAAAAGCAGACAACCAGAATTTCAGCATCCCAATCATTACAACCCAATTAAGACTTGAAACAGAACTGAACCACTACCCACCAGAAAATATTTTCATACTGGCTGACGAAAACACTGTAGGTTTACTGCCTCATTTAATTAACACTATTTCTAAACTTCAAAGTGCTTTTATAATTGAAATAGCAAGCGGAGAAGTCAATAAAAATATTGAAACCTGTTTGAATATTTGGCAAAAACTAAGCAAGAACCAAGTAAATAAAAAAGCACTTATAATTAATTTAGGAGGAGGAGTTATTACTGACTTAGGGGGATTTGTAGCCTCCACATACAAAAGAGGCATTGACTTTTTAAATATTCCAACAACATTACTTGCAATGACAGACGCCGCAATTGGAGGAAAGACAGGAGTGGATTTAGATAATTTCAAGAATCAAGTTGGAATTATCAGCTCTCCAATTGGAATTTATTATGACTCGAATTTTCTTTCGACATTGCCAAAAAATGAGTTAGTTTCTGGTTTTGCGGAAGTCTTAAAACACGGATTAGTAAAAAGCAAATCTTACTGGAAAAAATGCACTAACATTAGTTTTGATAACCTGAATTGGGAAGACGTGATTTTAGGTTCTGTAGAAATCAAATGTGGTGTTGTTAAGAGAGATCCATATGAGAAAGGAGAAAGAAGGCTCCTCAATTTTGGACATACCATTGGACATGCAATTGAAACCTTTATGATGAACCAATCAACACCTATTCTACACGGAGAAGCAGTAGCAATTGGAATTATTTGCGAAAGTTATATTAGTACAAAAATGGCTAAATTATCCAAAACAGAATTCGAAGAAATTACAACTAATATATCAAAGCTTTTTCCAAAAATAGAATTGAAAAAATCTACTTTTTCCAACTTGATAGAATTGATGAAAAACGATAAAAAAAACATTTCAAATGAAATTAATTTTTCATTGTTAGATAGTATCGGAAACGGTATCTATAATCAAAATTGTTCTGAAGAAATGATTATAAATTCTTTATCTTACTATGCAGAAAGTTAATTTGTGAAAATTTCAAAACCAAATAGCGAAAAAATAACAGGTATTATTCAACTCGTTTCTTCGAAAAGTGAAAGTAATCGAGCCCTAATAATTCAAGCAATTTGCGATGAAGTAATTACAATCAAAAACCTTTCAACTTCTGATGACACAAACACGTTAAAATTATTACTAAACAGATACAAAAATAGCAAGGTTCTTGACGCGCATCATGCAGGCACTACATATAGGTTTTTGACTGCTTTTTTAAGTTGTCAAGTCGGTGAATGGACCTTGACAGGATCAGATCGAATGAAAGAAAGACCTATTAAAATCCTGGTTGAAACCCTTAGAAACAATGGAGCAAACATAAATTACCTAGAGAAAGATGGCTACCCTCCTCTACTAATAAAAGGATCGAACCTAGACTTGTCAAATATACAAATTGACGGAAGCATAAGTAGTCAGTACATTTCAGCTCTTTTACTTTTAGGACCATCAATGTCAAAAGCTACTAAATTCTCTTTTACTGATAAAGTCATTTCCAAGCCATATATAAACATGACGCTTGCAATAATGAATTATTTTGGAGCAAAAACAAAGTGGGAAAATGGTTCTATTCTTATTGAAAAAAATCCTTATAAAACGAATAGCTTAAGCATTGAATCAGATTGGAGCGCAGCATCATATTGGTATCAAATAGTTAGCTTAAACAATGATTCATCTGTAGAAATTGAAGGGCTTAAAAAGCAAAGTTTTCAAGGCGATTCAGAGGTCGCTAATATCTTTAACCAACTTGGCGTAGAAACAATATACAAGGAAAATTCAATTAGCATTTCAAACAGCAACTCTGCTCCTTTAAATAAAATTGAATTAAATCTCAACAATACTCCCGACTTGGCACAAACAATTATTTGCACCTGTGCTGGACTTGGAATTGAAGCGACAATTTCTGGCCTAGAAACTTTAGTAATTAAAGAAACTAACCGGCTAAAAGCGCTTAAGAATGAATTGCTAAAATTCAGTGTTGATCTAAAAATAATCGAAAATCACACACTTTATTTAAAAAGTGGACAAACAATTACAAACCCTACCACAAGTATTGAGACGTACAATGACCATAGAATGGCAATGGCGCTCGCTCCCCTTTCTTTAGTAGTAGGTTCTTTTAGAATAAATAATCCAGAAGTTGTTTCCAAATCCTATCCAAATTACTGGAAAGATTTAGAGCGTGTCGGGTTCAAGATTAGTTTTTCACCAAAACTTTAGAACCAATAAATTTACCTGCATTCAGCACTGAAACAAGATACTGTCCATTTGACAAACCGGAAATGTCTATAAAAATTTGGGTTGCTACCGAAACAGTATTTTTAAGTAACTTTCCGTTCATATCATATATCCCAATTATATATTCTCCTGAATCGTAACCTGATAAATCAACATTTACAATCTCTTTAGTGGGATTTGGATATATACTAAATACTTGCTCCACAACACCCTCTTCAACTCCAGCATATCCATTTTCCCAGCCAAATGAATATTCTCCAGATAAAAGATTATTAATGTCCACGTATGCATTAGCATTTGTTGGAGAACCCAACGTATTGACAGTGTAATCAGAAACAACCCCCCAATCATCTGAAGGACCTTTCCTATAAAACACTCTTAAACTATCTTCAGTAAATCCGGCTTCCGCTACTAAATTATTATCTAGGTTTCCCGAACTTCCAGTAGTACCATTAAGAAATATTCTCCCCGAGGCTTCATGCCCATTATTTGTCAATCCAGCAACTCTCCAGTACCTTTCCTGAGAAAGAGAATATCTATAACTTTTTAAATTGTCCTTAAAAGGGTCTGGTGACACCCAATGATGTTCTAGTCTCAAAAAAGCGGAATCCGAAACAGCTGTTGTTGTTACCTTGAACATGGGATAAGATTTATCCTTAATACCATTAGCAGTAATTACGATATTCTCACCTGTAACTGCTTGACTAATTTTATCCAACCCATTTAAGTAAGAAATTACTGGAGAAAAAGGAACTGTAAATTGAAAGTTATCTGATTGTCCACTCATAATAAAAGAAGCAGTATACTCCTGCCAATCATCATCCATAAATGTAATCTCTAATGGAACATTTGCATAAAAATTAGGAGCAGATTTCAGTTTTTGTTTAATAAACACATCAACAGTATAATTCCCCCCAGAGGCAGAAACCAATGTCGAATCGATACTAAAATGTGGAAACCCTGGATTAAAAATCCAATCGTTAACAAAATCGGTTACATCTATTCCATTTATTGTGTTTAAGTGATTCATAAAATCAGTAGCATCAACATCTTGATGCACGTTAGCTGCTAAAAACGATTTTAACCCAACGAAGAACAAGGAATCTCCCAGGTATCCTCGTAATGCATGCGCCACATCTGCACCTTTATTATAGGAATGATCGCCATACGTAATTTGATGCGGAACACCACTCAAAGGAAAATAACCGCCATCACTAATATGCGCATGATGCAACACATCTTTATGATTTAACTTTATATCATTTATATAAGCATCATAACCGTATAAATACTCTAAAAACAACCTCTCGGAATAAGAAGCCATACCCTCATTAATCCACATATCTTCTGCGGTTCGACATGTCACTAAATTACCCCACCAATGATGCGCTAATTCATGCGCCATTAATGTTTCGTATGTTAATGCTCCATTAGCAGTGGACCTAGGATATGCAATAGAAGTTGCATGTTCCATTGCACCAGAATTAAATGGAACTAAATGAAAACCGACTTTGTCCCAAAGATAAGGACCATAACCTACTTCAAAAGCTTCCATAGCTCCGTGAAGGTTTGTAAAAGAAGCTTTAAAATTATTCGTGTCCGCCGGTTCCGAAATTAAGAATATCGGAGTAGTATTCGCTGTAACGCTGCTAACGTAATCTTGATAAACATGGGTATAATTACCCACAGCTATGCAAGCCAAATAGGTAGGAATTGGAGAATCCATTCTCCAAGTTCTAACCAAAGAATCTATTCCAACAACCTGATCATTTACTATATATCCGTTTGCATAAGATGTTTTACCAGCATTTGTTAAAATGGAAAAATCATATGTTGCTCTTTCAACAAAATTATCAAAACATGGGTGCCATACCCGCCCATAATTATGTGGATCTGCATCAAAACCAACACCTAAATTATACGCATAATTTCCTTGAAAATACCAACCTCCCCAACCAGATGGATCACCTTGCGGCGAGCCATTATAATAAACTATCACACTACTTGTATCATCAACGTTTAATACCAATGGTAAAGTAATAGAGAGTAAAGTATCATTATAAGCAGAGGCAAGCAACTGCCCTTGTGATGTAATTGAATCGACAGTCATTTGCAATAAATCCAACTCCAAAAGGGTCACATTATTCATCAAAGAAACGAATTGAACTTCACATGATCCAGCTATTTTTTGATTACCATAATCCGTAATATCTAGGTAAATATTATAGTTAAGTATGTCAATCGTATCGCTACGTGTATCAGATGCCTTTAAATTAGATTGAGAGCTATGATGTTTGTGATTGCATTTATATTGAGATTTCACAGAAGATAAAATCCCTACAAAAATAATGCACAATAAAATTCTACTCATAATTACGAAAGGTTTAATTATAACAAAGGTATTAAAATTCAGAAAACGCTATTTTAAAAAAAACTTCAACTTACTTTACTAATGAAAATAGAACCAGTTCAATTCTTTTTGTATTTTTAGAGTCTGCACTTTAGAAAAAAAACATGCAATGAAGCCATCAGCGGAGTTATTTGACCTTGTTAAATCATTAAGTAAATCGGAAAAGAGATTTTTTAAATTATCTTCTTCTTTGCAAACAGGTGAAAAAAACTATCTGCAAATTTTTGACGCCATCGAAAAGCAGCCTAACTATGATGAAGCAGCTCTGAAAAAGCAATTTGAAAAAGAGACTTTTATTAAACATTTTCCTTCTGAAAAAAACCACCTCTACAAAACAATTCTTAAAAGTTTACGAGGGTTTCATGCGGACAACTCTATAAACTCCGTTCTGAAGCAAGAAATAAAAAACGTCGAAATACTTTACCATAAAGCGCTCTATAAAGAATGTAAGAAATTCTTAACAAGGGCTAAAAAAGTAGCTAAAGATTATGAAAAATTCTATTATTGGTTTGAACTTATAAATTGGGAAAAACAATTGATCGAAGAAGAGTATGAAAGAGGGATTTTCACATACGATCTTAACAAGTTAATTACGGAAGAATTATTAGTAATTGAAAAGCTAAGAAACCTTGCAGAATACCAGATGATATACTCTCGTATCAATTACATTTTTAGAGGTGGAAGTTTCACCAACAACGAGGAAGAGAAAAAAGAAGTGCAAATCATCTCCAATCATCACTTAATTAAAGGAAAAAACACAGCCATTTCAGAAAGGGCAACTTCTATTTGTTATTACATTCAAGGTTTATGTAATATTACAATAAGAGATTTTCACACTGCTTTAGAAAAGTTAAATCGTACAAAAACTATTTTAGACAACAACTCCAAAATAAAGCAAGACTTAGCTACTAGGTATGTGCGTACCATGAAAAACTTAATTTTCATGAATATTTCTACTAAAAACCTTGATAAAGCCCAACAGCTCATCAACGAGATGAAAAAGTTACCGTCCCAAAAAGGATTTAACACGGTTGATGTAGAGCTTAAAATTTTCACCTTTAGTCATAACACGCAGGTGATGGTCCATGATAGAAGAGGAGAGTTTGCCGAAGCTATAATAACTGTTGACTCGATGATTGAAGGTTTAAAAAAATATGAGAACAAACTAAGTAAAGAACAAGCAATTCTATTTTACTATAACATTGCCTACATCTATTTTGGAGTTGGGGATTTCAAAGAAGCTTTAAAATGGATAAACAAGATTTTGAATGATAATGAACAAACGCTTAGACAAGATGTTTATACGTTTTCTAAAATATTCAACCTTATTATTCATTGTGAATTAGGCAACAACGACCTACTTGAATACACTATTAAATCTACTTCAAGACATTTGAAGAAAACAAACAAGGACTATTTAGCACAGGATTCGATTATCAGGTTTATTAAAAAATTAATTAAGCTAGATAAAAAAGAAGATAAATTACAGCACTTTATCAATGGGAAAAAAGAGCTAGAAAACCTATTTCAAGATCCTAATGAAAGAATTGTTCAAGAATACTTTGACTTTTTAGCTTGGTACAACAGTAAGATTGACAATACTTCTTTCCCTGAAGCGATTAAAAAGAAACTGATCTCATCTTAAAAGTTACAGCTCTTTCTCCCTCTGGCCTTAATCCGCTAATGATAACTTGCAAAGAATCTTTTGAAGTTTTAAGGTACCGAATTTTTTGAGGAAAATCATTTAACAAATTTTCAAAAATCACTTCGTTATCGTTCATAAATATTAACGAAAATGGTATCATCACTTCGCCTGCAGGACGAGCAATATATTTTATTTTCCCATTCACTTCTCTAATACAAAGCGCAGACGTAATGGTTGTATCATTTTCCTTAATAGAAACCCCTTTACCACTAATAGAGTCTGGATAATATTTCCATTTCTCGATAAAACTAACTTTAGGTGTTCTAAAGGAAAACGCAGTCGAATCCAACCAAACCCCCTCAATCCATTTTAGGTTTTCGATGGAGTATGTTTCAGCGAGTTCGACATCTCCAATATCGGAGCGCTTTTTTGTAGCTTCGCCATTATCCGAACAACTAATAATAAAAAATACTAGAAGTACATATAAAAGTTTATTGCTCATTCTCTCTTTGTCTATTAATTTCATACATTACGACTGAAGCCGAAACAGCTACATTTAAAGACTCAATCGTACCAAACATAGGAATTTTAACTCTTCCATCACACATTTTTAAATATTCAGAAGACACTCCATTTTCTTCACTTCCCATTATAATAGCGACAGGACCAGTAAGACTGGTGTTAGGAAGCAAATCTTCGGTTTTCTCTGTACAACCAAAAACCTTTACGCCATAATCTTTCAAATATTGAATCACATCCTTTAAGTTATGTTCTTTACAGACTGGAATTTTATTTAATGCACCTGCTGATGTTTTAACCGCATCAGCACTTACTAGCGCTGCACCCTTAGAAGGAATTACAATTGCATGCACACCATTACACTCCGCTGACCTAGCAATAGCACCTAAGTTTCTGACATCTGTTACTCGATCCAGTATAAAAACAAATGGATCTTCTCCCTTATCATAAATTTGTGGCAACACATTTTCCACCGAATAATATTCTATAGGAGAGGTAAAAGCAATTGCCCCTTGATGATTCTTTCGTGTAAAACTATTTAATTTCTGAATAGGAACCCTTTGCACCAAAATATCATGCCCGCTGATTGCTTCCTTCAACTCATCGTGTAAATCTCCTTGAATACCCGATTGAATCATGAGTTTATTAATCGTTTTTCCGGCTTCAATAGCTTCGATAATAGCACGAATGCCAAAAATAAAATACGCGTCTTTTTTAATATGCTCCATTAAATATCACTTTAATTAACCCAGTATACTCGCCCACTCCTCCATGCATCAACTGCACGATACCAATGTGTTCGATAACCTGGTCCTCTAATTAACTTATAATCATTGTTTGTAAATGGGTTATTTACTTTATCAAAAGTAAACCTTAAAGAAAGTGTATTTGTTTCTTCACCATAAATCCATGTTTCAGTATCATTCGATTTATTGACAACTTTTGGAGCTCCAAAAATCAAACTAATCATCCCTCTATCTGTTTTCCAACCTTCGATGTAGCTTGTAAAATATTGATTTGCTGTCTGCACTCTATTATAATATTTTTTAATTAACTCTCTGCCTCTCTCTTTGCTTCCTGTCTTATTAATCCAAAATTTATCGATACTCTTTTTTAAATCGCTACTCAGCAAAAAACTATTATACTCATTCTTAGTGCAGATGTACCTCAATGGGTAAAACATCTCCTCCGTTGTTTTGATTAATGGAAAACCTGCTGGCTGCCTAAACAATGTATATCCTGCTCTAGACGAAGTATCTGTTTGAAACTGAACGAAACCAGAATCCTGAACAGTAAAGTTCATTCTCCCTTCAGCATTCAAAGAATAGACAGCTATGCTGTCTGGGTAATATTTAAAAGGCTTTGAAATAGCAGCACTAAAAGGAGGTGTTGCTAATGGGAATTTCCGATTATAAAACCTTCCTTGAAAATCTGAATTCTTGTTCATTTTTGACTCCACAACAAATTCATTGTCATTTACAATGTAATTAGTGAACAAAGCAACTTCTTCTGGCAGTTTTTTTAACAAAAAGAATTGACTTCCAGATGTTTTTCTTTTATCTACAAGTAAATGCGCTTCATCAATACTGCCTCTGTTTAAATCCGTTGTCAGTAGCTTAAGAAAATATTTACCCCCCATCGGAACAGGGATCGAAAAGTTTCCCAATATCGATTTGGTCGACTTTTCATCTGTTATGTCTTCAATCTTTCGAGAAGCACTATCCAAAATAATTTTTGAATCTATTCCACTGTATAATCTATAATGAACAAGAACAGAAGCATTATAAGGCTCGGACTTATCTTTCCTTACGTAAAGTAATTCTTCAGAATTAATATTAAAATAAACTTGACTTGAATCATCCTGATGATGATAGATAATATAATCTGGCTTTAATATACTTTCCGTTCCAGAATAGAGGTGAGAATAGTTGACATTATATGGATTTGTATTACATCTACTAAAAAAAGAAAGGGCTAAAACCAATAGAAAGAACCAACTGTATGACCACTTATTTAAACCCAATTTCTACTTATTTTAGTCATCAAAGGTATTGATTTAATTATCACCTTGTGATAATAGGAGTAATCAATTCGTTACTTATATTCAAGGCTCTATCAATTAATACTATCTTGTATAAGATGGAGTCATTACTTGTCGCCCCAAAATTATAATACCTAGGCTCTAAGGTTGTTTTAATTTCCCCCTTTAAAGCTTTATTCTGCCCAATTGGCGTAATATTTTCAATTCTAAATGCCAACGTAATTGGATCAGCTGCAGGAAAATTATTCCCATTGGGATCAGAAGTTCCTCTTACTGTATCCCCATCCTCGATTTCGTAATAATCAAAATACATATTATAATAGTAATAAGAACTTGGTTCAAAAGGAGTTAACGTATCCCCTAAATCTAAACCAATATCTCCATCTCCATCGGTAAAGCTTATAACAAATATCCCTGAAGAATCCCCTTGAGCTTCGAAACTAACGAACTCAATTTTTGGTTCATTGGGAAATTCTTCTGGCTTTAAACAAGATGAAATCAAGAAAGTACCGAGTATTACAAATACAACTGTTATTTTTGTGATGAACTTCATACCGAACTATAAAAGTACAATTTTATTTACAAACATGTCTAAACTTTCCTTTGATATAAAGACCATTTTCGATATCAACTCAGACCTTGAGTTTAACGAAAAAGCTTTGGAAATATTTCATTGGCAAGCCAAAAACATCCCTGTTTATAAAGAATATATTTCATCATTGGAGCTAAAGTCGGAAAACATTAATAAAATTGAAAAAATCCCTTTTCTCCCC
>Ga0206131_10005912_pt1 | contig 12689 bp, 8 predicted proteins | sample Helgoland_Spring_FD_148636 | JGI IMG/M metagenome (GOLD analysis project Ga0206131, IMG submission 148636) | Pelagic subsurface seawater microbial communities from Kabeltonne, Helgoland, North Sea - Helgoland_Spring_Bloom_20160517_1 | ecosystem: Environmental > Aquatic > Marine > Epipelagic ... | reverse complement strand
GTCTTCATGTAAACTATGAGTAGCAAAATGGCCTCCCATTTGTCTGCCTGCAGACATAGGATCTGCATTGATATCTGTATGTGCATAAAGGGCGGCAAAAAATTGTTGTGCAGTTAACTCACCAATTGCCATCATGAATGTTTGGTCTCTGTAATAGCCAGATCTAAAATCTCCAACTTTAAAAGATTTTGCCATTGCTAATTGCGGAACTTCTTTTCCGTCTCCAAAGATTCCAAACTTGGCTTTTCCAGTTAAAACCTCTCTTCTTCCAAGTAAACTACATTCTCTACTTACTTTTGCAACCTTGTAGTCATTTAAAACCTCTGTTTTAAAATCTTCAAAAGAAAGTCTTTGTTTGTTCTCTGTTTTTTTTTCCTTCAGCATCATTATGAGATCTTTTAGAGTAGTGCAAATGTAGTTTTTTTAGTTGATATTTAAAAATTTAAATATTTAATGAATATATGATAATTTTAAAGAGTATTTACGTATTTTTTTTAAGGATAATTCAATAAAAATTAAAACTATTAAAAATTTGGTTGGTTTATAAAAAACCACGTCTAAAAAAATTATAGATAGAATCCACATCTGTAGAGATAGAAAAACGTATTTTTTGTGGATAATTTTTTTGAGATAATTCCCAACCATTGTTGGAATGTAAAGGAAAATAAATTTCAAAAATTTGATGAATAAAATTAAAACGAATTCCGTTTTCGTGAGCAAAATAAATAGCTTTATTTCGATTTTTTAAAAAGGCGACATCGCCATACAGTTCAATCCATTTCCATAGACTTATACTTGAATTTGTTGCTACCATGTATTGATTTGCAAACCGATTAGGGAGTACTGATTTAAACCCACCTTCACTGATTATGTATTGTTGACTCAACAACCCTTTACTTTCAGATCTTCCAAAATAATTAAGTTGAAACAGATAATCATTACTTCTGTCTAAGCCAAAGCTAAAATAATCTCCTGTGGTTTTATTATTTAGAAAAGCCCCTGCAAAAAGTCTAAAATCTAATTGTGTGTTTGAAGAAGTTAATCTTCTGTACCTTAGGTCAACAGTTGCTTTTGAGAATTTTTTTGCAAATTCTGCGCTAAAACGATATCTAAGTTCCTTAACGATATCCGGGTTTACATAATTGTAACTTAGACTTAACACACTGTAATTATCTTGCGATGTTTTTATTGAGTTAGGGGCAACTTCTTTATTGATATGGACTAATTTTGCAATAACAGATTCTGTTGTTGCATCCCTCAAGGTTTTTCTTTTGAAAAGAATTTTAAAATGAGGTATAAGGGAACTGTAGGAAAGGTTTGGTGCATAATCTAAGGTATTTCCTACCAGTCCATAGCTGATGCTATATATTTTTGTTTTTTCAAAAAACTGATTGTAGAGTAAAGAAAACTGTCCTAAAACTGTGTTACTTTTTATACCATAGTAAGGAGATAGATTGAATTCAAAGTTTCTTTTTATAAACGGTTTGTTGTGAAATTTTAGTCCAAGAGTTACTCCATTATAATAGTTATATCTTACATCTGGTTGATAAAATAGTTGGTTAAAATTGGGATCGCTAATATCTTTTATAAATGAAAATTTTACAGGTTTATTGAGAATTTTTCTATCAATTTGTCTCCAGTTGTCTAAAACATTTAGTTCTGGATATAGATTCTCATAGTTGAGAACAAAGGCATCATAATCCTCTTTTTTAAATTGTATTTTTTTTGAGTCTGTTATATCAGTAACCCATTTTTGCTTTTTAATTTCTTTGTTCTTAATTGCATAAATTGCAACGGGAGTTGTTATATTTCTCTTGTTTTTTATAGTTACAGAAATACTGTCTTTTTCTATTTTAATATCTTCAATTGTATGATCTATTTTTTTATTAGTATTGATAAAGTCATTGAAGAACCAGTCTAAATCTTTTGATGTTTTTGAGGAGAGTAAATTTTTAAATTTGCTACTAGAAATAGTTTGCAATTGATTACTCTGATAGAACTCTTTAATCGTTTTATTTAATATAGTATCGCCTAAATACCCTTTTAGAAATCTGAAACCTAGGCCAGCTTTGTATTTATTGACTATTTTTCTATTAAAATTTGATAATGAGTCTGCAGGAGTAGTCAGCGCTTGATCTAAAAACTTACGTGCTGAAAATTGATATACAATGGGATATTTGTCATTGAATTTTAATTTAGAAATATTAAATTTTTTTAATATCCATGAATTTGAAGCATTTCCTAAAAGTTTAACATCTGGATAATATTGATGTATATATTCGATCATTAAATAATTTTGAAGCGCATCAATTAACCAATAATCAGTTCTTTTATTTAATAGAAGTGTGTTTTCAATATATCGTTTTGATACTGCTTTGAACATTGTGATATCCCACTTAAAAGTATCAGAAAAAGGGCGTAAAAATTTAGGCAATTGATTTAATCCATAAACTGAATTTTTACTCTGCGTAGCTTGATCGATATAGATTTTATAATGAGGGTATTTCCCCAAGTATTTTTGTATAAAAAGTAATTCTCTATTTAAGATACTTGTTGTTAAATTAAAGTCTAATTTTTCTGAAAAAAGATCTGTGAAAATAGCATTTTCCTTTGTTATAAAGGTTCTAAGCTGTTTTTTTTTATTAATTCCTAGAATAATGTCAGTTTTGTTTTTCCCAGAAAAATAATAACTTTTTTGTTGTTGTTTTTCAGAGTCGTCATTTTCTAAGTTGCATTCTACAACATATTCTTTTGGAACTTCAATTTCAATTTTAAAATTAGTACTATTCTCATATAAATCATCTAAATTTAAATTACTCATTAATTGCCATCCATTCATGTAAATTGCTGGAGTTAAATACCAATTTCTAAGATGATAACCGGTTGCTGTTTTGCCGTATTTTGTAAAACGAGCACTTGGTATTTTTACAGTATAAGTTACAATTATTTTAGTTTTTGAATTTGGTAATAACGGTTTGTTCAAAGTTATTTTTATAATATCTGTCTGATTTTTTAATTCTTCAAAAGTTGAAGATTCATAATCTACAGTGAGGCTTTTAATCGTGGTGTAACCTAGTTCCTTTTCTTTTGCAAAGAATATTTTTTTATTAAAATCTTTGATAAATCTTTTAGATAAAGGAGTGTTTTTATTTCTATAACTATTCGCCCAATTATGAAGAAAAATACTAGTTAAAGTAGCATCAGAAGTATTGTGAAAGATAATTTCTTGTTGAATTTTTAATTGATCCTTTTTTGGGTCTAATTTAGATTTTATAGAAATGGAATTTTGTTGAGATAGAAGAATAGGGGATAATAAGAAACAAAAGAGTACTATGTAATATTGTTTTTTCAATTGTGTTATATATATTAGGTGGTCAATTGCTGTCAATATTTTTATTTTTTTAAATAAACACAACATCGACTAACTGAATGTAGTTCCGAAATAGTTTAAAAATTTGGCTTTAGTAAATATTTAGAATAGAATTTATTCAAATGGTCTATAGCCTCGTCTGCAGTATCCACAACTCTAAATAATTTCAAATCTTTTTCTGAGATATTTCCTTGTTCTAAGAGTGTTTTTTTAATCCAATCGATTAGGCCTTCCCAAAATTTGCTCCCTACTAAAATAATTGGAAAACGTCCAATTTTATTTGTTTGGATTAAAGTAATGGCTTCAAAAAGTTCGTCTAAAGTTCCAAATCCACCTGGCATGACAATAAAGCCCTGTGAATATTTTACAAACATTACTTTTCTTACGAAAAAATAATCGAACTCTAAGTTTTTATCATTGTCTATCCAAGGATTGTAATGTTGCTCAAAGGGTAATTCTATATTTAAGCCTACAGAAGTTCCTTTTCCTCTTCGAGCTCCTTTATTACCAGCTTCCATGATTCCAGGTCCTCCACCTGTGATTACTCCATAACCGTTTTGGGTCAATTTGAAAGCAATTTCTTCGGCCAATATATAGTATGGATCTTCTGGTTTGGTTCTTGCCGAACCAAATATTGAAACTGAAGGCCCAATTTTACTTAGTTTTTCATATCCCTCAACAAATTCTGCCATTATTTTAAAAATAGCCCACGAATCGTTTGTTTTTATCTCATTCCAAGTTTTAGGTTTGTATTTTTCTTTTATTTTTCTGTCATCATGTTCCATATATCATCAAATTTTAAATTATTTTTTCTCACAATCAGTTGACTAATGTAATTCTTTTTTCAAAAACTTTGCGGTATAACTAGTTTTATGTTTTATAATCTCTTCAGGGGTTCCTGTACAAAGAATTTTCCCACCGTTTTTTCCACCTTCCATTCCAACATCAATAACGTGGTCTGCAAGTTTTACAACATCTAAATTGTGTTCTATTATTAAAACTGTATTTCCTTTGTTAGCGAGTTTGTTTAAAACCTCCATTAAAACTCTTATGTCTTCAAAGTGAAGGCCGGTTGTAGGTTCATCTAGAATGTAAAAAGTATTTCCTGTATCTCTTTTAGATAATTCTGCAGCTAACTTTATTCTTTGTGCTTCTCCGCCGGATAGTGTTGTAGATCTTTGTCCTAAGGTAATATATCCTAAACCAACGTTTTTAATCGTTTTTAATTTTCTATGAATTTTAGGAATGTTTTCAAAGAAATTTGTAGCCTCCTCAATAGTCATGTTTAAAATATCGGAAATAGATTTTCCTTTATAGCGTATTTCAAGAGTTTCTCTATTGAAACGTTTTCCTTGGCAACTGTCACATTCTACATAAACATCAGGTAAAAAGTTCATTTCGATTACTTTAACTCCCCCACCTTGGCAGTTTTCACAGCGACCACCTTTCACGTTGAATGAAAATCTCCCCGGTTTATAACCACGAATGGCCGCTTCAGGTGTTTTGGCAAACAAACTTCTAATTTCACTAAAAGTCCCTGTATATGTTGCAGGGTTAGATCGAGGAGTTCTTCCGATTGGAGATTGGTCAATGTCAATTACTTTGTCGATGTGATCTAGCCCTTCAATTTTAGTGTAGGGCATCGGTTTTTTTACACCTCTGTATATGTGGGCATTTAAAATTGGATATAAAGTTTCATTTATTAAAGTAGATTTACCACTTCCCGAAACACCTGTAACACAGATCATTTTACCAAGAGGAAAATCTACAGAAACATTTTTTAAATTATTCCCTCTTGCTCCTGTAAGCTTGATGAATTTTCCATTTCCTTTTCGTCGCTTTTTTGGGATGATAATTTTTTTATTTCCATTCAAATAATCTGCAGTTAGCGTCGTCTGTTTTTTTAAATCTTCAAAAGTTCCAGTACTCACAATTTCACCTCCATGTCTTCCTGCTCCTGGACCAATATCAAATACGAAATCTGCATGTTCAATCATGTCTTTATCGTGTTCAACTACCAATACAGAGTTTCCTATATCTCTCAATTTAACTAATGAATCTATTAACTTTTTGTTGTCTCTTTGGTGTAAACCAATACTTGGTTCATCCAAAATATATAAAACTCCCACTAGTTGTGATCCGATTTGAGTTGCTAGACGAATTCTTTGAGCTTCTCCTCCAGACAGCGATTTTGAGGTTCTGTCTAATGTTAAATAATCCAAGCCGACATCTAATAAGAATTGAATTCTAGTTCTGATTTCTTTTAATATTTCTGATGCAATTATTAGTTGTTTTTCAGATAAGTCTTTTTGAACTGTTTCAAACCAATAGGCTAATTCAGTGATATCCATTTGGGCTAGATCACTAATATTTTTATCCGCAACTCTAAAATGGAGTGCCTCTTTTTTTAATCTTTTTCCATCACAATCTTTGCAATTAACTTCATCCATAAATCCTTTCGCCCAACGTTTTATGGAGGTGCTTTCTGCGTTGAGGTGTTGATTGGTTATAAAAGCAATAATTCCTTCAAAGTCAATATTATAATTTCTGGTAACCCCTATTGTTTTTGATTCGATTTTAAAGGATTCATTTCCACCATTTAATATAATATCTAAAGCCTTTTTTGGAATGTTTTTTATCGGGTCAGAAAGTTTGAATTCATAACGCTCAGCAATGTTTTGAAGTTGTTTAAAAATCCAACTATTTTTTTGTTCCCCTAAGGGAATAATTCCTCCATTTTGAATAGAAATAGTTTCATTTGGAATTACTTTTTTGATGTTGATTTCATTGGTAATCCCTAATCCATTACATTTAATACAGGCACCCTTAGGTGAATTAAAGGAAAAGGTATTGGGTTCTGGATTTGGGTAGGCAATCCCTGATGTAGGGCACATCAATTCCCTGCTAAAGTATCGAGGGTTGTTATCTTCAATATCAATAACCATCAATATATTGTTGCCCGAGTATAAGGCTGTTTTTATGGTTTCTTCTAGGCGGTTTTCAATCGATTTATTTACGAGTAATCGATCAATCACTACTTCAATATCATGCGTTTTGTAACGATCTAAACGCATTCCTTTTGTGATTTCTTTTATTTCTCCATCAATTCGAACACGCAGAAAACCTTGTTTAGAAATTTGTTCAAACAGTTCTCTATAATGTCCTTTTCTAGATTTAATCAAAGGTGCTAAAATTGCAATTTTTTTATTGGAAAAGTCTTTTAAAATAAGTTTTCGAATTTGTTCATCAGAATAACTTACCATTTTTTCTTTCGTATTGAAAGAATAGGCATTTGCAGCTCTCGCAAATAATAATCTTAAAAAATCGTAAATCTCTGTAATAGTACCTACAGTTGAGCGTGGGCTTTTATTCGTCGTTTTTTGCTCAATAGAAATAACAGGTGAAAGACCGTCAATTTTATCAACATCAGGCCTCTCTAGTCCGCCTAAAAACTGTCTTGCATAAGCAGAAAAAGTTTCAATATAACGTCTTTGTCCCTCTGCATAAATAGTGTCAAATGCTAATGAAGATTTCCCACTTCCACTCAAGCCAGTAATAACAACTAGCTTGTCACGAGGTATTTTTACATCAATATTTTTTAAGTTGTGGGCTCTTGCTCCGTATACTTTTATATATTCTTGATCTTTCAAATGAGAATTTTTTTAGAACTCACAAAGTTAAAGAATCCATTTTTAATTTAGTTGTCTATGGTTATCAAATCATAAAATAGTACCTTGCAATTAAATTGTATGTTAACCAAATGATTGATCGTATTCGACATTTTTTTGAAAGAAATGGTTTTGGAGTTTTCTCTAGACTGGCAGACGGGTTGGGTATGAGAGCTGTAAATGTGCGTCTTTATTTTATTTACGTTACTTTTTTTACGGTAGGATTGTCTTTTGGATTCTATTTAACATTGGCATTTGTATTCAAGTTAAAAGATCTTATTTATACAAAACGAAGTTCGGTATTTGATTTGTAACCTATGAATATTTTAGCATCTAGAATTAATAAAACACTTTTTCTCGTTTTTGTAATTTTATTACTGGGGGTTTCGGGCTACATGATTTTGTCCGATTACTCTTTTGTAGATGCTTTATATATGACAGTAATTACAATTACTACCGTCGGTTTTGGAGAAGTGAAACCTTTTACGCCCCAAGAGAAAATATTTACAGTATTTTTAATTTTAACCAGTATAACTGTTTTTGGGTATGCTGTTTCCACTTTCTCTGAGTACCTAGTAAGTGGAAGATTATTTGAACAATTTAAACACAGAAAAGTGGAAAAACAGATTAAAAGTTTAAAAGCTCACACCATCGTTTGCGGTTATGGTAGAAATGGGAAACAAGCAATTTTAAAATTAAATAACTACAATAAAAATTTGGTAGTCGTTGAGAAAGACAAAGAGATGATCGCTGAGTTGGATCATGAAGGAGTTTTAAACATTCAAGGTGATGCAACTTTAGATGAAACTTTATTAAAAGCAGGGATAAATACAGCAGCAAATTTAATTACTGCTTTGCCTTCAGATGCAGATAATTTATTTGTCGTCCTTACAGCGAACCAGCTGAATAAAAAATGTAAAATAATTAGCAGGGCATCAGACGAGTCTTCCTATAGCAAATTAAAAATTGCGGGAGCTAATAATGTTATTATGCCCGATAAATTAGGAGGAGATCACATGGCATCTTTGGTTGTAACACCAGATGTTATAGAATTTGTAGATCGTTTAACCATTGAGGGGGAGACCACTGCGAATTTAGAAGAAATAGCCGTTCATGACTTACCAAAAAAGTATATTAACAAGACCATTTTAGATTTAGATTTGAGAAGGGAGACAGGTTGTACAGTGATAGGTATTAGGAATCCTGATAAGGATTACATCATCAATCCAGAAGCTGAAACAAAGTTAACATTAGGTTCTAGTTTAATCGTTTTAGGAAGGCCTGAACAGATTATTAAATTGAGACAATTATTCTAAATAATGGTTAAAGTCATAATTACAGGTAGTAATGGTTTATTGGGTCAAACTCTTTTGGGGTTGTTATTAAAAGAAAAAGAGTCTTATCAAGTAATTGGTTTTTCAAAAGGCAAAAACAGAAGTGGTAGAGAAGATTTTAATTATGTTTCGATTGATTTAACAAAAAAAGAAAACCTCAAAGAAAAAATTCAAGAAATTCAACCAGATTTTATAATCAACACAGCTGCAATGACTCAGGTCGATGATTGTGAAACCAATAAAGAAGATTGTAATATTTTAAACGTTGAGGTTGTAAAATGGTTGGGAGATGTTTCAAAAGAAATCAATGCACACCTAATTCATTTATCTACAGATTTTATTTTTGATGGAAAAAAAGGACATTACAAAGAGACAGATACTCCAAATCCACTAAGCTATTATGGGTTATCAAAATTAAAATCAGAAGAAGTTTTAATTCATTCGGATATTGAATTTACCATTTTAAGAACGATATTAGTCTATGGGGAAGTAAATGATATGGGTAGAAGTAATATTGTTCTTTGGGTAAAAAAGATGTTAGAGAAGGGTGAGGAAGTCACAATTGTTAATGATCAGTATAGAACACCTACTTATGTAGATGATTTAGCGCTCGCGTGCAAAATATCTATTGAAAAAAAGGCAACAGGAATTTTTAATATTTCTTCAAATAAATTATTGAGTATTTATGAAATTGCCCAGCAAATTGCGGAAGTCTTTGATTTAAATAAAAATTTAATTAAACCTATTTCTTCGATAAAATTAAATCAAACGGCACTTAGACCAGCAAAAACAGGTTTTGACTTATTAAAAACAAATAAAGAGCTAGATTTTCATCCAAAATCTTTTAAGGAAGATTTAAAAAAATTTAAAGAAAAATTAAAGAAAAATTAATGTAATTTATATTTAAAGCAGAAAACTTGTCAAAAGTTCAATTTTTTGATGATATTGCAAATAATTTTTAAAAAAAAACTAACTTAATTATATTATGAAGAAAAAATTTCTATCACTGCTTTTATTAGCAGCCCCACTTTTAACATTTGCTCAAGAAAAAGGTTTAGATCAGAAAATTGACGAAGCTTTTAAGCCAATATCAGATTTTTTTAGCAGTCTAATTTTCTTTCCAATTTACAAAAGTGAAAGTGTAGAGATTCCGTTTGTACTTCTTTTGTTAGTTGCAAGTGCTGCATTTTTTACTATTTATTTTAAGTTTCCAAATATTTTTCATTTTAAAACTGCAATCAATGTAGTTAGAGGAAAGTATGACGAATTGGATGAAAGTCATGGATCTGGTAATTCAGATTTAGATGGTGATATTCGTGATACAAATAAAGAAGTACAAGAGGGAGAGGTTACACACTTTCAAGCATTAGCCACAGCTGTTTCTGGAACTGTAGGTAACGGAAATATTGCAGGAGTTGCATTGGCAATTGCATTAGGTGGTCCTGGAGCAACATTTTGGATGGTAGTTTGTGGATTTTTAGGAATGTCTACAAAGTTTGTTGAATGTACTTTAGGTGTTCAATATAGAGATGTTGGAGATGATGGGACTGTATACGGAGGTCCAATGTATTATATTAGTAAAGGATTAAAAGAAAGAGGATTTGAAATGCTAGGAAAAATAGCTGCAGTTATTTTTGCTGTTTTCTGTATTGGTGGATCTTTTGGGGGTGGTAACGCGGCACAATCGAATCAGGCAACAGTTGTTTTAAAAGAATTATTAGGATTAGAAAGTACAGCTGCCGGTGCAATTATTGGTGTTATATTAGCAATATTAGTTGGTGTCATTATAATTGGAGGGATTAAAAGAATTGCTTCAGTTACAGAGAAAGTAGTTCCGTTTATGGCTGGGCTTTATGTCTTAGCTTGTTTATACATCTTAGGAGTAAACTTTTCATTAATTGATGATGCATTTTCTCTAATCTTTAGAGAGGCTTTTAACCCAACTGCTATTGGAGTAGGTGGATTTATTGGTGTGTTATTAGTCGGATTTAAAAGAGCAGCATTTTCAAATGAAGCTGGAGCTGGTTCTGCATCTATTGCACATTCTGCTGTGAAAACAAAATATTCTGCATCTGAAGGCTTAGTAGCGTTATTAGAGCCTTTTATTGATACGGTTGTAATTTGTACAATGACAGCTTTGGTTATTATTATTTTTAATTTTGGAGGAGATGCCTCTGGAGCAACAATTTTCCAATATGGTGGAGATGGTGCTGGTGCTGTAATGATTGATGGAGTTGCCTATGAAGGAGCCGGAATTACATCAAAAGCTTTTGCGGCTTATATTCCTTTTTCCAATGTATTCTTAACAATAGCGGTAGTATTATTTGCAGTTTCTACAATGATATCTTGGTCTTATTATGGACTACAATCTTGGAAGTACTTATTTGGTAGAGGTAAAAAAGCAGACATTACATATAAGCTACTATTCTTATTGTTTGTTGTTATTGGAGCTGCCGCTAGTATGAAATCTATTTGGGATTTCTCTGATGCAATGATTTTTGCAATGGTATTTCCTAATATGGTTGGGTTGTACTTTTTGTTTCCAGTTGTTAAGAAACAATTGAAAAGATATACAGATGCTATTAAAACAACAAAAGCATAAATAAGTTTTTATGAATATATTAAAATCCCATTTCTGGTATCATAAAAGCCAAAGAAATGGGATTTTTATCATTGTTTTATTGATACTTATTTTGCAATCAATAATTTTTTGTGTTGATTTTTCTTCAGAAGATGTAGACTTTCTAGATTCTATTGAAGTTTCAAAAATTCGCAAACAAATAGACAGTCTTAAAGTCATTGAAAAAGCCCACAGAACACCTAAAATATTTCCTTTCAATCCCAATTATATAACTGATTACAAAGGGTATCAATTAGGAATGTCTCTAACAGAAATAGATAGACTGCTTCTCTTTAGAAAAAAAAATAAATTTGTCAATTCCGAAAGAGAGTTTCAGAAAATAACACAAGTATCGGATTCCTTATTGGCTAAAATAGCTCCTTATTTCAAGTTTCCAGATTGGGTTTCTAAAGTAAATCAACAAAAGCAGCGTAAAAATAAGAACTCGTCAAAAAGTAATTTGGTTTCAAAAAACAAGACTATTTCCACGAAAGATATCAATAAAGCCACGAAAGAAGATCTAAGAACGGTTAACGGTATCGGGGAGAAATTATCAGAAAGAATAATTAAGTATCGTTCTAAATTACAAGGATTTTCTTTTGAGAGCCAACTCCACGAAGTTTGGGGTTTAAAAAAAGAAATCATTATGCGATTATTTTCAATATTTACAATTATAGAAAAACCAATTATTAAAAAAAGAAACATTAATGCCCTTACCTTTAAGGAGTTGTTGAAAAATCCCTACATAGATTACGATCTTTGTAAAAAAATATTTGAATATAAAGATGAGATAGCAGAGTTTCAGAATATCTCAGAATTAAAAAATATCAAAGATTTTCCTATGGCCAAATATGACAGAATAGTCTTATATTTGATGTCAAATTAAAACCCTAAAATACTAATAATAATGAACAGTATGTATTTTTCAGAAGAGCACGAGGCTTTTCGTTCAAGTTTCAAAGATTTTTTACAAAAAGAAGTGGTTCCGCACATAGAAAAATGGGAGAAGACAGGAGTTATTGATCGTTTTATTTGGGAGAAATTTGGTGAAATGGGTTATTTTGGATTATCTACTCCAGAAGCATACGGAGGTTTGGATTTAGATCTTTTTTATACCGTTATTTTTCTTGAAGAATTACAAAAAATTAATTCAGGTGGTTTTGCTGCTGCGATCTGGGCGCATGAATATTTAGCGATGACCCATTTAAATGAAGAAGCTTCCGAAACAATTAAGCAAAAATATTTAACACCAAGTGTTGAAGGGAAAATGGTTGGATGCCTCTGTATTACTGAACCCTTTGGTGGTTCTGACGTTGCAGGGATGCGATCTACAGCAATTAAAAAAGAAGATACTTATGTCTTGAATGGCTCCAAAACTTTTATTACTAATGGAGTTTATTCAGATTACTTAATAGTTGCTGCCAAAACGAATCCTTCTGACAAACACAAAGGGATTAGTCTTTTTGTAGTAGACAGAAAAACTCCAGGTATTTCTGCAACAAAATTAGATAAATTAGGCTGGAGAGCTTCGGATACTGGAGAAATTGCTTTTGACAATGTAGAAATTCCAGCAGAAAATCTACTCGGAGAAGAAGCGAAAGGTTTTCCTTATATCATGCAACATTTTGCTTCAGAAAGATTAATTATGGGAGTAAATGCTCACGCACGAGCAGAATATGCTTTGGAATACGCTATCA
>Ga0206131_10005911_pt1 | contig 12689 bp, 10 predicted proteins | sample Helgoland_Spring_FD_148636 | JGI IMG/M metagenome (GOLD analysis project Ga0206131, IMG submission 148636) | Pelagic subsurface seawater microbial communities from Kabeltonne, Helgoland, North Sea - Helgoland_Spring_Bloom_20160517_1 | ecosystem: Environmental > Aquatic > Marine > Epipelagic ... | reverse complement strand
ATGTATGGACAAATTCCCTCTTTAATATTAAAAAAACTAGTTTGCTTTCATACCTCCTATCACTTTAATCAATTTGGTCTTTTTTATAAAACCCTTAAAATATAGGCATCTACTCTAAATTTAGTTCAGTATATTCTACGAAGAGAGTAAATTAATAAGGGTGATCGATTTTTACACATTATAATAGTTATAGCAAGTAATAAGCAACATACTTTAGTACAATAACTTCTATAATAACAATAAAAAAATTATAAACCCCAATTTAGCAATATTGTCATTTTTTATTATATAAGTGTTTATTAATAGTCACTTTCAATAATAAATCTGGGAGGATAGGAATAGCTACTTTTTCCAGCCTGATATTTCCAATCATAATCTAATGATGTTTTGTAATAAACTCTAATGTCACCATCATATTCATATCCAATATCTACTGTGATTGTTTTATAGCCGCCAACTTTAACTCTGGCTATTATTTGGTCAAGGCCATTAACTACTGCACATTCAACTGTTTCATAGGACTTGTTTTCTATTTCAATCTTATTTCCAATTTTTTCATTTTTATTTAATTTCTTAAGTTCAGTAATTTGGTTTGCATAATTAAATGCAAAAGAAAATAAAATTGCAAAGGTTATGAACTTCTTCATTTTTAAAATATTTAGTTAACTTAAATTTATAAAAAAATATGATAATATGCTGATTATAAATTAATTATATATGTAATAATAATTAATTATTATATTAGAGTATGAAAAAACTACTTTTAATTTTGTTTTTGTTCTTGTCTTTTAATTCTTATTCACAATATACCGGAAACACTCCTTGGGAAAATTGTTTTGGGAAAAATGCTGAATGTAAATTATATGTTAAAGATGGTTATTATGTGGGTTGTTCTAAAATAGAAGTTAATTCATCATCAAACTCAGCTGTTATTGTTATTGTTAAGCGTAATCAGAAAATATTAAAACACGTTTATATTTCTGCTAACAGCAGTCATACTATCGAAGTTCCAGATGGTACTTACCAAGTATTTTTTTATTATGGAAAAAATTGGGATAGGTATAAAAAAATGAATTCAGAGGAATGTAGTTCTGTTTATGGAGGTTTTAATTCTGATGAATATGTTGGTAAAGATAATCCAATTTCGCTCAAGGGACAAATAATGACTTATACTTTAAAACCCGTTAGTTATGGGAACTTTAGCCAAAAACCTAGTTCTTTAAATGAAGCTCTCTAAAAACATTAACTATGTTAATAAAGTTATAATATCTAAGTAAGTATAAAATAAATTTAGAATTTTAAGTAAATTTTTAATTAGACTTTAATTCTATTTTTAAATTTTTTCTTGACCAATATACATCAACTCTTGAAACCTTTGGAATTGAAGTATTATTAAGATTAATTAAGTGTCTTCTTTTACCTGTTCCCGCTAACCAATTAGTATTTAAGGTATTACTAGATAAATTATATGAAATGCTGCTTAATTGTCCTTTTATTTCATATTTATGAAAAAATTTACCGTTTTTATATGCCCTAATTTCAATATCTGATCCAGATTTGTCGATTATTAATTTCCATCCATTAAAACTATCTGTATAAAAATCATGAACATTAGAGTTTATTCTTTCCTGAAATTCAGATTTTATATTATTTGAACTTGTTCCTGAAACCCGTGTGCTAGAATTTGTATTTTTCCTGCTTTTTTGGGTTATAGGTTTGTAACCACATTTAGGCGAGTTAGGTGTGTTTGTAGTGTAAGTTCCGCCCTTTCCGTCATGGTATACTCTAACTCTAGTATAAGGCGGATTTCCTTTGTTTCTACACCAATCCTCTTTAAGTTTTCCATATGGTTCTGAATTAGTTTCCAAATTAGTTTCCGAATTAGTTTCCAAATTAGTTTCTGGTTCAAGCACTATATCAGATTCAACGAAAGGTTTAGTTTCTAGTTGTTTTTTGTCTTGATCAATTAATTCAACTTTTTCAGTTTTAAAATCTTTGACTTTAATATTAGAACTATTAATTGAAAAGGTGAAAATTAAGATAGTGATTAGTATTAATCCAAAATAAAATGAAAGTTCTAAAATTTCAGATTTAAATGATTTAATATTATTATTTAAATTAAAACTAGTATTATCTAAACTTTTATAAATATTATTTGATTGTATATCATTTAATTTTAAAATCTTTTTGTTTAAGAGAAATATTATAGTCTTAAAAAAGTTTTGGGAAAGAAAGTAAAAAGCAACTAGAATCAAACTAATAAAAGCAGGCATTCTTTTTTTAAGTTCAAACTCAATTAATTCATCTTCATTGATGACCATTTCCAAGCAAATTGACTCATATCCCTCTTTATGAATTTGTATATTTAATTTTGTGCCTGGAATATCAGAAAAAGTAATTTCTGTTCCAATATGTCCAATTTGATTAATTACAAAAGAAGCGCCTTCAACATTTTTCACTCTAATATCAATATTTTTTTCAGGATTAATATCAAGCTTGGTCTTCTTTGAGTTGATTTTTGAAATCAAAAGCTTTTTTAAATCTTGAATTGCTCGGATAAAACTTAAACAACTATCGTATCTTTTATTAGGGTCTTTTGCAGTTGCTTTCTTTATAATATCATTTAATTTTTTACTTGCGAATGGGTAAATTTTTTCAATTGGAGTTAATTCCTCATTTTCAATTTGGGAATAAATTTTAGCTAATGACTGACCTTCATATGGAGCTTTTCCAGTAAGCATATGCCAAAAAGTTACACCAAGACTATATATGTCAGATTGAACTATGATTTTTGCATTTGATATATGTTCTGGACTCATATACATTGGAGTTCCTCCTACACTTTGACCAACAACAGTCAGATTTGGGTCATTATTATAATCTTTAGCAATTCCAAAATCTAAAAGTTTTATTTGATCATTTTGATCAATAATTATATTAGATGGTTTAATATCTCTATGAACTATATTTAATTTATGAATGTGACTAATTCCATCAAGGACTTGTAAAAAAATATCTATAGCTCTTATTTCATTTATGGGTCCACTTACTTTTTTAATATAATCATCAAGTTGATTGCCTTTTAAATATTCCATTATTAAATGATAACCTGAATTATCAACTATGTAATCAAATAGAGTTACAATTGATGGATGACTTAATTGACCTAAGAGTTTAGCCTCTCCTACAAACCTTTCTTTTAAAACGGTATTAGTAATCAAATCAATATGAAGAGATTTGATAGCGACTTTTCTACCTAGTCTTTTATCTTTAGCTAAATAAACTTCACCTTGAGCACCTTCTCCTATTTTTCTTATAATTTCATAATTATTAAAATCTATCATTTCTTAAATTGAATCTTTTCTTTTTAGAATAAAGTATATTAATATAAACATTATTATTACTAAGGTCATAATAGCAATAAAATCTAAGGTCAAACTTCCTGAGGAATCAAAATTTTCTTGATAAGAATTATGAAAAGATATTTTTAATATTTCGATAGACTTATTTACATTTCCCTCATGTAAAATTTCACCTTGAATATTACCAAAGCCTTCTATTCCCCATCTTGTAAAAGTTAAATAACTTACTAACTCAACAGTGGAAGATCCTATTTTTGCTACAAGACCCGCTAACATAATTTGTGGTATCAAAATTATTGGAACTACAGCTAAAACTTTTTCAGATGTATCGAATATTGCTGATAACAACAAACCTAAAAAAGTTGAAGATATAGTTAAAAAAGACATCCATAAAAATGCACCAAAAGGATTATTTAAAAAAATATCATATAAGGAATTATTATAGTTTACATATAAAATAAAAATAAAAATGAGAGATTGTATAATTGAAAAAACTGAAAGAACTGTTATTTTTGAAAAAATATAAGGCATTAATTTTAAATTATACATTCTTTCTCTTTTGTATACAGCCAATTCACCCACAATCTCTCTGGCAGCATTTGTTGACCCAAACCAAACTGCAGAGACTGCCATAATAAATAAAACAGATAATTGTATTTCTTTAAATACTAAACATATTAATAATGCTATTATTGGAGCTTGTAAAAGCATTATTGAGGTATTAACCTTATCATTAGTTTTAATTCTAAAATATCTCATTGTAAGCCAAAAAAATTGATCAAAAGGATTTTGATTTGATTTATTCGTTAGAATTTTATTATTGTCTTGGGTTTTAGAAACTGGTCTTGGATTTGCATACTTATTTACCCATGTTTTTGAATCGGGTCCTGAAATTTGTGAAAAAACTGAAACTGCATTTTTAACATTAAAATATTCCTTATACTTTGTTGAATCTCCGTAATAAACAATTTTACCTCCATTATTATCAGCCATAAAGATAACTTCGTCCATATAGTCAAGATCTTCAGGTTTATGAGTGACCATAATTACAGTAGTTCCGTTTTCTGAAAGGGATTTAAGAATATTTAAAAAATCTTCAATTGTTTGCGGATCAAGTGGAGAAGTTGGTTCATCCAAAAAAAGAAGCATTGGGTCTGTCAACAACTCAATTGCTATTGAAACTCTTTTTCTCTGTCCACCACTAATATCAGATATTAAATTTTTTTTTATGTGACTAATGTTTAATTCACTTAAAATTTTATTAATTTTTAATTCAATATCACTCTTGCTAATATTTGCAATTCTTAATTTGGCAGCAAAAAAGAGAGATTGCTCAACTGTTAATTGATTGTGAACAATATCGTCCTGTGGAACATATCCAATTTGAGTTTTTAAATATTCATAATTAGTAATTAAATCTTGATTAAAAATTAAAACATTCCCTTTTGTTGGTGGAGATTCTCCATTAAGGGACTTTAACAAAGTTGATTTTCCACATCCCGAGGGTCCCATAATTGCAAGTAGTGATTTTGAGGGAACAGACAGGTCCATTTTATGTAAAGCTTTTTTTCCGTTTTTTTGATTTGGATATATTTTTTCAATCCCGATTGCACTGATTGCTAATTCGTCACTTAAATCCTTAGCTCTTCCATCTATTTTAATTAAATATTTACCGATAAAAATATTGTCAATTTTAGAAATAACCTTTGAGACATTAACTTTAGAGCCATTAACATATACTCCATTAAGAGATCCTAAATCTTTTATTAAAAATTTATCATTTGACAACTTTTTAATTGAAGCATGTTTTCTGCTTATTCTAGCATCATTAATTCTTAAATCACTTAAAGAATCTCTACCAATAGTAATTGAATTTTTATTTTTAAACAATTCAAGAATATTTTTTTGACTGTCTAAATCTCTTGATTGTGTGTTTTCAGATCCAACTGAAATTAGAATACCACTTAAACCTGCCAACTGAACTTGATCTTTAATATTTAAATTATAAGTTTTTTCTGATTTTAATTTTATTCCGTTTAAAAAAGTACCATTTGTACTATTTAAATCAATCAGCTTTAACTCTCCGGTATCACTACAAATTATTTGGCAATGATTCCTAGAAATTCTTTTATTAGAAATTATTAAGTCACAATTTGAACTAGAACCTAGCATTAAAGAAAAATCTTCTTTAATAACAACTTTTTTGAAAAGCTGACTATCCTTATAAAAAAATAGTTTTAGTGATTCTTTTTTCATTGAATTGTTATTTCAAAATTTTTGGAATTAATTATAATTGTTCTAGACAATTGGATTGGAAACTCATTTTCAAAAACCTCAACTATAAAATTAAAATCAATATAAAGATTTAAATCATTTTTTAGCGTTCCAATTAACATCATTGGATCAATACTTAATAAATTTATATTTAGTTTAACTGGAAAATCTGTATTGTTTTTATTCTCAACAGAAATAGTGTTAATGTTTTCAGATCTAGCAATAATCTTAGATTTGTTTAAATCTTTATAGATAACAGAACTAAGTTTATTAATATTAAAATTAAATCCTAAATCATTATAAAAATTTAAAAGAATTTCTAATTGCGCATTAGTAAATTTAATTTTATCTAACTTAACTTCTTTGATTTTGAATACACTATTTGAAATTTGTTCATCAACAAATGAATCCATTATAGTTTTTAAATTAAAAATATAGTCGTATTTAAAATTTATACTTTTATTCAATAATGGAGTTTTCACATACCCTTTTATTAATAGGTTTTTAGAATTGTCTTTAAATAATAACGAATCAATATTTTCAGGATCAAAAAAAATCAGTGCATTTATTTTTTTGCTAGATTTTTTATCGACAATAAATTCTTTATTGATTAAAAATTCTCCAATACTCTTTGAATTAAAAAAAATCTCTGATTTAATTTCGTCAGTTTTTAATTTAAAATTATTTTTATTTTGTAGAATAATATTTGAAGAAAAAACAAGTTTTTCATTTTCTTTTCCTAAAAACACAAAATCTTCAATAGATATTAATTCTGGAGGTTTTATCAAATCCGAACATGAAAGGAGAAATATTGATATAAATAAAAAATAGTAGTATTTCATTATTTATCAGTTACAAATAACATTATAGTTAAATTTTATATGATTCTTAAGACATCTTTTTCTACTACTGGAGTAAGGGTGTGAGTTCATTAAATTATCATATGAATCATATTGTCTTTCATCATTTGCTAGCCTTTGCCAAAAATCAATAGATCTACATGAGTCGTATTTTGAAACTTGAACTAAATCTATTCCAAATAAATCAGCTTGAACTTCTTGTTTTTGATTAAAACTTGGTGGAGTTAAGACTTTTTCTAGTTCTAAAAAAATTTCACCAAATAATCCAAATTCATTTGCAGCTTTTTGTTTTTTAACATAGCTAGTCAAATGTCCAATTTCATTGTGAGCAATTTCATGAGCTAGGACAGCTGCTATCTCAGAACTATTATTGAACCTTTTATAAAATTTTTCAAACACAAAAATTTTTCCACCCGAAGTAATTATGTTGTCGGGTTTACCTTTGACATAATAAATTTGATAATTAAATCCTCTTGGATTTGCAATCCTAATAGATAAATCATTTAAAATTTCACTTAAATAATTAACTTCCTTTCCTGATTTTATGACAGTATATTCGCTTTGATATGATTTTAAAAGACTATTACCCATTTTTATTTCATCATTAATAGACACTTTAACATCAGAGAGAAATATTTCATCAGTGGATCGTTTAAAATCTCCCAAACCATTAATGATGTCATTTTCTGGATTATTATTCAAACAGGTAAAATCATATGTAATATCTGTCCTTTGTTTTTTTTGTGGAGTGAAGTTAGATATTAATGGTTCAACTAAATTTGTATACAAGTTTTCAACTTTATCTATTATGGCAACTGATTCCTTAACTTCTTTAAATTTAGTTTTAAAAAAAACTAAAATTATTACTAAAAAAGAAATTATTAAAAGAAATATAAGTTCTTTCATATAATTTTGAATGATATTTTTTGATTTCGGTTCTAAATTATAATCATTTTCTTTAATATCATCTTTTTGTTTTATCTCAGGGCTAATTTCATTATTAGAATCGTTATTGTCCTTCAGATAATTTTTCCAATTAATTAGTGAGTTGCCAGCTTTTAATATATCTAATGAATCGAGTTTCGTAGGCTCATTAATTTTTTTTCCATTTACAGTAGTTCCATTAGCTGAATTTAAATCAGTTACTACTACAAGTCTATCATCTCCAAAAAAAATTTCCAGATGATTTCTTGAAACTGTTGAATCATTTAAAACCTCATCATTCTCATAACCTCTACCTACTTTTATAACTTTCATGATGTAGATATTGAGTTGTTATAATTTAAATCTTTTAAAAATTCGCTGCATGTTTGGTAGCGCAAATTTGGATCCTTTTGAGTTGCTTTATCAACTATTTTCTGAAAATCCTCATTTATAGCTGGATATAAATCCATCATTCTCTTCGTTTTTTTGTATTTAACTTTATCCTCTAATTCTTCATTAGAATTAGCACTATATGGGGATGAACCGCATAGCATCTGATGCATTAATAATCCTAAAGAATAAATATCGGTTCTTTTGTCTAAATTTTTATCAGGATCCAATTGTTCAGGTGCACAATACATCTTTGTATGTTCAAAAACTTTTCTTTTCTCAGTTGAACCTTTGGAAATTCCATAATCAATAACCATAGCTTTATTATTTCTAGTTATTAAAACATTAGAAGGTTTTAAATCCAAATGTAATGCTCCATGTTCATAACCATTTATTGATATATTTTTGTTGTGAGCATAATCGATTGCAGAAATAATATCATTTAGTAATTCCAAACATAATTTAGCTGGAATAGGTCCTGTCTCATTATTTATAAAATCCTCTAAAGTGCTTCCTTCAACATAATCCATTACTAAATGAACTCCATTATTAATAATAAATGCATTTAATTTTACAATATTTGGATGTGATAGATCTAGATAAATATTTGCCTCTCTTTTAAAATTTTCAATTAAGTCGTTTCTATCGTTGTAATTTTTGTGAATTGATTTAATTGCAACAGGTTTTCCAGAATAAAGATCAATAGCTAAGTTAACTACACCAAAGCCGCCCCCGCCTATTCTTTTAATAAATTCATATTGTTTTGAGCCTAAATCTGGATACATCTTTCAATTCGTATTATTTATCTATCTTTTTTTTAGACTCTTTTTTATCTTTTTCTTCATTTTCAGATTCACTATTTTCATTTTTACTAGGCTCGTTATTCTCTTTATTTTTCTCTTGCTTTTCTTTTTTCTTTATTTTCTTCTTATTTTCTTTTTCAACTTTTGAAATGCTATCATTCTTTTTTTCTTCAAAAGCCTTTAATTCCTCTTCTTTTCTTTTTTTCTCCTCGGCCTTCTGTCTTGCTATTTCATCTAGTTCCTTTTGTTGTTTTTCGGAAAAAATTATGTCTTGATCATTATTTTCCAAAGTCTGCTCAACATCTTTGAGAGGTATTGTATGATCAACAAGTATTGAGTCTTTTACTAAAATTTTTAAATAATCATCTTTACTTCTTTTATCCTTATTTTTATTCCAATTACTAGATCTACCAAAGTATTCTCTATACTCAACTATAGGCATCAATCTGTCCTCTTTTGAGAAAAAGAAAATTTGAAAACCACCCTCAAAACTAGGTTCTTTTAGTTTAGGAGATTCTTGAACCTTTTTCATAAAATCCTCATGAAAACCATTGATATTCATTGAATCAATGTAATTTTCGAATGTCAATTTTATATATTCTTCTTTTAGAACAACAACTTTCGTCGGTTCCTTTTTTGTTTCGTTAGCAAATGGTTTGATTCCAAAATAATAAACTCCTCCAACAATAATTAAAAGAATTATTGATATTAAAATTGCTTTGGTATTAATTAATGAAGATGTTTTTTCTGTTATTCCATCCTGAGTCTGTGTTTGGTTAAAAGAAGGATTGTTTTTACTTACAAAGCCTGAAGTTTTGTGTTCACTTTCAATAACCTCAATTAAATCTGCAGAAATATTATCATGTCCTCCCCCTTCTTCAGCTAATTTTATTAATTTATTAACACATAAATTTAAATCAGAATTATCTCTAATAGTTTTTGCTATTATTTTATCTGTAACAAGTCCTGTTAAACCATCACTACACAATAAGAATTTATCACCTTTTTTGGCTTTTATTGGATCTGATACAATTTCAACTTCAACAGAATCAGCTATTCCTAAAGCTTTAGTTAACTCATTTTTTCTAGGATGTGATTCCATTTCTGCATCCGAAATTTCTCCCTTGTCAACTAATGTTTGAACATACGAATGATCTTTGGTTATACGACAAAGTTTATTTTCTGATAGAATATAACATCTACTATCTCCTACATGGGCAAGATATAAAAGTCCTTCCTTTTCAGCTAAAACAACACATGTAGTTCCCATCCCTGTAAGACTTGGATTAGTTTGAGCTTCACCATAAATCTGAATGTTAGCAAACTCTATTGCTTCCTTTAAAGCAACCTGAACAATTCCGTTTGGATTTCCATTAAAGTATTCACTAATACTGTTAACAGCTGTCTGAGAAGCTTTTGCACCACCTACATGGCCGCCCATACCGTCACAAACAATATAAACTCTTAAGTTGTCTTTTGTGGTAAAATCTCCAATAAAGTCTTCATTGGCAGATCTAACTAATCCAACAACTGATTTTGAAATGTGATTTAATTTCATATTTATTTATAAAAAACTATTGTTACTTCGGTTACTTCGATTATATCTCCATCATTAAGATTTGTACTTACTGAATCTCCTTTAAATAGTGAACCATTAACTAGAGTTCCGTTTGTACTTCCATTATCTGTTAATTTGTAATCATTGCCGTCAAAAGAAATTGTAAAATGATTGCCTGATATATGTGGATTATTTATAGTAAGATTATTACTACTAGACCTTCCAACGGTAAATAATGGATTATTAACCTCATAGGTTTTTGAATTATTACCTTCAATCAACTTGAGAATTGGAAAGTTGCCATTTTGAAGCATTTTTTTTATTAATTCACTTTCTTTTTCATTTTTCTTATTTTCTGAATCAATTCTTTGTCTTTCAATCTCTTCATTTTTTATTCTATCAATTTCTTTGTTTTGTTTATCAATTTCCTGTTGTTGCTGCTCAGTCTTTTTTCTTTGATCTAACATTTCATTTTCTCTTGCCAAAGCTTTCTCTTTGTATGATCTTAACATTTTTAAAACTAAGATTATGATTAAAGCAATAAGAATAAGAGAAATAACAATTGAAAGAATTAAGTTTTTTTGAAATTGTGCTACTACCCAGTTTCCTGGAGCTTTATATGATAATTCTTCAATCTGCTCTGAATCAGTTACCTCTACTTGAGCTTTATAGTTTTTACCATCTTTAATATCATTTTTAGTTAAAAAAGAAAATTTATAATTATTTCCCTTGGATCGCTTTACTAGGTTTTTTGAAATTTGGATAACTCTATTTTCTATCTCTATTTTCTTATTATTATTTACCCTTTGATTTCCTAAACTTTGAGACAAAACAAACCTTTCCCCATATGTGCGCGCTGACAGTGTAGGAATACTGAATTGTTCATATTTAAACCTATTGTATTTAATTGTATTAATTACAACACCTTTATCCTTTGCTGCTGTAATAACCTCTTCATTAGAAACTTGTTCGAACTTTGGATTGTTATTTCTTTCTTCAGAAATTAATATAATTGCTTTGGGTAAACTACTATCAAATTTATCCAATAGATCTACGCCCTCATACAGAGCACCAGTTATACTCGAAACGTATTTATTTGTAAAGTCATTGTCTGGAAGTAAAAATTTATTTAAATAAGATCTTATCTCATTTATACTATCTGTAAATTTTGGATTAATATCATTTAAAATTTTTGTTTCAGCATTTCTAAGAGCAAACCAAACAAGTTTTACTTTATCTCCCTTATTGATGAATCTTGATAGTGAGCTGTTAATTGCAGTAATTGATGTGCCTAACTGTTCAGATCTATCAGAATGTCCAAGGGTTTCAATCATAACCAAAATACACTTATTTTCAACCGAATATGAAAGTGAGTCTTTTAAATGACTAAATGAAAAGGAATCAATAACTTTTAATTGATCTAGTCTTTCTCTTAAAATAAAGTCAGATTTAACTTTTAAATCAGGATCTCTATCATTAATCTGAAAAGAAATTTCTGGAAAATCAGCTACAGTAGTAGAATCATTATAAAACCTTATTTGTGAATATGAAGAAAAGCTAAATACAAAAACTGCAATTAGAAGAAATATTTTTTTCATAGAAAATGTTTACTGTTTTATGGCAGCTTTAAATAAAAGACTAGTTTTTCCAACTACTATTTCATCACCATCAACTAAAACATTTGACTTATGAGAATCTAAAAGTTCGCCGTTCAGTACAGTACCATTTGTTGACATTTGATCAGATATTTCAAACTTATCTTTCCTAAACAAAATCACAGCATGTTCAGAAGACACTTCGTTATCTAGTACTGTAATATCACAAGTTGATTTTTTACCTATTAAATTTCTTCCTTCAAATATTTTGTAATCTGTACCAAACTCCTCTATATCAAAAGTGACTAACCATCCTCTTAACTTTCTTTTTGAGATTTGAACCTCATCAGATTTTTCAGAACCATCAGAACTTTTGCTAGGTGTAACAATAGTTCTTGTAGGATCAAAATCTTTCTTAGGAGTAACTACATTTTCAGATTTTTGGTTACCAAAAACAACAGTTCTAGTAGAATTATCTTGATTATCATCTAAAATAGATGTTTTAACAGTTTCAGGAACTTCCCCAACTGTTCCTTTCGGACAATACGGACACTCGTCCAAACTTTCTTTGTAAAAGTGATTTTTTTGACATTGTTTAAATCCTTTCATTCTTAAAATATTATAATTCATTTTAATATATGAATTTTTAATTAAACAATGTGTAGGAACAGATTTAAGTTTCTTTTTTATGAGGTTTACAATTTTTAATATTTGACTTTTATATTTAGTCATTCAATCTTACAAATCAAATACTTATATCAATATTTTAAAATTTATTGCTGACTCATATTATTTTTTTTATGATAAAAGTAAAGTAAACATTACATAATTGAAATATTTTTATATATTTGTAAAGTAAACATTACAAAAATAGAATTATGAAAGAACAAAAAAATCAAACCAAAATTATGCTGGGATGGACG
>Ga0206131_10005908_pt1 | contig 12692 bp, 11 predicted proteins | sample Helgoland_Spring_FD_148636 | JGI IMG/M metagenome (GOLD analysis project Ga0206131, IMG submission 148636) | Pelagic subsurface seawater microbial communities from Kabeltonne, Helgoland, North Sea - Helgoland_Spring_Bloom_20160517_1 | ecosystem: Environmental > Aquatic > Marine > Epipelagic ... | reverse complement strand
TCGTTTGTGATATTCTTCCAAAATCAAAACCTCGTTATCTCATGGGTGTAGGAACACCAATTAATTTATTAGAGAATATTGCTTTAGGAGTTGATATGTTTGATTGTGTTATGCCAACGCGTAACGCCAGAAACGGCATGCTGTTTACTGCTCATGGTACAATTAACATCAAGAATTTGAAATGGGCACAAGATTATAGTCCGGTCGATGAAGCGGGATACACCTATGTCGACTTAGAGTATAGTAAAGCTTATTTGAGACATTTGTTCATTGCTAATGAATATTTAGGCAAACAAATTGCAACAATTCATAACTTGGGCTTTTATTTATGGTTGGTAAGAACGGCTCGTGAACATATCATTAAAGGTGATTTTGCGACGTGGAAAAGTAAAATGGTTCGGCAAATGGATCAGCGTTTATAACGGTATTATTGGGGTATGAAACTCATCGACAAATACATTCTAAATAAATTCTTTGGTACTTTTTTCGTGCTGTTGTTATTATTTATTCCGATCGGGATAACCGTTGATGTTGCTGAGAAAATTGACAATATGCTGCGCAATAATGCCAAATTAGATGTGGTATTGGAGTACTACTTGAACTTTACTGTTCATTTTGCAAACTTACTTTTTCCTCTTTTTGTTTTTCTTTCGGTCATTTGGTTTACCTCAAAAATGGCGAATAATACCGAAATTATTGCGATTTTGAGCTCTGGGGTATCTTACAGCAGATTTCTTAGACCTTATGTTGTTGGCATTGGAATATTGGCCCTTTTTTCCCTTTTTATGGGAATGTATTTGGTGCCGAGTGCGAGTAGTGGATATAATGATTTTGTTTACGAATATGTGAGCGCAAAATCACCAACAAACGGTCAAAATATATACCGTCAAATTAATCCAAATGAAATGATATATGTCAATAGTTTCAACGTTGACACTAAAATTGGAACTTATTTCACCCTTGAGCATTTCGATAACAATAAGATGGTTTTTAGAATCGAGGCCACTAATATTCAGTATGACAAGAATGATAGTTTGTTTCGACTCTCGGGGTACACGAAAAGAACCTTTTTAAAGGATAAAAATCGTATTGAAGAGAAGCGACGCCTTGATACCATTTTACCTTTTGATATTGAGGATTTGGCTCCAGTCAGTTATGTTGCTGAGACATTAAGTTACAGTGATTTGACCGCTTTTATTAGAAAGGAGGAAAAGAGAGGATCTTCGTTCATTGACCGTTATAAGGTGGTTAAATATAAAAAGTGGAGTATTCCTGTTACCCTATTTATTTTAGGCATTATTGGTGTAGCTGTATCTTCTGTCAAGAGGCGCGGTGGTATGGGGGTCAACCTGACATTCGGTATTTCTGTGGCAATGGTCTATGTGTTTTTCGATAAAATATTTGGTGTATTAGCAGACCAGTCCAATCTAAACCCTTTATTAGCGGTTTGGATTCCTAATATCTTCTTTGGCATCTTAGCTTTTTATTTGATCAATCATGCGAGACGATAAACTCCAGAGTCACTTGCAGATTCACCTTTTAGTCTTTATTGCAGGATTTACAGGAATCTTAGGTGAAATCATTTCTATTTCAGCGGTTAATCTGGTTTGGTTTCGCATGATCATGGCTGTAGGATTTATGTATGCCTATGCCAAGTACAAGCAAATTCCATTGAAAGTGCCTCCAAAATCTATGCTAAAGTTTGGTTTAGCTGGTGTAATTATTGCTTCTCATTGGATTACATTTTTTGCTTCAATTAAAACGTCTAATATATCAATTGCTTTAGCTATGTTTTCAACTGGAGCTTTTTTCGCCTCTTTCGTTGAGCCTATCATTTTCAAAAGACGAATTATTGGTTGTGAAATTATTCTGGGTCTTATTGTCTTTATTGGTATTTATTTAATTACCGCATCCTCTTTTGAGTATTTAACAGGTATATTATTAGGTATTTTATCGGCATTATTGTCAACAATTTTTGCCGTTTTGAATGGACGTCATGTTTTACGTTATGATCCTACTGTTTTGTCGATTTATGAATTTATTGCTGGTGTTTTATTCATCACTTTTTGGATTTTGATTTTTGACACTGGATTTTCATCAGATTTTTTCGACATAGGATTATCAAATTATTTGTACCTCATTATCTTGGCTTCAGTTTGTACGGCATATGCTTTTATATCTGCAGTTGCAGTTATGAAACACCTCAGTCCCTTTACAGTTGTGCTTTCGTATAACTTAGAACCTGTTTATGGTATCGTGTTAGCGGTTTTGTTTTTTCCTTCAAACGAAAAAATGTCTTTACCTTTTTATATTGGTGCGGTAATTATTTTATTGACTGTGGTTGCTAACGCAATACTTAAACGAAAATACCGAATCAAAGCGAAGGCAATTTCTGGTCTGTAATTGTGAATTTTTTACTAAGTTCGTATAAGATTAGGTAAGGAAAAAAAGGTAATATGTTACAACAAGAATATTTAGACTTTGAATTGCCAATTAAAGAATTGGAAGAGCAGTTAGATAAGTGCCAATTGATTGGTAGTGAGAGTGATGTAGATGTTTCGGAGACTTGCAAAGCCATTGAAGATAAATTAAATGCTACCAAAGTAGATATATATAAAAACTTAACACCATGGCAACGTGTTCAGTTGTCAAGGCATCCAAATCGCCCTTACACACTTGATTATATTAGAGCCATTTGTGGAGACACTTTTCTTGAATTACATGGTGATCGTGGATTTAAAGATGATAAAGCAATGGTTGGTGGATTGGGTAAAATTGGTGATCAAAGTTTTATGTTTATCGGTCAACAAAAAGGTTATAATACTAAAACAAGACAGTATCGAAATTTTGGAATGGCCAGTCCTGAGGGCTATCGCAAGGCTTTACGTCTAATGAAGTCAGCTGAAAAATTTGGGATACCAGTTGTAACTTTAATTGATACCCCTGGTGCCTATCCCGGTTTGGAGGCTGAAGAACGTGGCCAAGGCGAGGCCATAGCTCGAAATATATTAGAAATGACAAGATTGAAAGTACCCATAACCGTAGTTATAATAGGTGAAGGAGCCTCAGGCGGAGCTTTGGGTATTGGAGTTGGAGATCGCGTTTTGATGTTAGAAAACACATGGTATTCCGTTATTTCACCAGAATCTTGTTCATCTATTTTATGGCGAAGTTGGGAGTATAAAGAACAGGCCGCATCAGCTTTAAAACTAACTGCTAAGGACATGAAAAGTATGCGTCTTGTAGATCAAATCCTAAAAGAACCATTGGGAGGTGCCCATAGCAACAGGGAAGAAGTTTTTAAAACGGTGAGTAAAGCGATCTTAAAATCTTATCAAGACCTAAAAGACTTGACACCAAAAAAACTGGTTGAAGAAAGAATGAATAAATACGCCCAGATGGGTGTGTTTAATGAATAGCCATTATTGAGGTTTTCGTTTTATTAACCTATTAACAAAAATATTATACTTATTAACAATAAAATTGTTCGACATTGGTGAATATTTGGAAGCCTTAAATCACCGACTTATCTGATTCTTTTATGTAGGTTTATCACATGAAACAAAGCCAAAAAATTCAGGGATATCAAATCGATAAAAGCACATTAATACATCTAGAACGCGGTAAAATCCCACCTCAAGCTTTAGACCTCGAAGAAGTGGTTCTTGGAGCTATGATGATTGACAAAAAGGGGGTTGACGAAGTGGTCGATATGCTGTCACCAGAGTCTTTTTATAAGGAAGCACACCAACATATTTTTTCGGCCATTCTTATTCTTTTTGAAAAAAGTGATCCCATTGATTTGCTAACAGTTTCTGGACAGCTTAAAAAAGAAGGTAAACTTGAGCAGATTGGTGGCGATTTTTATCTCATTTCATTAACGCAAAAAGTGTCGTCCTCTGCTCATATTGAGTTTCACGCCAGAATTATTCTTCAAAAATTTATTCAACGTAGTTTGATTAAAATTTCAAGCGAGATTATCGAACAATCCTATGACGAATCAATGGATGTCTTTGACTTGCTAGACAATGCAGAGTCGAAACTGTATGATGTTACATTAGGAAACGTTAAAAAATCTACCGAAACGGCGCAAGATTTGGTTATACAAGCTAAAAAAAGAATTGAGGAAATTGCTAATAAGGAGGGATTGAGTGGCGTACCCTCAGGATTTGAACGGGTAGATAAAATGACTTCAGGATGGCAGCCAAGTGATTTGATTATTATTGCTGCTCGTCCAGGTATGGGTAAAACAGCACTCACCTTGTCCATGGCAAGAAATATGGCAGTCAACAATAATGTGCCAGTAGCTTTCTTTTCACTTGAAATGTCTTCAGTTCAGTTGATTACCAGATTAATTTCGTCCGAAACCGGTTTAAGTTCCGAAAAACTGAGAACAGGGAAATTGGCCAAACACGAGTGGGAGCAACTCAACGTAAAAGTAAAAAGTCTCGAGCAAGCGCCATTGTTTATAGATGATACCCCTGCGTTATCCATTTTTGACCTCAGAGCTAAAGCCCGTCGTCTGGCATCTCAGCATAAAATTAAATTACTCATTGTGGATTATTTGCAACTCATGACGGTTGGAGGTAATAATAAAACAGGAAACAGAGAACAGGAAATATCTACAATTTCTCGTAACTTAAAATCCTTGGCTAAGGAACTCGATATCCCAGTAATTGCTTTGTCTCAATTGTCTAGAGCCGTCGAAACGCGCACTGGAAGTAAGCGGCCTATTTTATCTGATTTACGTGAATCTGGAGCAATTGAACAGGATGCTGATATTGTTTCATTTATATATCGTCCTGAGTACTACAAAATTGACGAATGGGACGATGAAGAACGCTCTCCAACTGAAGGTCAGGCTGAATTTATCATTGCTAAACATCGAAATGGTGGGTTAGACAATATCCGACTTAAATTTAATGGTAGTTTGGGTAAATTTGAAAATCTTGATAATTTTGATTCTCCGTTTGAGTTCCACAGTAAAATGAATGCGGCTGCAAACGACAATACTTTTAAACCTGACAGCTACCCATCTCAAGACCAAGCTTTCGGTACGGTAAATCCGGAGGATGGTGACGACATGCCCTTTTAACATCATGATCAAACGATTGGTTCTTTTTGCCCTTTTATTAAATGCTATGATGGGCTGGTCGTCAGCTATTCTTATTCCTATGGATGCCGAAAGTCAGTCTGATCACTTAAAAGCATATGGTATTGCTTTTTGGGTTTTAGATCAAGGTGAAGAGATTCAGTGGTTATTAAATTTCAGGGGAGGTGCTTTTGTTTTGCCTAATGGCGAATTGATTGCAAAAGAATGTCAGTTGAGAGGTGTTAGTTTTGAAGTGATTTCTGAGTCTAAATTGAGTAATATTCTTGAAACGATCGAAAGTCCAAGCCAAAATTCGGCAGCTGTATTACTCGAAAAGGCACCAAAAATTGCTGTATATTCTCCCGATGGAAAGCAGCCTTGGGACGATGCAGTGACCTTAGTATTGACTTATGCCGAGATTCCTTACACAATCATTTATGACCATGAAGTACTTTCAGATGGTCTCGCCGAATATGATTGGTTGCATTTACATCATGAAGACTTTACAGGACAGTATGGTAAATTTTATCGAGCTTACCGAAGTGAGCCATGGTACATCCAACAAAAAAAGGATGCTGAAGCTTTGGCGCAGTCTGTAGGGTTTTCAAAGGTATCGGAGGAAAAACTTGCCGTAGCTCAAAAAGTAAAAGAATATGTCATCGGAGGTGGGTTTATGTTTGCCATGTGCAGTGCAACAGACAGTTTCGATATTGCTTTGAGTGCAGAAGGTCTCGACATATGTGAACCCATGTTTGATGGTGATGGCACCACACCCAATTACCAAAATAAGTTGGACTATACTCAAACATTTGCATTTAAAGATTTTCTGCTTGAGAGAAATCCAGATGTTTATGAATTTTCTTCTATTGATACTACGCAAAAAAGACAAACTCCAAAAGATCTGGATTATTTTAGTTTGATGGAGTTTTCTGCTAAATGGGACCCTATACCAACCATGTTATGTCAGAATCACACCGCTTTGATTAAAGGCTTCATGGGCCAAACTACTGCTTTTAACTCTAAAAATGTGAAGTCAGAAGTATTGGTTTTAGGTCGTCAAGAAGTTAATCAAGAGGCGCGATACATTCATGGGATTAAAGGCAAAGGATTTTTTACCTTTTATGGCGGTCATGATCCAGAAGACTATGCTCATCGTGTTGGTGATCAAAAAACAGAACTTGCCTTGCATCCCAATTCGCCAGGCTATCGACTTATTTTGAATAACGTGCTTTTTCCTGCTGCACGCAAGGAAAAGCAAAAAACTTGATAAGATGATGCTATTAGGTTATCCTTTTTTGTATTACTTTTAGTAATACAAATCAACATATCTTTAACATGAATGCTTTTCTTAATTTTATAAAGTACCGCTTTCGAAGTTTTAAATTTGCTTTTCGAGGTTTATGGTTGCTCATAAAAACTGAGCATAGTGTGATGGCTCAAATTATAATTGCTGTTGTTCTAATCTCATTTGGTTTGTATTTTGATATTTCCAAACAAGATTGGATTAACCAACTTTTAGTTATAGGTTTGGTTTTGAGTGTTGAGGGTATGAATACTGCGGTTGAAAAGATATCCGACTTTGTGCACGAAGATGAACACCCAAGGATTGGTTTTATAAAAGATATTTCTGCAGGTGCGGTTGCTTTTGCGGGTTTATTTGGTTTTACTGTCATTACTACCATTTATCTTCCTTATTTTAGTAACAATGCTTAGTTTAGTTAAGGGCCGTTTTTCTATTGTTTATACCTTCATCTTAGCTTATATCTTTGCTTCAGCTTTGTTAAGATTAGGGTTCTTTATATATTCTTGGTCAACTATCGATTTGTCATTTGGAGTCATCTTAAAAATATTTAGTTTAGGATTATTTTTTGATTTTGGAGTTGCATTATTCTCTATCCTGCCTTATTTATTCTATGTTTTTTTGACCCCGAAAATATTGATTGGCTCAATCTTCGACAAATTCTTGATTTATATTTTGCTGCTGCTCACTTTTATCTGCACGCTCTTTAGTTTAATGGGTGAGGTGCCTTTTTGGGAAGAATTTAGTTCCAGATATAATTTCATAGCCGTTGACTATTTGATTTACACTTTTGAGGTAGTCGAAAATATCAATCAGTCTTATCCGCTGCCTGTTTTGATATCGGTTTTATTGTTATTGTGTATTGCGATTTTTGCTTTACTTCATCGTGCAAAGCGATTTAAATACACATTCACGGATAAGTTAGCTTTTAAGCGGCGCTTTATTCATGCCGTACCACTCGTTTTCTTGAGCCTGCTATTTGTTTTTTTTGTTAAAAATGACCATGCTGAATTTAGCTCTTATACTTACGTCAATGAACTGTCAAAAAACGGAGTTTATTCGTTTTTCGCAGCATACAGGTCAAATGAATTAGATTTTGACACTTTTTATAGAACGTTAGACGAGGATACATCTTTTGGAATTATCAGAAATGAACTTTTACAATCTAACCAATCATTTGATTCTGACGATTTCCATTCTTTAGCTAGAACAACAGTAAACGAAGGGGTTGAATTGAAACCCAATATTATACTGATATGTTTAGAGAGTTTCAATGCTGATTTCATGGGAGTTTTTGGGAACAACCTTGCATTGACGCCCAATTTGGATAGATTGACAAGGGAAAGCATCTTGTTTAACAATATTTATGCAACAGGTACCAGAACAGTTCGTGGTATGGAAGCGCTGACACTGAGTGTTCCGCCTACCCCTGGGCATAGTATTGTGCGTCGACCTAATAATGATCACCTTTATTCGATTAGTTCAGTGCTAAGCCAAAAGAATTATGAATTAAATTTTTTCTATGGAGGTGACGGCTACTTCGATAATATGAACAGTTTTTTTGGAGGACAAGGGTTTAATATCATTGACCGTAATAGGAGAAACCCTCTTTCAGACAAAATCTCCACTCTTCGCACCAACATAAGCGATGATGAAGTAACCTTTGAGAATGTTTGGGGTGTTTGTGATGAAGACATCTACACCAAATTATTATCGGAGTGTGACAAGAACTATCGTCTAGGAAATATCTCGTTCAATTTTGTCATGACCACATCTAATCATAAACCTTATACTTTTCCAGACAACAAAATTGACCTAAAACAAGGTTCACGTGAGGCGGCCATTAAATATACAGATTTTGCACTTGGTGCATTTTTTGATGAAGCTAAAACCAAACCTTGGTTTGAGAATACTGTATTTGTTGTTATTGCTGACCATTGTGCTAGTAGTGCGGGCAAATGGAATATTACGATTAATAAACACCGCATTCCAGCCTTTATCTACAACATGCCAAATACTAATGTGGAGGTTATATCAAAACTAGCTTCTCAGATAGATATCATGCCAACCGTTTTCGGTTACTTGAATTGGGATTATGATACGTCACTTTATGGCTTGGATATCAACCAAATGTCCAAACAGCATGAACGTGCTTTAATTGGTAATTATCGCACGCTTGGTCTGTTAAAACAAAACTTGTTTACAGAAATTAACGACCGCGAGATGGTCAAACAATACTCATGGGATTTTGACAAGCATCAAATGACACCGATAGAAACTGAGAATGATCAATTGAAAAATCTTACCATTTCATATTATCAAACGGCTAGCTATAGATTTAAAACTAATCTCATGAAAGAGAAATAGATTGTTCCTAACAGAATGAATTATGCTAGTTAAGACATAAAAAAAACCGCCCATCAGGCGGTTTTTTAGTACGTATTTAAAAATGATTTATTTTACCTTTTCAACAATTGCTTTAAAAGCCTCTGGCTCGTTCATAGCCAAATCAGCTAACACTTTTCGATTTAAAACGATATTGTGTGTTTTTAATTTTCCAATCAATTGGGAATATGACATGCCATGAAGGCGCGCTCCTGCATTGATACGCTGGATCCATAACGCACGGAAATTACGTTTGTTTTGACGACGATCGCGATAGGCATATAATAATGCTTTTTCAACGGCGTTTTTCGCAACTGTCCATACATTTTTACGGCGACCAAAATAACCTTTAGCTAATTTGAGCACCTTTTTTCTTCTTGCCCGCTTTGCAACGGAATTTACTGATCTTGGCATAGTTTAATTATTTTTTGTAGCAGGCGGTTTATTTAACACTTCTTTTGCACTGCTCCAGGGTTAAAATTGAATACCTGAACAATTCTATTTTAAGCGTAATTGTTCTTTAACGCTATTAATATCACTTGCATGAACTAATGCACTGTGGGTAAGTTTAAGTTTTCTCTTTTTTGATTTTTTAGTCAAAATATGACTCTTAAACGCTTGTTTTCTTTTTATTTTACCTGTACCAGTTAATTTAAAACGTTTTTTGGCACTAGATTTTGTTTTCATTTTTGGCATGACACTGTCGTTTGCGTTTCTCTTAAATTATTTTTTTGGTGCGATATACATAATCATTCGCTTTCCTTCTTGCTGAGGCATTTGTTCCACTTTTCCGTAGGCTTCCAAATCTTGAGCTAAACGTAGTAACAAAATTTGACCCTGCTCCTTATAAATGATTGAACGTCCTTTGAAGAACACAAATGCCTTCAATTTGGCGCCTTCTTGTAGAAACTTTTCTGCGTGTTTCTTTTTGAAGGCATAATCATGCTCATCAGTCTGAGGTCCAAACCTAATTTCTTTAATTACTACTTTCGAAGTTTTTGCTTTTAAAACCTTTTCGCGCTTCTTCTGCTCATACAAGAACTTTTTATAGTTCATGATTTTACAAACAGGCGGATTGGCTTTTGGAGAAATTTCTACTAAATCCGATTCCAATTCTTTAGCCAAAGCTTTGGCTTTCGACAACGGATAAACCCCAACTTCAACATTCTCTCCAACAAGACGCACCTCTGCTGCGTTGATGTAATTATTGATGCGGTGTTGATCTTCTTTGACGATACGGGCTGGGCCGGTGTATCTTTTCCTACGTATTGCTATAACTTCAAATATTAAATTAAACTTTGAACGGCTTTACCGTCGCTTGAATTTCTTTTTTTACTAAACTTATAAAATCTTCAACTTTTAACACTCCTAAATTCTCACCACCATGGCGCCTCACAGTAATTAGACCTTTTGTAAGTTCTTCTTCGCCTACGATTAACATAAATGGGGTTTTGTCCATTTCTGCCTCTCGAATTTTCTTTCCAATAGTTTCATTTCTATTGTCTACGAGGGCGCGAATTTCGTCATTTTCTAGCAAACTAGAAACTTTTTCAGCGTATTTTTCGTATTTCTCACTAATGCATAATATGGTTACTTGAATTGGATTGAGCCAAAGTGGGAAATTTCCTCCAGTATGTTCCAATAAAATAGCGATAAACCGCTCCATGCTGCCAAATGGCGCACGGTGAATCATTACTGGCCTGTGCATCATGTTGTCGGCACCTTTATATTCTAACTGAAAACGCTCTGGAAGGTTATAATCCACTTGAATAGTCCCGAGCTGCCATTGACGTCCTAAAGCATCACGCACCATAAAATCTAACTTTGGTCCATAGAATGCAGCCTCACCAGTTTCGATTACATAATTCAAACCCTTTTCTTCAGCAGCATTGATGATAGCTTGCTCGGCCTTGTCCCAATTGTCTGAATGACCAATGTATTTGTCAGATTTCTCTGGATCGCGGACAGACACTTGTGCAGTGAAATTCTCAAATCCTAAAGACCCAAAAACGTATAACACCAAGTCAATGACATTTTTAAATTCTTGATTCAATTGATCGCCTGTGCAAAATATATGTGCATCATCTTGAGTGAATCCTCTAACACGTGTTAACCCATGAAGCTCGCCACTTTGTTCGTAACGGTAAACCGTCCCAAATTCGGCATAACGCAATGGTAGGTCTTTGTAGCTTTTCGATGAACTGTTGTAAATTTCACAATGATGAGGACAATTCATTGGTTTTAAAAAAAACTCTTCGTCCTCTTTTGGTGTTTTTATAGGTTGAAAGCTGTCTTCTCCATATTTGGCATAATGTCCCGAAGTAACATATAGTTCTTTTTGACCGATATGAGGCGTTACCACCATTTTATATCCAGCTTTTTGTTGCGCCTTTTTTAAGAAATCTTCTAAACGGGATCTGAGAGCTGTGCCCTTAGGTAACCATAACGGCAGACCTTGACCAACTTTCGTTGAAAATGCAAATAACTCCAATTGTTTGCCCAATTTGCGGTGATCACGTTTTTTTGCTTCCTCTAACAATTCTAGATACTCATTAAGTTCTTTTTGTTTTGGGAATGTTATGCCATACACTCTTGTCAGTTGCGTGTTGTTTTCATCTCCGCGCCAATACGCACCAGCTACACTTAATATTTTTACGGCTTTGACGATGCCGGTATTCGGAATATGTCCACCCCGGCATAAGTCTGTGAACGAGTCGTGATCACAAAATGTAATGTCACCATCGGTCAAATTTGAAATTAATTCTAATTTATAATCATTACCCTCTTTTTTATACATTGCCAAAGCATCAGCCTTGGAAACAGGGTGAATGTGGAAATTATGTTTTCCGCGGGCAATGTCTAACATTTTAGCTTCAACAGCGCCAAAGTCTTTTTCCGAAAATGATTGACCACAAAAATCAACATCATAATAGAACCCATTTTCAATGGCTGGACCTATAGTCAGTTTTATTCCAGGATAAAGCTCCTGAAGTGCCTGAGCTAAAATATGGGCTGAAGAATGCCAGAAGGCTTTTTTGCCTGCGGCATCTTGCCACGTATACAAAATTAATTGCCCGTCCGTTTCAAGTAGGGTAGATGCCTCAACAGTAACTTGATTGAAGCTTGCCGAAATAACATTTCGTGCAAACCCTTCACTAATGTCTTTCGCAACATCTAAAACAGTTAAAGGGGAATCGAACTGTCGAATTGTCCCATCTGGCAATGTAATTTTGATCATATGCTTCTCACTCAAAAATGAACGCAAATGTAAGACTATCAGCCTTGTTGGACAAATTCATTAGCTTATTTTATGAGTAAATTTTAAGCCTATCAAAAAATAATCAAAAAATAAACAAAAAATAAAGGGATAAACTTTGGATGTTGGATAAATAAGGTTTTATATTTGCAGCCGCTAAAAACGGGAGAGGTTTTGTTTTTAGATAAAAAAGGAATTAAAAAAGAGTTCATTGAAATATTGAATTGACAGCGTAAGATTTTAATATTCGTATTAAGATCTACAAGAGAATAAGCCATTTTGAGTACAAGTTTTCAATTTCCGTCATTGTTTTATAAAACAAAACAACGATGAAGAGTTTGATCCTGGCTCAGGATGAACGCTAGCGGCAGGCCTAACACATGCAAGTCGAGGGGTAACAGGGAAGCTTGCTTCCGCTGACGACCGGCGCACGGGTGCGTAACGCGTATACAATCTACCTTTTGCTGTGGGATAGCCCAGAGAAATTTGGATTAACACCACATGGTATTATAATTCGGCATCGTATTATAATTAAAGGTTACGGCAAAAGATGAGTATGCGTCCTATTAGCTAGATGGTAAGGTAACGGCTTACCATGGCAACGATAGGTAGGGGTCCTGAGAGGGAGATCCCCCACACTGGTACTGAGACACGGACCA
>Ga0206131_10005906_pt1 | contig 12692 bp, 14 predicted proteins | sample Helgoland_Spring_FD_148636 | JGI IMG/M metagenome (GOLD analysis project Ga0206131, IMG submission 148636) | Pelagic subsurface seawater microbial communities from Kabeltonne, Helgoland, North Sea - Helgoland_Spring_Bloom_20160517_1 | ecosystem: Environmental > Aquatic > Marine > Epipelagic ... | reverse complement strand
GTATTAATACTGGGAAATTTACTCCATAAGCTTCTATCTTTTGTTCAGATACAGTAACTTTATTTACACCTTGAACCATGGGCATCTGACCCATGTCAAACATTGGCTCGAAATAAATCATCCAATTGAAGTAATTTACCAAAGCTGCTATTTCATTGTATTTTCCAATTAAATCAGGGTTAATTTCATTTAACCTTTCTTGGACTAAATAATAAGCACTAGTCCACTGATGAACTGCACAACCATGAACAATTGAATTTAATATTCTTCTTTTTTCAATGAAGTTTTTTAATTCCAACTTTCTTTCATCGCTTATATCTTCAATTTCATCATCATCATCATCATCATCATCATCATCATCAACATCTTGAGGTGAATTTTTTTGCTCCAACAATGCAGTCAAATCTATCTCTTCTGGCACATTGTACATCTCTCTAACAAGTTCTATTGCTAAATTTTGCAATTCCTCTTTGTCAGAATCTTCCATCATCATAACTTCCTGCATAAGCATCATGGCTGTCATTGGATTTCCACCCTGAGGACACCTTCTTCTGTAAAGTTCAACACATCTCTTAAATTCGTCAGCAGCTAATGCTGATGGGTTGTTTGCAAAAAATTCATTTTCAAAAAATGGATGTTCATTATCATTTAACTTTTCTACTATAGTTCTATCTGGACTGTCGTTTATGTCTCCTAAGTTTTCTCTAAAATCTCTTACTTCTCTCAATTCTGCTACTGCCATATTATTAAGCTTTTGGTGTTGGTTCTACTTGTGGTGAAGGCACTTTCCATGGGTCGTTACCTTTGTCGGGGTCAACTTTTGGCGTTGAAGGTGCAGTACCAGGCTCCTTTGTTGGTGCGGGAGCTGGTGCTGGTGCTGGCTCTGGTGCAAATGTTATCTCTAAATTATTCATAACTTTTTATTCTTCTTCTATTAATTCAGGCCACTCCGAGTCCTCTAATACTTTATCTCTTACCAAATCAAAATCATCCATTACTTCATCATGAACCTCATCTTGTAGGTCTTCATCGCCACTTTTCCATCTCTTAACTTGGTCTTCTGTTAATTCTTCTGTGTCTTCCCAACGAACTGTTGTAACAATTACTTTTCTTCTTAATTTTGCCATTTTTATTTATTTTATTTTATTTATTAACAAATATAGTAAATTATTTTATATATCTAAAATCTTGCCCGCCTTTAATTGATAACAATGTGTGGTAAATTAATTTAATTACAGATTTTACATCTTTTTCATGAACTGTCTCAACCGTTGTGTGCATGTACTTTAAAGGCAAAGATATCAATTGACAAGCAACGCCTCCAGCTGCCTTATAAAAGGCGCCAGTATCAGTGCCAGAATTACCATTATAACTCCCTCTTTGGAATTTAATATTTTTGCTTTTTGCAACATCCAGTACTTGCTTGTGTAAATTAAGTTGAATATCTGCACCTCTAAACAATACAGGCCCATCCCCACACTTTGTGTCTCCTGCGCTTACTGGATTCATTAGAGGGGTTGAAGTGTCGTGGCAAACATCTGTTATAATTGCAACGTCAGGCTTTATTGAGTTGGCAATCATATGTGCTCCAACTAGACCTATTTCTTCTTGAACCGCATTTACGATGTATAAACTATATGGAAGTTTATCTTTCTTTTGATGAAGTTTTTTTGCAACTTGAGAAATCATGTACCCACCAACTCTATTGTCTAATGCTCTAGATATAAACCTGCCATTTCTCTCCTTAAATTTAGTATCATAAACCAATGGAGTTCCAACATATATTCCCATTTCCTCCACTTCCTCCTTTGAGGATGCTTCTATATCTATGAACAATTTGTCTACATCTGGCGTCAACTTAGCTTGAGGACCTTTTCTCTCGTGAATTGCTAACCAGCCAAAGTGACCATTTACCACGCCTTTTTCTCCCAAAATTTGAACTGGTGTGCCTGGTGCGACATGGTGGTCTGAACCACCGTTTCTAACAACTCTTATAAACCCTTTGGAATCTATATGAGAAACTGTCCAGCCTATTTCGTCAGCATGAGCTTCAATAACAACTTTGTAATCACAGCCAGGATTAATTATGCCCACAGCTGTTCCATATATATCAGTATAAGTTTCATCCACATATGGCTTAATGTAATCTAGCCAAATTTGTTGACCAGCAGTTTCCATTCCTGTAGGCGATGTTGCATTCAAATAGTTTTCTAAAAATTGCTTTTTTTTCATGTTATTTTTTATTGTTTTTAAATATTAAATTTCCTATTCTTACTACTTTGTTAAAAAAATCTTTCAAAGTGTCATTGTTTTCTACAACTATGTCTGCACAAGATTTATCTATATTAAAAGATGAAGCATCTTCCATGGGAAGCCTTTTAGAGGCATCAACCCAGATAATTATATCAAACAAATCTTGCTTTAAACATTCTTCAATTTCTACATGGTCTCTCATTCCTACATAACAATCAGTTCGCTCCAATATGCCTTTTGCTAATCTAGCCTTATCTTCTTTGTTGTACTCGCATATTAACTCATACCATTCTTGTCTGTGATTCATTCTGTCTTCAAAACACTCTTCTGGGTTTTTGTATTTATATTTTCCCTTAAGACTTTCGTATAAAAATATGTCTGATGCTGCCTGTGAAGACGATTCAAATGTCATACCAAATTCCTGTGATAATATTTCTGCAAAAGTATCTTTTCCGTGTCTGGCTGAACCTACCACTAGTATTTTTGGTGATTTTATATTTTTTGTTTGTGTCATTTTTTTATATTTAAAAAGGTAAATCATTATCCACAATCCAATCTTCATCTTCAATAATGTTGTCTATTCTTGCATCCATTTCATCATAAAAAGGGAAGGGTTCTGGTCTGTTGTTTGATTTTTCTTTTTTATTTTGAATTACCAAATCCCATTCTGTATAAGATATATGAACTTTGATAGAATTTTTTAATAAAAAATTTTCTACAAATAATTTTATTGAAGCTATTATTCTTTCGCTAGATTGAGAATTGTATTTGCTTTTTAGCTGGCTAAATCTCCATGATATTAATCCATTGTTTTCTGTTTTTCTTGCAAATTCTAAAGTTGCCCTTTCGTCATTAAGCAAATCTTTAACCGAAAAAATTAAATGCTTACCTTCAGACATTCCTCTAGCATAACTTTTAACACAATGTTTCATTTTAGACCCCTCTTCAGAAAGTGAGTGTACATTATCTATAAGTTTAAATTTAATATCATTTTCTGAGTATTCTTTTATGTGAGAATATTTTTGGGAAAAACTTTTAATACCATCATTAAACTTCTTCATTCTTTCTAAAGAAATTATTTGAGACCAGTGGTCATGTATTCTTTGGACGTCAAGTAGTGTTTTGCATTTTAAAATTTCATCAAAACCCAACCCTCTTTCTTTAAAAATTTCAATTGTATCTTTATATGTACGTATGTAATTTGTTCTTGAATAACCATCATTATACTTATCTTTTGTTTCTTTTTTGAAAAACATATTCATAAAATGATTCACAAAAACATTCTCTTTTTTAGCTTCTTCGTGAGAAGATACATAATTGTGAGATTCATGATAATCAATTATGTTAAAATATTCGGATAAAATAGTAACGAATGGAATTAATTTGTATTTTTTTGCAAGTGAACAAAATTCTGAATCATCCAATATTTCGTTATATAACATCAAATAATAAGCTTGACAAATTGAAATTAAAGAACCTTCTGGTGATTTTGGTGATTTTAAAAAATCTTTGATTATATATTTTGGTAATTTATTTTTTCTTAAAAACTTTATGTATTCATTCGTTTGCTCAATTGTCTTAAGGTGTGAAAGTGTATTGTAAGAAATATAACATGAATCATTATCATCAAAAACGTCAAAGTCTACATTTCTTTTACGTATTAGTTTCTTTTTTAAGGCAAAATCCTCTATGGATTTCATGTCTATTTTATATTTTGAAAAATGTTCTGGTATAAGTATTTTAGAAAACTTTTTCTTTACCTTTGAATACGTCAACACTTCCCTTTTATTGTGGTAAACGTGATATTTGAACTCACCCATTCTTAATCGCTTAAGATAATTTATCTTTCCTATATAAATGTTTTGTATAATTTCTCTTTGAGATAAATCTTTACGTTTTTTAAAAAAACTAACAGGAGCGGATTGGTCCAGAAGATTAATATATTTTTCTTTTTTTAGATTAAATAATAATACAGATAAATTTGGATATTGAATTAAACTAATTACTAAATTAAAATTTGAAATCACAGAATTTTTTAAATTCGTTAAATTTGTAGAAGAATTGCTTGACCGTATTAATTCAAGCCCTTTAAGTTGTGATTGATTAACTGTAGGTACATCAATAACTTTTAATGGCTCTAAAAAATGTGTTAGCCTATCAACATCTCTCTTGTCCACAAATTTTAATAGTATATTTAAAAATTTATTGAAAGGCTCTATATAATCTTTATTAATATTTCTAAACAAATGAACCTTATTAGTATGATTGAAGCAAACCTTTTCATTAAGAACTAATCTGCGCATAAATTCATGTAAATGAATATATATATCTCTCAAGCCTATGCTTACAATTTTATTACCCTTTCTGTAAGACCTATAATAATAAAATCTTTTTGTCTTTTTATTAAAGCATATTGAACTTTTGTTAGTTACCATGTATAGACTTTTGCCATTTGAATTAACTCCAACTAAATCATCAAACCTAACGAGCTTAATCAGGTCTCCGTCTGTGAAAACATTGTAATTAGACTTTACAACATTGTCTCTTAATTTAGAATTTAAATTAATTGTTTTTTTAGACCCACTTTCTCCCTTGCATTTTTCACAATAAATATCTCTTGTAAATTTCTCATTTTCCCCTTTTGGCAAACCGTCTGATAAATTACCAGACTTTAATGTACTAGGAGGTTTTAGTTTAATAACATTACCACAAGTACAAAAGAAATTTAAGCCTAATATTTCATAATCTTTTGAACTAAAATTAGAGATGGGAAGCTTTGATTTTTTAGATTTTGAAACAAAGCCTATGTAATTATATTTTCTTGGCATATTCGTAAAACGTTTTATTTAGTAAAATATTACTTTTTTCCTTCTAAAATATTTCTCTCGTTATCTAAATTTCTATTTAAAGCATTGTCTTGAGTAAATTTTTCTGGGTATCTTTCTTTTAATTTATCTATATTTCTCTGCATCATCTCTTCTAGGTCTATTTCTTTTAGTCTGCACAAATTAGAAATGTACCACATAATATCAGCAATCTCTTCGCCCACATTAACAATGTCTAAATCTTTGCCGTATGCAAAATGTTTTTTATAAGCATCAAGTAATTCACCAGCTTCAGTAGATATTCCTATTACCATATGCAATTCGTCTGACAGACCTTCTCTCAAGTTATCATTTAGTTCAGGACAAGTTCTTTTGCTTTGCTCTTTATAATCTTTGTATTTCATAATTAAAATATTTGTTTAACAAAAATAATCAAATTAATCGATTTAATAAACTATTCAACTATTTATTATCAACATTATATTAACAAAATGCCGTCAAATAGTAGAAAGCAATTAGAATTATTTAAGTTAGTGAAATCGTATGTAGACGATGGTCCTGACGGTTTTGTTATTATGTGGAGAAACATGTATCCAACAAGAGGTTTCCCAGATTCAGAAACTATAGAGAAAGTTGTTAAAATCTCAGAGAAAATTAATTATGATGATTTGGAGGATATGGCTTCCAACATGGAGGGGGTAGATATAAAGTCTGGCAACTGGATGATGTTTGATGCACACTACCGAAGTGGTGATGGGAGTGTTGCAAAAGGTGTGTTTATAGCTAAAATAAAAAAAGTAGTTCCAAATATCAAGTTGGTAGAATTTAATTCAGATGATATTTATAACAAAAATGGAAGTAAGATAATTCCATTAAAAAGAACTAAAATAACTAACACAAACAAAATGTGGTTAGACTTTGCTTATTTTAACCAAATAAAAAAAACCGCAAAAAGTAAAAAAGATTTAATTATGTTAAACGAAGTTAGAAATATTGTAAGAGATTGTATTAAAGAGGTTATGAGTGAATCTTTGGAAATACAAAAACGAGGAAGTGATGAAATGACTTCAGTAGTAACTGGTATGTTGGTTCAGAAAAAAAGTGATGAATCTAAAGGTAAAATATTGAATGTGGGTATAGACGATTCAATTCCTGCAAAAAATAACATAAACGTTTATTGGTATTATGGAGATTTGTCTGGTACTGAACAAACCGTTTATCCAGAGGACATTTTAGCTATGGACTAAAAAAAGCCCAACATTAATGTTGAGCTTTTTGTTTTTGCAAACAATTTAATTGTGTAGCGATTGTTTGACTTTAGTGCCTAATCTCGGCGCGACCCGTGAGACCTCTCGCTGTTCAGGCGAGCGCTCTAGCAACTTAAGCTAACTAGGCATATGTTTTTTTGTGGCAAGAGGGGGATTTGAACCACATCCCGAAGGACATACAAGTTGTTCTCCTAAGAGATATACTTGACCCGACACACTGCTGTTCAGGCAGCTGCTCTAACCAGGGCTGAGCTATCTTACCATATTAGTGCCTAATCTCGGCGCGACCCGTGAGACCTCTCGCTGTTCAGGCGAGCGCTCTAGCAACTTAAGCTAACTAGGCATATATTCTTTTTCAAAAGTAAAAAATTTTTCTAATAAATCAAAATAATTTTTATTTTTTTAATGTTACAATAATTCAAAAGAACTTTTTTGTTTTTCAACAACACAAATTTAAATATTTTTTAGTTAAAAACAAATTTAAAAGAAAAAAAAATAAACTATTTATATATATGGAAATTACTAAAGAAGACATACAAAGTATTGTAAGAGAAGTGTTGTCTAATGTTAAGGAAAGTGACTTAATAGTTAAAAGAACTAAAAAAACTTGGTCTGAACACAAATCTGAATTAAAGTCAAATATTGAAAAATTATTTGATTTCATAGAGGAAGACAAGTATTATGAAGAAGATGGCGTTGAAGAAATAACTGATTTAATAGATGATACTGTGAATATTTTAAATACTTGGAAGAAAAGAGTTAAAACAAATGCGCCTAAGGGTGATGTTTTAGACGAGAATTAGAAAATATAATACTGCTGCTTCATAGACGATAAATGAGGATGCTTTTTTAATATCTTAGACCAATTAGATTCTGTAAACTTTTCCCACTTACAAAAATCTTGATACCTATCTAAATCTTCTATAATTAGATTTTCCCATCCTAATGCCGATATTTTGTTGGAATTTTTTATTATTAAATAATCTATCTCAGGGAAATTTATAACTAGCTTTGTTAATAAATAACAATCACTATTTTCAAATATAGATAAATTACAATACTCAATTAATTCTGGGTGTTGTTCTAGAATCTCAATCCAGTCTGTGGGCTTTAGTTGTGAAATATTAAGTCTATCAATATAATCAACACCAGTTTTGCATATTAATTTTCTTGTTGAAAAATGCTCTAAAGAAGTCAAGTCTAACCTCTCCATTATTTTTTTAGAATATATAAATTTTTTTATCATTTCTAACATGTCTGTTTTACTAAATTTATATTTAGATATATCTATGTACTCAATAAGCTCTTCATTACATTCCAGTAATCTAATGGCCTCTAAGGGTGTAATCATATCAAAATCTTTAACAAAATCATGTATAAGTTCTGGGTGTTGTATGAATATGGGATAAAGTTCTGCTGTTGATATTTTTAACTCTTCTATATTAATTCTATTTAATAGTGTTATGTCTCTAGCCAAAACTCTAATGGCTTTGTTTTTTTCAATAATACTCCAATTTATTTTATCGTGCAAATCATAACTTTTAACCAGCTCTTTATCTAGTATAGTATTAGGGTTTATTTTTTTATCAAAAAATTTCAATAGGCTGTTGGGTAATATATGCTCATTTTCATCGCTGAACAAACTTAATGCTATAGAGTGAGAGAATGCGTTAGAAAGTATTTTATGTATATCTACAACCATATATTAATAATTATATTAAAAAACAAAAAAGTGAATAATTAATATATTTATATACATGTCTGAATTTGGAAACATTGTAGAGTATGATAAAAAGGGTAGAGTAATTAGAATTGAAGTAAGTGAGCCTAATATAGTTATAACATACGAATATAGAGGTGATAATCGAATTTGCACATCAAACTCTCCTAGTAATAACACCAATCATGTAGAGGCCATAACTCAAAAAAAAATAAAAAATGCTTACATAGATATTGAGAAGTATCAAGAAGGTGAAATATATGACGTAATGACTAGATATGATGAATTTGGAAATGAAATATATTTAACAAGAGTAAACAAAAATACTAGTTCTATATATAGAAAGAAGACAATTAGAAACAAGTATGGTATCTCAAAAATATGGTTTGAAGAATACAATGGTGTTATTAGTATGGGCTTCAAAGTTGATATTGAAAAAATTTTAAAAAAAACTTGTTAAAATTTATTTAATATTGTATTTTTGACTTGTGAAAGCATTTATCATACATTACATAGACATAATTCCTACTACGTCATACAATTATAATGGAAGAGATTTAATGATAGAGAAAGAAGTTGATAACTTTTTTAATAAATCATTTAAATGTGCTGAAAACATAAAGTTTCAAGCTCCAAACTTTTATAATGAGTTCTATCATTTATACATTCCTACAATGGAAGAACAAGGTTACGTTAGAGCTTTAGAAACTCTTCCTCTTTATGAAGGTCAAGAGAAAAAATATATAGAAATAATAACACACTTAAGAAATGACTTAAGTAAAACTTCTTTTAAAAAATTTATTGAAGACTATAAAATATTTTTGGTAGACATAAATGCTAAAAAAGATATTTTATCTAAAGCCGAGTTCATTATTAAACATGATGAAATGCTTCAGTACAGCGTTAGAGAAATAGCAACAGAGCCTTCACGTCACATAGTGAAAGATAAGTTCCATCGTAAAAATGAAACAATAGTAAGATGAACAAAGAAAATAAAGACAAATTAAACGAAATAGACATAGACGATTTAATTAAAAACGTTTATAATAAAATTGCTGAATGGCATAATGAAGATACTACATCTGCAGGTTTAAAACATGTGACTTTTGAAATTATAGAAGCTTGCACAAATAATGCATTACAACAAATAGGCCTTAAAGACATTGTGACAAGTGTTCAATTAGATAAAGAAACCAGAGACGAAGCTTTAAGAAAAAAGTCAAACCCAGAAGCTACAGCTACTCCTGAAGAATAGATGATAAATCTATATCTTCATCATCTTTTAATTTGTTGATATCAGACTCCATCATTCTTTCACCAGCATACATACTTTTAAAGCCTTTTCCTGGGTAAAGTTTTTCAGACCTCTTATTAATACTGGCTATGGATTCTACATTCTCATCAGAATCTGCGTCCCTAGCTTGTCTTAGAAGCGTTTTAAAGCCTTGTACGCCACTACCCCATTGAACCTCATCATTCATTCCGAAATAGTCATCTGCGGCCTCTTCTGGCTTACTTTTGGCAGCAATGTCTCTGCCACTCTTTATGCCAGCCAGCCTCATAAGTCTTCTTCTTGCTTTCTGATTCATTCTTCTTTAAAACTTTATTAATGGTTTAGAAATGGATATTCCAACAAATGGACCCAAGCCAAACTGTTTGTTTCCGTAATACACACCATACCCAGCGTTAAAAGATAAATTGATACCTAATTTAGACTTTCCTAATACAGCCCCTTCTAAGTTTCTAATGGTAATATTTGGGTTTTTAGGAGTTACAAATATTTCGTTAAATTTTGTTTTTTTATTTTTAGCAACACCAACAGTAAAGTCTAAAATCAACTCATCTTTTGTTATTGTTGTTAGTCCTGGTGTTATAGATAAGCTTCCTTCGTCTACCTTTGCTTCAAATAAACTATTTCCTTTAAGTACTCTAGTAGAATCTGAACTGGTGTAATCCCATGCAAGTTTATATTCATCATCTTCTAATCCCACAGTATCTAAAACGGTATTGGAAATATAAATTGTATCAACTTTATATACTGTTTGAAATTTGGTAATTACAGTTGGCTTCCTTCTTTTTAATGCCTTAACTTCTTCGGCCAAATCTTCGCTATATTCACTTAGGTCTTTAACTTTTCCTTCGTATACTGCAACCGATGATTGTAGCTCTCCATTTTTGTTAGCCTCTACTTTTATTTCTTTTTTCATAGCTTCAGTATTTTGAATATACTTTTGCTTGTCATCTTTTCTTTTTTCACAAGAAGTCCAATTTGTTATAATTAAAACTATTATAACAGCAAGCATAATGAGCTTTGTGAAAACATCTCCTTTATTCATTTTGTTTTCTATAACAACCTTTAGGCTTTCATCTTGGTTTTCTGACATAATTATTTTTTAAAATTAGAAATCAATAAATCATGAACATACTTTCTCACATCTGATTCATCAAGAGAATTACTATTTAACTTTTGTAATAAATCTTTAAATGCATATTCTATTGTTGGAGAACTTTTAGATTCTTTTTCAATCATATTTTTAACGTTACTAGAACTTAAGAAATTAACAATACTTTTTCTATCAATTGTACCATCTTCTACAAAAGGAAGTAAATTGTTAACCCAATTTGCTATTGAATAATAATTTAATGATTTATCTATTTTACTTATCAAAAATTTATCTAGTATGATTTCGTTTATTTCTTCTTTGGAAAAAGAGGAAGCTTTTAAAGTATCAATTATAGCAGAAATAGCATCTCCTATTTTTCTTCCTAAAGTTTTAGAATCAGATTTAGATATGTAATATTTTAGCAACTCAACTAAGCCTTTTATGTTATTAGATTTTAATTCTTTTTTGTCAAATTTATACGAACTAGTACCTTCTTTAAACTTTTTGCCATTTGTTAAACTATATACATTTGGATTTATCAAAGTATTGAAAACCAATAATCCTGGGAGCTCTGACTTCCCTTCTTTATATTGCTTATTGTAGTATTCTATAAATTTATCTTTTTCTTTTTTTAGAGAGCTTTGTTTAGCTTGAGAACTTGAAGCTGTAAGCATATATCTCAAAAACTTAATACTCTTTTCTTCATCGCTACCAGTCATTTGAGATTTAATCCAATCTTCATTTTTCTTATAAAAATCTCTAACATTTTTTGCACCTAGTATTTTTTCGTCTTCTGGTATTTTCACATCTATAAGTGAAACCTCTCTTTCTCCATTAGCATTTCTAACCATATTACCTTCAGAATCAACTACTGGTCTTTCTGTACTTGCAACAATTTCACCATCAACTTTTCTATAATTTTGATGCTTTTCTAGTCTAGGTATATTTAAAAGTGTAGACAGAACTCCAAAACCTTTGAGTCCGCCACCAAAGCCTTTTACAAAATCTTGAAACATTTTTTCAAAGCTAGACAAGAAAGATTTGGCGTTTTTATCAAACTTATTTCTTATAGACCTTAAAATTCCTTCAATACTTGATTTTCCCATTTTAGATAAAAATTCTCCAAAATCAATATATGGATATATTTTATTTTCAAAAAATTCAAAAGGTAAGTGTTCAATTAATATAGGAATAGCTTTAAAAAGAGATTTCTTACCAGATTCAGATTTTGCATAATCTTGAAAATTGAATTCTTTTAACAAGTCACCTAAGTCATCTTTGACTTTACTTAAATAAACGTTTAGCCTATTAAAAAATTGGTCTGGGTCGTCTTTTAATACTTGTTCATAATCTAAAGTAAGTGCCTCTAAAAAGTCTGGCTTAGTATTTCTAATTAATGGCTCCATAACTTCTAGTGTAGAAGGGTTTGAAAGAAGTTTCTCCAAAAGGCTGGGCTTGTTGTTGAGCCACCAACAAAAAGTAGATGATGCGCCATAACTTCCGCTACACCTTTGAGGTATGCTAGTTGATGACCAAGAATAATATTTATAAATGTCAGGCAAATTGTTCATAATGAAATCTACAGTAACTTCAGCCAAGTCACTATAGACTTTTACTTTAGTTCGCCCAGGTGGTACGTTACCTTGAGATTTAATTTCTTTGAATGCTGAATCGCTGGTGTCAAGAGCTATAGAAACTAAAGTGTCATATCCACTATCAGATTTACTTAATAAAGTGTATGTTTTATAATCTCCTCCCACAAACCTAGCCCCTGGGCCGCCTCTGTTTTGACAAGATATACCAAACAAAGCACCGCCATCTGCTTCATCAAAAAAAGATTGGTTTAATACTTCTACCCAAATTCTATCGCCTGATATTTCTTTAACTATTTTTATAGTGCCATTATCAATCATTCTTTGTATGACTTCAGAATATTTTGGCTCATCCTCTTTTTCTAACTCTTCTTTCGCATAAGCATATGCAGCTCTTGGGTCTTTAGATGTTATATTTGAAATAGATTCTTCTGAGTCATTTTCTGATTTTATATAATTTAAAATCATCTCAAAGGCATGAACTGCGCTATTCATGTTTTTATCATCAATGTCATAAGGCGCCTTTCCTAATTTTTTTGTAACCTCAGCAATCCATGGAGCTAATTTGTGGTTTTCTATGTTTTCGCTTCCATAAATTTTCTGAAGCATTCTCCCAACAAATATTAGAAGGTCTTCATCGTATTTACCTT
>Ga0206131_10005896_pt1 | contig 12701 bp, 6 predicted proteins | sample Helgoland_Spring_FD_148636 | JGI IMG/M metagenome (GOLD analysis project Ga0206131, IMG submission 148636) | Pelagic subsurface seawater microbial communities from Kabeltonne, Helgoland, North Sea - Helgoland_Spring_Bloom_20160517_1 | ecosystem: Environmental > Aquatic > Marine > Epipelagic ... | reverse complement strand
AGAGATGCACTATTTCTCTGCATGACCTGTTTTTAATTGAGGTATTGAACAGTGATGGTGTTGTCATGTGCTTTGACAGGCTAGGGTGGCCCAATGCACCAAATATCTTCCTGACCCGAATGGCACTGGCGGTAGGCGATGATCTTGGACTTGGATAGACTGCGCATGGAATACGCTAAGATCTATCAGGTGGAGGAGGGGAGTGCAAGGAGGGAGGGGATTGAATTTTGAATGGTGAAGGCTGAATGGGGCCGCTGATGCAACATATCTCTTCCTGACCCCTGACACAAAGCGGTAGAAGTCAAACTTGCTGCCCTTGTATTGCAGCGGGAAGATCGTGTCCCCGGCGTCCTTGATCACATGGCGGGCATCTGTGAAGCCGGGCAGGGCGTCTTCGAGGTGTTGGTATTCTGACATGGGAGTTAGGAAAGCAGAAATGGTCGCTTCTCGCCAGTTGAAGTTGAGACCCGCTGAGCGGAAGTTGAAGTTTAAGTGAGCCGTTAGGGGGCTAATGCACCATTTCTATGTCTGACCCCTAAACATTCCTTCCTGAGCCCTTTTGCCGGCCCCAATTTCATGCTATATGCCGAAAACTGTAATAATAAGTCCGCCGATTGAAGATAGACTGGCGGCTGAGGATAGTATCTGGGTGAGCTTAAGTTTTTTTGCTTTATCCTCCTGGATTTTTTTAAGTTCGTTTTTGCCAATGAGATCCTGCTTAATTTTGTTGAGAAGTTGCTTTATTCGACCCTTGTGGCCGGAGTGATACCTAAAGACCTCACCATGTACATAATCTAAAACCTTGAAGAGTGTGCCGAGTGAGACGACTAGCGCCTCAGAGCTTCGATCATATTTTGCGGTGCCCTCGGCACGGCGCACTTCACGTTGAACGTAGCGGTAGTAGGCTGGGTTTTCGAGTTTGAAGCGTACTTCGCCTGATTCGATTCGGTCCACTTCGGTGAGCGTGCTTTTCCATTGATTGAGGATCGCCATCCAGATGGTTTCTGCCGGTCGGGTTTCAAACTTGACTGCTGCGGTTTCAAGCAAGCTTTTGAGTCGAGATTCTTTTATTTTGAAGAGTTCACTCAGGGTGAATGAATCAAAGGGTTCCTTTGAATGTTGCAGGAAGGTGTGAATTAGCAAGGCATCGAAATCTGGTTTGGGCATAGCGCCAAGTCCTTGTTGGTCGATGTAGTGTTTCAGCAGAGATTTTAGAAACTCCGCGCGTTGCGTTGTTGGGATTTTTTCGTAAATGGTCATTGTTAATTATTGTTATAAAAGTGTACAAGGGTAGGTTGTTCTGCACTGTATGAGATGGGCAGTTGGTGATTTAAGGTGTGGTCAACTGGGCAAAGGTGGTGCTGCCTGTTAGCATTTCATCGATATAGAATTCTTTGTCGTCATACATGAAGACTACGTGGTTGTTGAGGAAGTCCTTCGGATCTTTGGCGTCTGACCAGTGATCGATTTTATCGCGTGAAGTGGGGGAGATGATGTAGGAGTCGAGCGTGACATCTGGATCGTTGAGACGCTGCTGCTGAATGGTCTTGATTGTCTTATGGAATTGGATTTTTCCGTCTTGGAATGCTTTGGCGTGCATCAGTCCGTGTGGGTCGAGGAAGTAGATGTGTTGTTTGCTTCCTTCCACGATCCAGAGTATAAAGTCCGGATAGAAATTGCCTTCGGCGAAGAAGCTGATGCCTTTGCCTCGGCTTTGGTTGCGTAGCAGGTAGAGTTCCTTGTTTTGTAGAAAACCGTTCTTTTTCTTGGTGATCCATGTTTTGAGATCCTCGCAGAATTGTTTTTCGTGACGGTTGAGGGCGGCAGGCTTGATGGACACCTTGAGCACTCCATCAGTGACGTGAATCAGAGGTTGGTAGAGGTGGTTGGCAAAGTTGAATAGCTCAACGTTGTGGGCGTTGTATGTTGGGAGCTGTCCGCCCTCCAATGACGTCTTGATGGTTCCCAGGTCGGTGATGAGTTGTGCTTCGCTCTTATCAACGGCTGCGATGTATTCCGTGCGCAGGTTGCGCAGGAACTGGGCATTGTAGGTCTCACCCGGGTCATCGAGGATCTCTTGAATGGATCGGAATTCTTGGAAGGGCGCGTCGTGTTCATCCCTGCGGAAGTTGTAGAACTTCTTGATGTAACGGAGGACGAGGTCGGTGGCGATCTCCTGCCAAAGCTGAACCTTGCTGAAATTATCAAATTTCAAAAGACTCTCTGGAATATAAAGCTGATACCAATCCGTCTGCTTGAGCAGTTCGATGATCTGTTGTTTGTCGATTTCCAGATTGTAGAGAGCACTGCGTTGTTTGTAGCGCAGGGTGGCGAGATAGAGTTTATCGTAATCGAGGAATTTTAAGTTTTCAGCTGTGAGCGGGTGTGGTTGAGGTTGGAGGTAATCGTCCGGGTTAAGCTCGAAGCGTGATGCCTTACGGCTGAGGCGGCCATACCAGTCCGCAGAGACGATGCCGTTCATGCGTTGTTTTGCAAGCTGTACGGTCTGGGCTTTTTTAAAATCGGGTTTGTCCTTTTTGGGTAAAATGACCTTGAGGTCCGTGCAGGCGAGATTCTCGATGGTCGGCAGGGTAATCTGGGTGCGTTCGGACTCCTTGATGACACCCTCCTCGTCGATGTAGTCCCGGAAGGTATCCATGTAGTCGGCTCGTATGCCAAAGACATTGAGTGTTTCCAATTCGATCAGATATTCGGGATGTTCCTCATTATGGAGAACATTGGAACGTTTGAGGCCGAAGTTTTTACCCTTGAGTCGAATGCCACGACCAAAGAGCTGGATAATCTGGGAGCCTTCGTTGCGGCCTACGTTAATAAGGCCCATGCTGCATACACGCCAGCAGCTCCAACCCTCGGTGAACATTTTGGCACCAATGAGCACACGGGTTTTACTTTCTTTGGCTTTAATGCCATCGAAGAGTGAGACGCCGAATTCTCGTTCATTGGCGATGAGAGACCGGTCATCCGTCTGGTTTTCTGCAATGAGGTCCCAGAGCTTCTTACCTTCGCCTACCTTGATGACACCAAAGTAGTCGGGGGAGTTGCCTATGCGTAACCCTATTTCGCTGATAGATCCGGTGAAATAGTCAGCGTGGAGTGGTGCAGCATTGTTGCTGTGGAAACACTCCTTGAGTATGTCCGCATAGAGTCGCTTGGCAGCATCCTCGCTGGTGGTGGGATACTGGGCTTGCAGGTATTGGAAAGATCGGGAAAAGACGGCACCACCTTCACCGAAGTCAAGCTGACCACGAAGGAGGAGATCCAGGATCTGTGTGCTTTCATTTTGTTGGGAACAAAAGCGGGCGAAGAGTTGGATCGCCTGGATGACGTCAGTGGTCTCCCGGTTGTCTTCATTGGTGCCATCGTCGCTGTATTTCTTTTTCCCTGTGACAGAGCCTCCAACGAGGATCATCAGTGGATTCTCAATGAGGTAAGGCGCATAGTCTGTGCCGTTGTCATGGTAGAGCTTGCACTGCTGGAAGAAGCGAGCGAGGCATGCAACCAGGTAGCGATGCTGGAGTTCCTCGGCATTAGCTCCTGCTCTACGGTCGTAGTTCAGGATTTCAAATTCCTTGCCGTAGCCGTCATGGTAAAAGCGTTTGTAAGAGTAATCGAAGAGAATACTCTGGGCGTAGAGGTTGCCCATTTCTTGAGCTTTGGCAGCAGGTAGTGAGTTGAGTGACTGGCCGAAGGTGGCAGAGAACTCAAGTGAGAATCCTTCCTCGCAGAGGGCTTGGCGGTTATTGAACTCAACATCGCCGGCGAGGCCGCGGTGTCCTTCGTCGATGAGGACGATGTTGTTGGTTCCCAGCTCGGCAATGTCGATGGTGGTGACACCGCTCTGGGTTTTAAGCTTGGTGATTTCGATTACCTCGATGAAGGGTTGGTTCTCGAAGTGGAGCATGGTTTGGGAACCATCCTTTTGAAATCTTCGTGCTGGAATGTCAGAGAGATCGAGATCGTCGAGATGCTGTTTGGAGAGACCGTCGTTGGGCGTGACGAGGAAGATTTTGTTAAAGCGTCTTTCTAGCGAGCGTTCGGAGATGTAGTGCTGTAGTTGAAGATACTGGCAGTGCATTACCAATGTCTTGCCGGAGCCTGTCGCTGCCCAGATGGCGAGTTTGTGGAGGTCGTCGATTTGAAATTTGGGGATGACTGCCTTCCTTTTATCCGTGGCAGAGAGGTCATCGAAGCGCTGGTTGAATTTCACTCGGTAGTCGTTGAGTTCGTCCAGCAATACGGTGGATTGATCGCGCATACCAGCGGTCCAGAGATCCAGGTAGTATTCTGTGAAGAGGAGAATGAGATATTGGAACGGTTGAGGGTAGAGATCGCGGTGTTCTTGTTCGGCGCGCTTGCGGGTGATCTTTTTCCAGTGGCAGAGGATATTTAGATCGTAGGCGATGAGCGCGTCAGCATCGATACCGCTTCCGGGATTGTCTTTGAGCAGGTCTTCGAGAGCACGACGGTAATGAAAGACGTTCTGTTCATCCCAACCAGGATCGCATTTTTTGAGTGCTTCGTTGAGGGTATTGAATCCTTGCTCGTAGTCGGCAAAGCCCAGCTGGTGGACCATCCAATGAGCGAGGACGAGGCGATCTTTGATATGAGACATGGAAAGTGGAAAATTAGGAATGAAGAATTAGGTTGCTGGCGGGTTCCAGATAGGGTGAGTTTGCCAGTTTTCTGGAAGCCCTAAAGCCTCAGGAGGTATGGATGGGTATTCTTGGAATAAGTTTTCCACTCTACGGTGCCATTGGCTGCTGGGAGAAATTTTATCCAGCAAGTAACGGCAGATGAAAATGAGTGAACCGCTCCGGTCATTGGGGAGTTTGTTTTTGCCATGCCATTCCGGGTATTTCTTAGGTTTGGGAAAGAGGGGTTTGTATCCTAGTGTGATGTTCCAGAAGCGGGAGTGGTGGGCGCAGATGTTGCGGGCGGCATTCAGGCAAGTAAGCCAGTTCCAGAGCACAGCATCCACCAAGCCGTAGTCCGCTGCGGTTTTTTGCTTCAGGCTGGGTTCAACGCCTTTAAACAGGGTCAAGGTGCTACCCATACTCATGAGTTCAGCCAGCATCCAGATAGGGAGAGCCTTGTGGTCGTATTTATCAAAGAAATGTTTTTTGAAGCTTTCTTTACTGCGTGAGGTCTCTTCCTGGAGGGAAAGACGCCAATTTAAGTAATCTCCCTGGTTGAGCTTGGGAATGGACTCGTGATGGGTGTAGCCGAAGGGGCCATGTTCGTGGGCATGGGCATAGACGAGTTTGGTGCGGATGGCGACTTCGATGCGCTCAATGGCATCGAGCATCAGGACTCTGAGCCGACGGTCAAAGCAGTAGCGTGCCCAGACATCTTCAAGGGTGGTGCCATCCCGGAAGCGGTCTAGGACCTCATTTTCTTCATTGCGCTCGCGATAGGGATGCATGTAGCCAGAGAGACGGTAGTAGCTTACTTGCTGCAGGCGATGTAGAAGTTCTGAACGATCGGCACATAGACCACGATCTAGTAATCGATCTGCTTGCTGCTCATAACTGAGAGCTAGTTTTTCATATGTTCTTTTTTCCTGCTGCACTTAGAGGTGCCCCCTTTCTATGTTGATCTTGTGATCATAGGGGAAACACCCGGGCAGAAAAAACCCGCCGGAATTACGCGTGCAAGCAGAGGCGCGGCGGGTATGCTGAGGCCAATAAGTCACAGGGATCCCACCGGTGCAAGGCGAAACTATACAAAAATTGTATAGGCTCAATGACTGATGGTGTTTCATGTTGGCAGGGAAATGGATGGTAAGGTGAGAGGTTAATCCTTGGTTTCATCAGTCGTCCGGGTTGCCGGTGTGGGCGAACATGCGGTCGTAGAAGACGTCTTCGATCACGCTGATCTTGGATTGTGGGTCGTCTAGGGTGTGATCGCCATTGACGTAGATGGCGGCGTATTCGGTATCGGCCGGGTTGAGGCCCCGGGTGTTTTCCACGTGGGTTTGTAGGTCGGCGTTGGTGGTTTCCTGCCAGTCGCTTTCTCCTTCTAGTTTACGCCAGAGGATGAGGATAGTTTCGCCCTGTGGGTTCTCTCCCTCGATACTGAGGAATCCATCCTTTAGCTTGAGCTCATGTACGGTAATACCGATGAGATAGTTGAAGGTTTCAATGAGATCGATGTTCTTGGGCTCTGACTTGCCGGTGTGTGGATCGTGGATCTTGAGTTGGCAGCCCCAGGGATCGCGGAAACGTTCGAGGTTCATCAAGTGTCCCCGGGTCTCAACATCGAGCATGTAGGAGAAAAGGTAATCTTCCTGCACCGAGTCATCCAGACCGAGTAAGTCAGCAGAGCGGTCTTCCCCGAGATCGAGGTTGTTCAGAGCATCTTCGTAGCTTTCTAGGTGAAGGTATTTGAAACCATGTGAGATGCCGGTTTCGGGAGCCTGTGGTTTGGCGTCTTTCCACTCGGCGGAGTAAACGACCTTCTGGATACGAGGTTTGACAACGGTGTCGAAATGGTCGCCCATCTCAACGAGGATGTAATTTCGGCTGCCTTCGTCTTCACGGTTGAGATTGATGACGGCATGGGCCGTAGTGCCGGAGCCTGCAAAGTAGTCCAATACTAAGCAATTTTGTAAATTGGCGCCACCGATGTATATGGAGTCAATTACGGCATATAATGATTTAGGATAGGAAAACACATTTGAAGGAAACAACTTTTTCAGTAGAGCCGTGCCATGCTCAGTAGCTGAGTATTTTGCGTCAAACCATGAAGAAACAGATACTACGCCCTCCTTGTTTGGACGTCGCTTATAATAAATGTAATCCTTCCCTGATCTATCCTTTCTTACGGCTACCGATTTGGAGCTACTTACCTTTTTCCATTCCCATCTCCATGTTTTTTCAACGCCTTCATCATTATCTGGAAATACGGCCAGTTCTCCATAGGCTGGCTCCTCTTCGCATATCCATTCCTGGGTGGATTCGTCCCATTTAAGTTGAGGTATACGAATTTTTGAGTCTTTGATGTAAATGGGATAGTAGAGAGCTCGACGAGCATTGCGATCAGAGTTGGAGCCTTCGCGGCGCAGGTTACGCCATTCAAATACGCCGTCTTCATCGGTCTGATTGAATCTTGCGGCCTGGCTTTTAGTGGCGGGAAGCCTCCCAATCGTAGAATCTTGTGATTTTCCTGCAAAGAGTAAATATTCGTGTGATACAGAATATCCGGACTTTGTAGGCCTGCCAGACGGATTTGATCTAACACAAATTGTGCCTAGGTTAGGTATTTTAAAAACATCACTCAAAATATAGCTGAATTCTCGTTGCTGCACATCGTCTATAGCCCCCACGAATACTCCGTTATTTTTGAGTATTGGTCTTGTGGCTTCGGAACGATCAGCAATTAATGATGACCAAGATGAATTCTTGTAACCGTTTTTGTAGATAATTGCGGAGGCATCAGTATTATAGGGTGGGTCAATATATACGCATCTCACCTTCTCTCGATAGCGATCCTGCAATAGATTCAGTGCTTGGAAATTTTCCGAGTTGATGATTAGTCCATGTAACGAATCATCAATGTCTGGTAAGGCTGCGAGCAACTGGTATGTGAAGGCGAGGTCGTAGAAGGCTGTGTCGAGCATGAGCTTATCATGCGCTTTGAGAAAATTGGCGGTAATTTTACAGTCGGCGGGATAGTCCTCAAGTTCATCAATGGCGTAGAGCTTGATCCATTCTTCTTGTTGGGAGCGTTGTAACCCATCGTGACGGAGTATGGGCTGGTTGATACCCTCAAGCACGGTTTCGATGAGATCTGGTGCGTGCTCAAAAATGCGGTCGAGAGTGAAGCAGTAGTTAGTCTCGGTGACGTATTTCTTTTTCAGCCAGATCTTTTTCTGGAAGTTCTCCAACTGAGCAAGGAAGGTGATGATGTGTTTGGCAATAGTTCGGATCGCTTTGATCTTACGCACCTCGGCGGTGAGGTAGTCAGCAGAGCGTTCGTCGATGTCATCAAGGTGCATGACCTCGTTTTTGATGTAGAAATCGAGCTCCTGATTAAGGAACTTGTTGAGATGCTTGTGGATGAAGAAGTCAGACTCGTTCTTGCGGGTGTAGTTATTGAGGTGGCGAGTGAGAAGGTTGTTGGCAGCATCTGCCGGGGTATAAGTGAGGGCTTCTAGCCAGTTGCTGTGCGCTTGTTTGCTGACGGCGACAAGTTCAGAGGGGCCTTCAGTATCCAGTGGGATAGCATCTAGAATTTCCTGTGTGAACTCGGCTTTCGCGGCTTTGGTGCGAGTTTTCTCTGCAATCTTGAAATGAAAGGGGATGACGAGGGAGTCAGAGTAAACTTCTATGGGAGCCTCATCATCGAGATAGAACTCACGTTTAGCATTGTTGTTATTGAGCACGGGGTCCTGGCGCATGCATTTGAAATGGACGCGTAATTTGCCGAAACGCTCGGGCAGAGTGAAGGTGTAGTCCTTCAGGTCCTTGGAGGACTTGATGTAGTATTGGTCTTTGTTCGTCCAGTGGAGCATGACTTCTTCTCCTGAGTAGGGCACCGCGTAGGGAGTGGCGCCCGCCTTGATGCGGCGTAGGGAGATGAAGTCAGCATTGTCGTAATAGCGGGAGAAGAAGGTGGTAAGTTGGGAGTAAATTTCCGCTTCGAGCTGTTCATTGGCTTCGTTGGTATCAGCTGCGAGTTGGTCGCTGAGTTCCTTCCATTGTTTTCCTTCCGGGGAGCCAAGGGCTTCCAGATCAGTCAGAGTATCGCCCTCAAAGGCACGCTTGCCGTACTCGTCCTTGAGCTTCTCGGTGACGTCGTGCAGGGAGGCTTCCAGCTCGGCAGTATTCGCCTCACCCATTTCCCGAAGCACGATCTTACGCAGGGTGGGCTCGGCGGTATCGGTATCTGACCCGAGGAAGGTGCGGATCTTGTCCTGACGCGCCTTAATGATGCGGTGGATGCCGAAATCGAGATCGGATTTTTCCAGCTCAAAAAGCTCGGAGAGCTTGTCGGAGAGTTTGGTGAATTGTTCCATGTGTAAAAATGCTAAATGACTTGAAAGTGAATCGTGAAGAGCTCTTCTGTGGTGGTTTTCTGGACGAGGCGGCTTTCCAACTGGATGATCAGAGTTTCGCGTTTTTGCTCAACCTCTTCCTCAACATCATCGATGTCCCTGCGAGCTTTACGTTTTCGGCGTTCAGCGTCACGGATTTTTTCTTGGATTTGCTTTTGTTCCTCCAAAGTGGGGGCTTGCCGCATCTCAGAGCGTAGGGATCGGATTTCTGCTTTGGCGAGCTGGAGCTTTTGCTCAGCGGCTACGACCATGTCGTCGGCCCATCGGTCGATGCTTTCGCAGGCTTGCTTGAAATGAACATTGTTGCGATCAAGAGATTTACTGATGGTGGCTTCAGCGTGACGTTTTGATTCGGCGGTAAGCCGCTCAAGCTCGGGCTGGGGGATCGGCGTAGGGGAGTCGTCCTCAGTGGCCAGGCATGAGAGAAGCTTTTCGCAGGTTTCCTGATCGAGAGAGTTGCCCTCCATCGTGTGGGCGGAGAACAGCAGGTAGTTTTCCTCTTCGTAGCTCTGGATGATCAGGTGTGTGAGGCGGAGGTAGCCAGAGGCTCCTTGAAGAGACTCGACGAGAGAGAGTTTGGTGGGGTTGTTCTGAGTATCAAAGGTAAGTGAGGCATGGGGTGTCGGGCACGTTCTCCCTTCTGCGATGACATGTTCGCCAAGCGGATGGGATAGGCGGTAGAGGTAGCCCGTCTGAGATAGGTTAGTAGCCTTGTGCTTGCTGATGAGGTGATAATCGCCTCTGGGAGCTGCGGGAACCGGGCTACGGCGGAGATGAAAACTAAGCTGGGAATCGTTCCAATCTGCACGAGAACCGAGAATGTATTGAGATAGAAGCCAGAACTGCCGGGCAAGCTTGTCGAGGCGGAGGTGCGCTTCTGCCAATTCCAGCTTGAGTCGTTGGTGGACGTCTTCGTCAAAGTGATCGAGAAGTTTACGTTGGGTATCGGCCAGGCGTGAATCAATACTCTCTCTGAGTTCGTCCTGAAGTTGATTGAATGCGGATTCTATCTCATGGGGGCTCCGGCAAGTTTGATAAATATCCAGGACGCGTTTTTCAAAATCCACACCGCTTTCGATACTTCCGAGGACCTCGTCGGACGCGCCAAAGACACTGTCAAAGAGCCTGAATTTCTCGGTCAGAAGTTGGTGGACACGCTGGTCGGCTGCGTTGCGGGAGTTGATGAAGTTGATGACAACAACGTCGTGCTTTTGTCCATATCGATGGCAACGTCCGATTCTCTGTTCTACGCGTTGTGGATTCCATGGGAGATCAAAGTTAATAATCAACGAGCAGAACTGCATGTTGACGCCCTCTGCCGCAGCTTCTGTGGCGATGAGGATGGTTCCTTCGTCGCGGAAGTGCTCGATGAGAGCTGTGCGGATGTCAATGGGGCGCGAGCCTGATACTTTCCCTGAGTCGGCATTCTTTTCGAGCCATTGATCGTAGATGAGCTTACACTCAGGGGTGTTGTTTGATCCGTTGAACGTGATGACCTTTCCGCGGTAGCCATTTTCTTCAAGATAGAGTTTAAGCGCATCCTGGGTTCGCCGGGACTCGGTGAAGATGAGTGCTCGTATGGAGGCCCCGGTTTCTTGCATCTTCTGAAATCCTAACTCAAGGGCTGCGGTGAGAGACTGGGTTTTGGTTTCAATCCCAATTCTGAGACCTTGTTTGATCAGGTTTTCAAGATCGTTGATTTCATCAAGCAGCGCGGTGACGATTATCTCTGGGAGGGTTTGCTGATGCTGTTCGCTGGACTTTAGTTCGACGTCGTCGAGAAATTCATCAAGGATTTCTGGATCAAGATCATCCTCAAGGAGGTCGTCAATGAGAGTGACGGTGTCTATTTTTCCATCCCTAAGATCAAATAGCCGACGAAGCATTGCCTGGAGCGTACCAATGATTGCTTCCGATGAAGAGGCTAACAGCTTCCGTAGGATGAGGACGATGAGGTGGCGGCGTTCCTGCGGAATCGAGTAGAGGTCTCCTCGCTGAATGAAGGTGGAGACGTTATCATAAAATGACTGCTCTTCATCAGTGGGAATAAAGGGTTGGGTGATCGGTTTGCGATCCGTGTAGTTGATATACTCAGTGACGTTTTTTCTGAGTGTGCGTTTACAGAAGTGTCCAAGTCGTTGGCGAAGTCCGTGGAGATCGCCTTCCATCCGCATGTATTGGCTGCGGAATGCGTTGGCATCACCAAAGATGTTTTCGTCGATGAGAGTGCTTAGGCCATAAATTTCCAGGAGAGAATTCTGGAGGGGTGTGGCGGTAAGGAGGAGTTTTTTCCGATTCTCAAGTGCCCAGCGAATACCTTTGCCCATCTTGTTACTGGGGCGGTAGCAGTTTTTGAGCTTATGAGCTTCATCGATTGCCGCGAGATCGTAGGGGATGCTACGGATTTCTTCTTTGTGTCGATTGGCAAAGGGGTATGAGACGATGATGATTTCTTTGGCGTCAAAGGGGCGTGGGTTCCCGGCTTTTTGGCGTTTCTTGTATTCACGTGCATCGAATACAACGGAAGGTAGGTGGAATTTTTCCTCAAGTTCGATAGCCCATTGTTTGCGTATAGACGCAGGGCAGATGATGAGGATGCGGCGCTTTTTTTCTGCCCAGAGCTGGCATAGGATAATGCCGGCTTCGATGGTCTTACCCAGACCAACTTCATCAGCCAGAATGACACCTTTGGAAAGAGGCGAGTGGAGGGCGAAAAGTGCTGCCTCGATCTGGTGCGGGTTGAGGTCTACCTGAGCATCAAAAAGTGACTGTGAGAGTCTGCCAATGCCCTCAGCATCATGATAGCTGAGGGTGTGAGCAAAGTATTTGGCCTGATGATGGGTGAGCACTTGGATGACTTGAGAGTTGTTTTTGTGGATATAGGCTATATCACGATTGTCTTTGTGTGTTAGTTATGAGTAGGCTGGCTGAAGATAGCAAGCGGAAGATGCGGTAGATTAGTGCCTAGGGGGGTAGTCCGTGAATTGTGAATGGGATGCCGGCACTACGAGTTCTTTGTGATATTGCTTCATGTTTTCACTTTAGCCTTCTCAGCCTTCCGCTCCGCCTTCTCCTCATTCCTCTCCACTTTCCTAAACCTCTGTCCATTCCAGGGGACGAGTCGGTCGTTTAGCAGGACGTAGGGGCCTGTGATATACAATGATTCGCCACTCTGTTGCACTGTGATCACGTCCTCGACGTTGTAGACGGCTCCTTCTTTGATGTATCCATCGGGGAATTCGAAGTCTTGGTGTATTGGCCATGGAGCTCGAGTGGGCTGGGGAAGGCAGTTGACTCTCTATGCGGGCAGTTTAAGTTGGGAGTTTAAGTTCGAGTGGGGGGTAGATCTCGGCCATGCTCTCGGGCCGAGCTGCAGCAATTCAAAATTGCTACGGTATTTATCGTTAGTTTACCAAATTAGGTTTTGGTGCTGTGGTCGCCAAGGTGGTCTAACTTGTCGATGACATCTTGGAGTTGATTGCGGAGGACCATGATGCGTTCGTCACGCTCGAGTGTTGCGATTCCTTGGTCATCGTTGCGTTTGAGGAGCTCGTGGAGCTGGCGGTCAGCAACTTCTTTTTGGGCTTCGTCCATACCATTGACGACAATGCCGATGAGGAGGTTA
>Ga0206131_10005889_pt1 | contig 12714 bp, 10 predicted proteins | sample Helgoland_Spring_FD_148636 | JGI IMG/M metagenome (GOLD analysis project Ga0206131, IMG submission 148636) | Pelagic subsurface seawater microbial communities from Kabeltonne, Helgoland, North Sea - Helgoland_Spring_Bloom_20160517_1 | ecosystem: Environmental > Aquatic > Marine > Epipelagic ... | reverse complement strand
ACAGTTAGAGATTACATTAAATCTCAAGTGAATGACCCATATAATGATGAACTTCCAGAAATTCCAAGTGAAATTTCAAGAAAGGTTTATGATACATATCAGTGGGTATATAATGCATTCAGTAAAAGTCCAGATAGATTAAGACTAAGTCATACCATTCCTAAGAATGATACAGAATTATATAGAGTGGTTGATAATATTCTTAATACCAAAGTCGTAAATGTATTTATGATGTGTGGGTCTCCTGTTGATGCCGAATGGAGAGATAAAATTATCGGTGAGATTAGAGAATGTAATCCAGAAGTAAATTTTCACTGCATTACAAAATCAGCACATAAATTTACTAGAGATGTAGTTGAAATCCTAGAATCACACAAAACAAATTATCCTTTAACTAAATATAAAAATATTTATGTGACTATTGCTGGGATGAGTAATGCTCTTTCGGGTGTGGTTGCTTGTAATACAAATTCACCAGTATTTGCCATACCACCTTTTAAAGATTTAACCGATATGATGGTTAATATTAATTCCACTCTTCAAATGCCCAGTAAAGTACCAGTCATAACTGTATTGAAACCAATTAATTTAGCAATGGCTATCCAGCGAATGCTTTTATTCTAAAAAAAAATTGAATTTTTAAATTGTATTTTTTCTAGTTAAAACTTTTTATACACTGATAATAAAAGAAATGTCTAATATCTCAAAGAAAGTTGAAGTTGGATCTGAACAATTCCAAGAAACATCTTGTCCTTTGAAATATGAAGAAGAAGTTATTTTGAGACCAAAATGTGCATGTGCATGTGCATGCGCATGCTGTAATGAAAATACTAATAGTGAAACTAATAGCTATGAAATTATGTTTGATTTCAGACCAAAGTTTAAAGATATTTATAGGGGCATTGAAAGAGAAATGTGTTTGTGTTTCATTGACCTATGCGACCATCACTACAATAAAATTATAGATGATAATAATGGAAAATTACCTATTTTAATCGGAAATGATTGTTGGGATGCTTTGGATGGATTGTCTAATTAATCCTAATCCTAATCCTAATCTAATATTTCAATTACCTCACCCACACCTTTAGTTTTTCCTTCTCTAAATAAAAGACTGCTTCCTACTTCAATATATTCTGGATGATATCTAAATTTAAAAGTAATATATGCGGTTTCGTGTAATCTTAATATCTCTCTATCCATTTTTTCTATTACAGCAGATTGAGAAATATTATCGCAATGTAATACTGGTTGATAACCTTCTCTAATTGTAGTATGATGATGAAGTAATTTAACTTTTGCTCTAAATTGTTTTACTAAAATAGGATTATCTAAAAATTTAATACCTTTTCTAATACTACTTCTTTTTATATTTAGGTCTTTGTCTAAAATTTTGAAATTAACACAACCATTATTACCTCTATTGAGTATTAGTATGTTTTCTCTAAAGTTATTGTGAATACTTTTAACTAATACTCTCGAGTATTTGCCAAAAAAAGGACCCATGTAATAAGTATTCCCTACTTCTATTCTTCCAGATTTAACTAATCCACTGACTACAAAACCAATTCCTTTAATAGAATACACACATTCTATAAGAAAATGCAGTGAATCTCCATAAAAAATTATATTGGGTTTTAATGTATCTATAAAATCTCTTAAAAATGGTACTCCATCACCAGTAACATTACTTATTGGAATTATTGGAACACTATGATTAAAATCTAATGTTTTTTCAGTTCCTTCAGTAAGTATAAATGGATTTTTTGATATTCCCAATTTTTTGTTAGCTTTAAATCGTTTAAAAAGAGTCATTATATCATTTATTGTTCTTTTAGTGACATTTTCAGGAGCTAAATCTGTCTTAGTTAATACAATAAAGAATGGAATATTCATTCCAAGTGTAATTCCTAAATGTTCGCGAGTCATTTTTAAGACGCCCATATTAGCGGCAACAACAATACACGCATAATCAAGACAAGATTTACTCATTCCACCAATAGTAGTTTTTAAATATTTTTCGTGTCCTGCTAAATCAACAAATATTTTTACTGATTCGGGATCTCGAGTTCCTTTCATGTAATGTTGCACTAAACAACTTGTTCTTCCACTATTTTTTTCATGTGGATGTCGCAATACATTCTTTCTAGCAAATCCCCTCCCATCATCCATAATTTTTTTACTTAAAACTCCTGTTAGTGTGCTATTATGAACTACTGTTCCATCAAATAATTGGAATCTATAATCATTGTATTCATTATTACTCTCAAAAGAAAATCCATAAAATCTTCCAATACTATGTTCTTCTATAAACACATTGAATTCATTGTAATTAGAATCAAATCCAACTAATGATTCTTTTATACATAATGGTAATTTGAAATATTCTCTAATATCAATATCAATTGTATTATCTTCATAGTGATATAATGCTACTAACTTTAGATAATTAATGTTAAAATCAGAAAGAATTTGAAGTTTTAAACAAAGAATATGATATTCATTTACTAAATAATCATTTCCATTAGATTGTTTAACATTAAATAATATACCTTCTCCTGTTGTAACACGTGCAACTTTTTTTAGATTATAATTATCGGCACTAATAATTAAATCACCTACACGAATGTCTTGAATGGTTTTTACTATTGATTTGTTTATTTTAATGAGTGTATTTTCACCAAAACATTTTCCTGAATCGACACTTCCTATAACACCTATTCTTATTTCTTCCCAAGGTTCCATTTTTAAATAAGGATAATTTAATCTTTAATATAATTTAATTTAGTTATTTAAATGAAGATAGACAGGAAATTCTAGTCTTTTTTTGGAGGATTAGCTTTTAAGCTTGGATTTATGGGATTTAAAATTCAAAATAAAGAATAATGTAAAGAATATAATTTGTAATAATATAGAAATGATTGCAGACTTAAAAAATTTTAAGTTATTAAATTTTGCTGATTTTATATCAGTATTACCAATTTCCTTTTATTTTGATGCATTTTATAGGTTTTTATCAGTTCCATCCTACAATTCATTAAAATATTTAACTGGTATTTTTGCTGCAACTATTTCAAGTGATTTAATAAAAAGACTCCCATATCATGAATCCATTTATAAATTATCACGACGACCAAATGGGGCAAGTAATTGGGATTATTTGTCGAGAAATGGAGAAGGTGATAAAGATGCACCTGGATTTCCCAGTGGTCATATGACTACTACAGCTTTTTTTGCTGTTTATAATTCGTTAGAAAATTCAAACAATACGGTTTTAATGGTATTTTTTGGTGGATTATTAGTTTCTATGGCTTGGGCAAGATATTATAAAAAATGCCATAATATAACTCAAATAATAGGTGGGACATTGTTAGGTAGTGTGGGTGCTTATATAACAAAATTTTATTTTTGATTATCACTTAAATAAATAGAATTGGTATTTGTATTAGTATGTCAATAACAAATCTACCAGTTGAATTGCTATTACAAATATGTAATTATATGGACACAACTAATTTTTATAATTTCACTGATTATCTAAAAAATGAAGATAATGAGGTGCATAGGCGTTTAATGAGATTAATTTGTTCATCCACTATCAGGTATGATTATAGAATAAAATTAATGAATAATTTATTTTTAAATATAGATTACTTCAGAAAACAAGTAAATTATATTGATTTTAAGGCAAAATATACTAATAATTTTGAATTACCATATTTTTATAAGAAAAATAGTGATTTATCATTTGATTCTGTAATGAAAACCGAAATCTATAGAAAATACATTTTGGAAGAGAAAATACAAGATGAAAACAAAAAGAAAATATTTTTTAATTTAACTAAAAGTTTTAATAGTTTTGATGACTTAATAGAAGAAAATTATCATCATCCTACAAAGAATTTTTTTAAATTTAAAAATAAAGCAATAAGACGCGAAGATGTCTTTAATTTCACTTACATGTAAAATCATTATCATATGGAGTATCTACAATTACTTCAACATCAGTGTCAATTAGTGAATAAATTGTTTCTCGTTCAGTTTCCTCTTCTCCTTCAGAATTATTAGAATCAGAATCTTCAACATTAATGTTATGTACTTCAAAATCTAAAAATTTATCCCGGAAACAAATGGGAATTACATTATCTACTTGAAGACAAGTATATGCTTTTTTTAGATGAATCTCTAGATATTTTTTTATATCTGGAATACTTAAAAATGCAGAACGAAATGGCTTCAAAACCAATGATTTTACCTTTGGGAACTCTCTATTTACCAATTTTATAGTCATTGGAATATCAATATTAAATACTTTATTCTTGTCTAAGTTTTTAAAAATATGGTTGGGAATATAGAATGAATCAATATCATCTTTAAATTCATGAATAGCGATAATAATATCACTATCTTCCACAGTAAAATGTATTGGAAAAATAACATCCGAGTATTGTGACAACTCTCTTAAAAATGTAGTAGGTGCTATACACTTATTACTATATTCATAGTAGTTATAATCATCATATCCATGAAAATATACTAATGGAAATATTGAAACATTGAATTCTGTTTTAGTCGGAAGAAAAGGTGCATTAATATTGTCTTGAAATCTTTCTAGATCAGGCGATTGTATCATCGGTTCAGGGGTCGGTGATTCAACTAGACTCTCACCAGTATTAATTTGATTATTAGAATCTTCTTCAGTCATTATTCTATTAATTTATTATTCTATTAATTTATTAATAAGTTTTTAAACAATAATCAATTTTATAATAATTATTTGTTTATTTTTTATTAAAAGGATTAACAAATGTGTTATAACCCTCTATGTGATTTATCCAATAACGCATTCCTGTAGTTTTTTCATATGCAACATCCCAACCATATGGTATTCCATTTGGCATCAAAGTTCCTATTGGAATGCATGGATGTAACCACTGCGTAGTTTTATCTTTATTGCATGCATAATACAATTTACCTGATTCAGAGTCTAAACATTCAAACCAATTAGGAGGAAGCATTAAATCTAATTTATTTATAACTTCAGGATAATAATAACTATTAGCATTACTAAAGATAGGTTTTTCAGGTGCAAATCCATAATATTCGCTACTTCTAGCACTTCTAGCACTTCTAGTACTTCTAGCACTTAGAGTATTATATTCATTTCTAACTAGATTATTATAATTATAATTATCATTATCATTGCCATTTTCTCCATTAAAAAATATTGGTTCATCATAATCAGAACTTACCGCAGATAAATAACCGGGATTATTAATAGTTCTATTGTTATTCATTTAAATTATAATTTATTTTATATTTTAATTTGTCATATAATACTAATGACTTCTGTAATTTTAACCGATTTACCATTAGAAATCCTTGAAATGATTGCAAATCGTATTTGTAATTCGCAAGGATATCTATCTTTCAGGTTAAGTTGTAAAAAATGTTATTTCTCTACAAGAAGTATAAAAAAATATTTTAAAGATGGTGAATTATCAGAATACTTACCTTTAAGAGGCGGTGTCCCACATGGTAAAAGTTATTGTTATTTTCTCAATGGAAATGTTTCTATGGAAAAAACATTTATAAAAGGAATTCAACAGGATGAAGAAAAACTATATTATTTTTCAAAAAGAATACTTTTTAGAGGAAAAGTAATTAATGGGAAAAAAGAGGGACTCCATTTTTGGTATAATTTGAATGGAACATTAAGTAAAACAACTGAATTTAAAAATGGTAAAAGAAATGGTAAATGCATCAGTTATGATACTTCGGGAGATAGATTATCTATGGTAAATTATGTAAATAATTTAGAGCATGGTCCATTCGAATGTTTTTTAAATGATATTCCTCATATTTACATAAGATTTGATAATGGGAAAATAAATGGATTAGTTTCTATCGTATCTATTTTTCATACTCTTGCTTTTGTAGGACAAGTATCAGATGACATTTTACATGGAACACAAACATTCTTTAATTCTGATGGAGAATTAAGATTAATACTCCCTTTTTTTAATGGGCGAATAAATGGCATAGTAAGAAGATATTATACTAATGGAAGACTTTTATCTATAGTTAAATTTAAGAATAATTTTAAACAGGGTGCCGAAAAAGTTTTTTGGGATAATGGAAAATTAAGATGCATTAAGAATTGGGAGAATAATAAAAAAAATGGTCCCTGTAAATTTTACTATAAAAATGGTATTTTAAAACAGAAATGCTACTTTATAAATAATAAAATGGATGGTTCAAGTATTAAATATGATGAAGAGGGAAATAAAGAAACTGTTACTAAATATAATAATGGTCAATTAAAAGATTTCATAATTTATTTTCATCAAAATTCAGAAATCATAAATGACGTTAATTTTTTTTATGAAAATGAGTCCCATTCCAATTTCATATCATACTATAAAGATATGGACCCAAGATCTATAAAATATGATACTGGAGATTTTGTATATTCTTTTTTAAAATTAATTAGACCAAATGGCGATATAATAAAGAAGATAAATATTAAAATTAATGGTGTTCTTATGAAAGACTATATAAAAAATGAAAGAATAATAAATAGATATATACAATATGGCGATGACTCCACTCCTACCCCATATCTTTACCTTTAACTACTAGAAAAAAAACATAGTATAGGATGAATTAATCTAAAGATTTATACTTTATTTATAATTAATTATACTTATAGCCTATGACTATAACCGACGATTACTTTAATATTCAGGAAAAATATCAAAATGAATATGGTGAAGATACAATTCTTCTCATGCAGGTAGGTCATTTTTTCGAGTGTTATGCTATTGATAACGAAAAAGAAAAAATTAATACTCACTCTTTTTATAAATGTGCCGATATAATGAATGTTCAGGTAACTCGTAAAAGCAAAAAAGAAACAGAAAATTCAAGAAAAAATCCTTTAATGACTGGTATAAATATTTATAGTAAAGACAAGTATCTTCAGATTTTAATGGATGCCAACTTCACCGTAGTTTTAATGGAGCAGGTAACTGAACCACCTGAACCAAAGAGAGAAGTAACTCAGATTTATTCTCCAGGAACTAATATTGTTTATTCAAATAAAAATACAACATCAAATACAATGTGCATCTATATAGAACCTGATTTGTCCGACTCTAAAAGGAGATTTAAAAATATTGGACTTTCAGTAATTGATTTTACTACTGGGAAAAATGGAGTATATGAAGTTTATAGTATGAAAAATACCAATGACTACTATTATTCATTAGATGAAGCATTGAGATTTATTCAAGTTTATGAACCTTGCGAAACATTAATAATTGTAATGGATTCTAATGAAAATTGCCAATCAGTAAAGGAAATATCCAATGGATTTATTGTAAATTACTTAGGATTACAGAATAGTAGGGTTCATTTTAAAAGTCGTGATGAAGTTGCGGATAATTATCACCTCATTTCCTTTCAAAACTCATTCTTCAATAAAATATTCAAAGGGAAAAATACTTCAATGTTAAGTCCTATTGAGTTTTTGGATCTGGAAAGGTTAGATATGGCAAGAATGAGTTATATTCATTTACTAAATTTTGCATATGCCCATAATGAAACTATCATTCAAAAAATAATGATTCCCGAAGTTTTTAAGAGTATGCGATATATGATTCTTAACAATAATAGCATTTCTCAATTAAATCTAACACCAAGTAATAATCAAACTGTAAAAACTAATAATTGCCTTCTAGGAATACTTACACAAACTAGCACAAGTATGGGAAAAAGATTTTTGAGGGAACAGTTATTAAATCCAGTATGCGATATAGCTGAAATTTCAAAGAGATATGATTATACTCAGTCTTTAATTAACGATAATAATTACAAGTCTATTGAAGGATTATTAAATAGAATTGTTGATATTGAACGGCTTCATAGGAGATTTTCATTAGGTATTATTCAACCCTCTGAAGTATATTGTTTAAATTATTCTTATGAATCAGTAGTTAAAATTATTGATGAAAAACGAGAACACTTTCATAATGATATACTTCCTTCTAAAGAAAATATCCAGTCTTTTAATGAATTTATAGAAGAATACAAGCGAATTTTTAAAATGGATATTATAGCTAAATTTAATTTGGATAGCATTGATGAGAATATTTTTAATAAGGGAATTAATCCGGAAATTGATGCAGTCGATGAAAATATGATTAATACTAGAACTAAATTGGAAAAAATTTGTAAGCAATTTTCTAAAACTATAGGGAATGAGTTGGATTCAGTGTTTAAATTGGAAAGAAATGATCGCGATGGTTATTTTATTGTTTCAACCCCTACAAGGGCGCAAAATTTAAAGAAAAAATTATATAATTACTCTAATGGTTATTATACAATCACTACTGCTATTGAACCATTTAAATTAAATTCAGGAGAGATAGAATTTAAACGCCAAGCTTCAAATAAAACTATCATTACTAGTCCTGAGATAAAAGAACTCTGTAATGAATATTTACGAAGTATTTACAAAATAGGTTCATTATGTTCAAAATCATTTCGAGAAAGTATTGAAACACTTGAAGAAAAATACTCCATGGTTACAAATGAAATTGCCAAATTTGTTGGAACATTGGATATGTATAAAAGCGCAGCTAAAGTAGCTACACAATATGGATATCATCGTCCAGAAATAGTTCCTAGTAATGATTTAACTAGTTATATTAGAGCTCGTGAGATAAGGCATCCTATTATTGAACGTTTAGACCAATCCACTATTTATGTTCCAAATGATATTTCAATTGGAAATAATGATGAAATTACACAAAATGGAATGCTACTCTATGGAACTAATGCTTCTGGTAAAAGTAGTTTAATGAAAGCTGTTGGATTAAATATTATTATGGCTCAGGCGGGATTTTTTGTAGCAGCAAGTGAATTTATCTATCATCCATATCAGAGATTAATGACACGTATTTTGAATGCCGATAATATTTTTAGAGGTGAATCTAGTTTTGCAGTTGAAATGGGAGAACTACGTGGAATATTAAAAAGAGCCGATTGTAATAGTCTCGTTCTTGGAGACGAATTGTGTAGTGGAACAGAAAATACATCTGCACAAAGTATTTTTGCCAGTAGTGTTATTCATTTAAATAGGCGTGATTGTAGTTTTATATTTGCTACTCATCTTCATCAATTGACTTCAATGCCCGAGATTTTGGAACTGGAAAGAGTAAAAAGTTTTCATCTTTCTGTGGAATATGATGATACTACAGAAACATTGATTTATGATAGAAAATTAAAAGTTGGAAATGGTCCTACAATTTATGGTTTGGAAGTGTGTAAGGCTATGGATTTAGACCATGACTTCATTAAGACCGCGGATAGTATAAGAAGAAATTTATCACATATTGGAACTACAATTTTAGATTATAATAAAAGTAGATACAATAGTAAAGTTATTGTTGATAAATGTGAAATATGCGATGAATCAGCCGAAGATACGCATCATATTAACTTTCAATGTAATGCAAATGAGAATGGTGTTATTGGTGGAAATATTCAGAAAGATACTGTTGCTAATTTAGTGCCATTATGTAAAAAATGTCATAATTCTGTTCATACTAATGATATTATAATTAAAGGTTATATTAGTACTAGTAATGGAACAAAATTAGATTATAATATTGTTTCTAGTGAAGAAAAGAAGGCAATGAATAATTCTCGAAAGAAGTTTGATGAAGAAACGGTAGCAACTATACTATCAGTAGCAAATTCAAGTAAATGGAAAACACAGAAATTACTTCAAGAATATTTAGAAAAAGAGAAAAATATTATTGTAAGTGTATCAATATTAAGACAAATCAGAGCAGGAAAATATTAATATTAATAATAATAATCTAGATTTAAAGATTTTTATTATGTTATTGTTATTATTATTGTTATTGTTATGTTAAAGTCCCTACTTTTTAGTTTAATTTCAATAAGTAATATTGAAAAAAATTTACGAGATTATCTTTTTACGGATTATTCAAGTGCTACACGACCATCTCCAGATAATAAACCATTAAATTTAGATTTTAGTGTAGCATTGAGAGCATTTAATGCTGTAGATCAGGTAGATGGTATTTTATCAACTAATATATGGATGAGGCATTATTGGAATGATATTCATTTAAGATGGAACCCAGTAGATTATACTAATATTACATCAATTGCAGTTAATACGGACCCAGAATTGAACCATAATATTTGGATACCTGACATGTATCTTTATAATACAGCTGAGAAACCTATGGATAATATGGATTATTCAAGAGCTGTTTTATATTATAATGGAGATATTATATGGTCTAGACCTGGAATGCTTCATTCAACTTGCAGTTTTGATTTAGAATATTTTCCATATGATAGACAAAAATGCTATTTAAAATTTGGTAGTTGGGTATATCACAAATCTCAAATGAATATAACCATAAGATATAATGGTGCTTATGGTATTGATAGCTCTAATTTTCAGTTGAGCGATGGATGGGAAGTTTTAGGATACAATTCTAACTATAATGAGGTAAAATATCAGTGTTGTCCTGAAATATATCCTGATATTACTTTTGAATTTTATTTAGAAAGAAAGAGTGGATATTATGATTTAAACATTATTCTTCCTACTTATGCTACAGCTTCACTTATGATTATAAGTTTAATTGTGCCTTGGGACTCTGGAGAAAGAATTTCTTTCGCAATCACTGTCATGCTTTCATTAATAGTTTTCTTATTAATTCTTAGTGAAAGTCTTCCAAAGACTGATGCTAGTCCTCTGCTATCTAAAATGTTAATAGGTCTTACATTTTTTTCACTTTTTGTAGTATTTTTTACGGTAATTATTTCAGCTTTATACAGTTATAAAAATAATAAAGATACACCTTTTTTTAAATGTATTAGATATGCACAAGATAATCCAGTTATTAGGAGATTTTCAAATATTAGCAAAAGAAATACTATAAATGAATTAGAAAATGAATTAGAAAATGAATTAGAAAATGAATTAGAAAATGAATTAGAAAATGAATTAGAACAAATAAGCATATGTGAGAATAATGATGACTTAGAATATAGAACTTCAAGTTATACTGATGCCACAGGAGTTAAAACTAGTACAATAAAAAAAAGAAAAAACTCATTGATAAATGTGAGAGTGTCGTCAGGGAGCGATGTAGTATCTAATAATGAAAGTAATATAAGTAACACTTCAGACAATTCAATTGACTCAAAGAAAAGTGTAAAAATGTATAGAGACTTAGCAGCAAATTTAGAACTAATATTTACATGTATATTTTTTATAAGTTTTATGTTCTTTAGTTTTTACATGTTCTCATTAGTACCATATTAAATTAATTTAAATCATTAAGTAATCTACTAAATAGTGTATCTGTATCAGGAAGGCGACCATTACTATTTTTATATCTTTTTAATCCTTCGACGAATTCTTGGGGACTATTCTCATACATAGATAATATTTCATTATTCATATAACTTTTTTTACTAACTCCAGAAGTATGATGCATCAATCTAGCAGATTTTTTAATAGCATTTTGAATATTTTTGCGTGTTTGACGTTGTGTATTTGGCATTTCCATCTTTAATAATTCACGTAATAACATATTATTTGCTGCCCAAGTTCTAAACATTTTTACAGTAATACTAGGATCATATTTTTTTAAATACCTATTTATTTGTCTTTCTGTTATTCTACAAACTAAATTATTGGAATCAGTATAACAAAATAAATACTCACGATTTTCATTTACTCTTTTTAAATGTCGCAAAATTTGTGATATAAATCTATTAGATACTACTGCCGAGTTTTCTACACCTTTTTTCCCAATAAAACAAATTTTAACATTATTAGGTGTTTCAGAAATATGGACGCTATTTAATGTAGTTACACCATAACTATTATATAAATCCTTATACTTTTCATTTCCTATTCTAAAATTACATTTATCTATTAAATGAATAATTACTGCTGTTTGTAAATCTCTAGACATTAATTTATCTAATGAATTACCACTTTTAATATAGTCTGTAATACATCTATTACAATCTGCACGAATTCTTTTTATCTTTTTTCCAAAATTTCTGAGGTCTGAAAATTTTAATTCATTTTGTTCTTCGATAAATTGTTTATTATAAACGTATTGTTTTCTTCCTTTTGAATCAAAACCATAGGCTAATACTTTACTGTCTGGATTACAAGACATTCTAACATCAGTATAGGCAGGTGGAACGTAAATTTTACTTAAATGAGGTAATTGGGTATATTTTCTCTTTTGTAAATCATAAAATTTTACTTTTTTTTTGTTTGAGTCATAAATCCTGGTAATAAACATATATTATAATAACTTAAAAAAAAAAAGTAGATGTATATATATAGACATTATGGACAAATTCTCTTCAACATTACCATTTCCTAGCAAACCTAGTGGATACAAAAATGTAAATAATGGGGTATATTTTTCAGAAATAAAAATAAAATCAAAATAAAAAATAATTTATTATCTAATTAAAATTTATTTTTTCTATTAATTATTCATTAATTATTCATTATTCATTAATTAAACCTTTACCTTAATGTATTTTGCTCCATGTTCCTTAAGGAATCGCTTCATTTCCCTCTTAAAGAACCATCCCTTAGCCTTTTCATTCCAAAATCCATCTAGGAAATAA
>Ga0206131_10005885_pt1 | contig 12720 bp, 4 predicted proteins | sample Helgoland_Spring_FD_148636 | JGI IMG/M metagenome (GOLD analysis project Ga0206131, IMG submission 148636) | Pelagic subsurface seawater microbial communities from Kabeltonne, Helgoland, North Sea - Helgoland_Spring_Bloom_20160517_1 | ecosystem: Environmental > Aquatic > Marine > Epipelagic ... | reverse complement strand
ATGATCGACTCCTAACCGTTGCCGAAGCCGCCGCCTGGCTCGGCTGCGGACGCCGCACTCTCGATCAAATGATTTCTGATCGCCGTATCCCAGCCCACCTCATCGGCGGACGCTACCGCTTTGATAAGCTAGAGGTATTGAAGGAGACTAAACTCTGTGGGTAACCCATCTGAAGAAGACAAGTGAACTAGGCGCGGCGCAGTAACTACCGAGCGAACATTCCATTTGGCCAACTTTACTCACTTTGAAGCCCATGGTATTCAAGAATCTTTTGTAAGGGGTGGAATGTGAGGGAACTGGGAAATCAACCTGAAGATCGGAAGGACAAAAAATCATTGTCTGCGGGTAGTGTCATGGCTCCGTTGCGGAAGGAGGAATCTCGATCAGATCATTTCTGATCGCCGTATCCCAGCCCACCTCCGCTTTCTACGCCGATCAGAAAAACCGAGTGGTTCCGTCAATTGGCAGAGGATTGTTGTGATAACTAGTATTCAGGTTAATTTGGATATTTACTTAACCCTTCAGGTCACACTCATCAAAATTTCTCACACCATTCCTAAAAAACCGTTACCCTAAAAAATCAAACTCTGCATATTGCAAGTTACTCGCTTTCATCGGAAGCCTTCTTAGGCTTTTTCATCTGCTTCGTTAGCTTATACTGACTGACGATTTTTTCCGCAATCCCCTCTTTCGCTTGATCTCCAGATTCTAACCATTCTTGTAGACGTGAAATTAAATCTTCGGGGGCCTTGCAGGTTTTAATTGATTTTAAACCAAGTATCCATTCAAGCCTTTCATTTTGATTATTTTTCATCCATTCGTTGATAAGATCTAGCTTGTTAGATACTTTCGATTTTGAGTGTTCTTTTTTGAAAAATGGTTTTAACGCTTCGAAAGCTTCGTCAGTCAGAGCATCCTCTACATTTGAAAAGTACTTCAAGGTGATTTTTCTAACCCATTTATCAGGACTTAGCGAAGCACCTAGCAAACCATCAAAATTTTCCCAAATCCATTCATTCACATTGTTATCCTCTTCGATCGCCTGTTCAATAATGTCGTGAAATACATCGCTGTATTTGTGATCCAGAGTAACCCATTCAAATAAAGCGCAGTCCAAGAAATACAAATTCTCATTAAATGCTTTAGTCCATTCTTCAACAGTTAAGTTTTCGATGATTGGCTTGATTACACTAATCGCATCCTTATGACCGCAGGATCCTAAATGGAAAAGTGTTTCCGCCCAGGTTTCTTTATCCGCCGTCATCTCATCCCCAAATGAACTAATGTCACAGTGCTCACAAATTTCTGATGCTATTGCATCAAGACATTCTCGACCCTCATCATCAATAGCCCATTCAGCATACGCAGGGAGCATATCATGTGAAAATGGTTCCTCAAATAGACTGGAATCATCAAAATTGTGCAGCAGCAAGGCATGAGCTAGCTTAGAGGTTTTCGCTTTCGCGATGAAGGGGATCCACCTCTGCAAATCGAGAGATTTTATACTCTGTGATAGAATGGCCAAGTCCTCTTCTTCAACCTCTTTCGTCCAAAAATCTTTAACATGCTGACTTGGACAAGATGTCGCTATGCTCCCCTCATAGGCAAAGAAGGATAGTAAAAATATGTCACGGTGAGATTCGATCTGATGACGGCTCGCAATAATCCAAAAATGCTGATGCTTGATTGACGACTTAAACTGTTCCACGCTTTCAATAGGTAACTTTTGTATTAGCTTTCTGCAAAGCGTGTAAACAAGATCGTTATGATTGGGGTTTCTCTGATTCCTAGTCATCCATTGGGCAAGGCGGGAAACTATCTCTGTCCATTTCTCTGAATCTGGGGCCTCATCTATGGCTCGAATAGCCGATTTCATTTTCTGCTCATTAAGCACTTGGTTGTTAACAGGTATTTCATTTACAAATTGACTGATAACCCCTTCAGCTGGCTCTATGATTCCGTTAGAAAACTGATGCTCGTCTAGGACTGCAACCCATGAATCCCATTTCTGGGCATCAAGAATCGGCAATTGTTGGTGTTCTATAGGATGACCATTGGCTTTCATTTGTTTGGCCATTCTCTCAATTTGTTCAAATAGCTCACCCCTACGATCATCAGTAGCCAATATAGCTTCGACTATTCCTACCAATTCACGTTTAATTTTCCGTGCGAAGACACTCCACATTCGTGTATTAGGATCATAGATTACAGATAGGCTCTCTATCCCAAGAGTATAGTCATTCTCTAAATTCCACTCATCACTACACATCTCCAACCAACGATGAGCTAGTTGTTTTTTTGCTGAAGCTAGATCTTTTTTGTTTTCCGGATATATGGAAGCAATGCGTTGTGTCGCCTGTATTGTTAGCTTATGACTTTTTTCTTTACTCCCATTAACAAGCTCTTTGTAAACACCTCGCCAAGCAATCCAGAATGCCCTCTTGTGCTTCCCAACCAAGTCTTCGAGCAATGGATCTTTTCCGCCAAAAGCAGCTTTTTTAATTTCTGGCCCCAGAAGAATTTCCATACCCTTGCTAGGCGTGACACCAAAGAGCAGGCCTGCAATATCTGGAGCTATGCTTTTAAATGGCTGACTTGCCTCAATCGCATCAACGGTTTCACACTTCAACAACTTTTCGCGTAAGCCACTCTCTCCGTATGCATGCCGCAAACAAACATAAATAGCAATGATCTCAGCAGACACTTTGCCTTTCCACTGAATCATTAACGCTCCCACCTGGTTTATAAAATTTCTGATTTCACGCGGCTTAGGGCTATGGTTAAGTTTGCTGTGACAGCGTTCAAATGCTAGAATTACTTCGTTTCTTTTTTCTAGTGACCATGTTTCGAAAGCTCTCTCTACTTGATCCTCTAAATAACCTTGCCATGCAGACAGCACTGGCTCAGGCACCTCAAACCGAACTTGAAAACACTTATCCAGGAAGGCACACGAAGTCTTCGTATGGCCAATTGTATCAGGGTTGTCCTCCTCATTTAAATCCCCCTTCTTGACGGGGGAAGCTTCCCATAGTTTTTGTATAGCTTCTCTATCATGAGGAACAATGAACCAAATTTTCTTTTTCCATTCTTCCCCTTCCTTCAAATTGCCATTTCGGTGTTGAAAAAACGCTTGGAGATTTGACCAAATCCTCAACGCTTCAACTTCGTCAATCCGATCTAGGTTATCAATTATCAAAATGGCTTTGTCATAATTACAATCCTCGTTCCCGCCTAACGTATATTGGAGAATTTCATTGAAATATCTTTCGAACTCTAACGATGTCTTATCGTTATTTGTTGAAATTACTGTTGTATACTCCTCATTTCTCGCCCCTGTTACTAACGAAAACGTCTTACTGAAATCCTTCCTAAACTTTTTGAGTTTATCTTTAATTTTTGAGACCCAAGTGGAGTGAGTTGAGGCTGTTTCGAGTGTAAAAAACCTGTACAATGTATAGGGAAATATGCCCAGAGTCGGTAGGGTAGCCAAAACACCTCCCAATAGGGCTGTAACGTTCACCTCACTAGAGGCTGACCCTTCCCAAGGCAGCGAATAACTTGTGCTTTTTAACAACGTTACCCCCACTGGTATTAGTAGTGATGAGGCTGAAAGCCAGAACGCTAGGCTAGTTGTGCGATGGCGTGATGTTCTTTTTTCTGTATGTTCACCCTTCAGCTTCGACTTGATCGTTTCAAACTTAGCATTCGCCTCATCTCCCGAGGCCTCTTCAATAAGACTCTCTAAAAACACTCTTCGAAGTGGATCACCTTCGTGAGCCCATGCATCGAACAAGAAAAATAATGTCTTCGGATTTTTTAGTTCAGCCTTCTCTTCTGCCCTAATCTTATTTTTTAGCAAATGGATGACGGTTGATTTTCCTGCTCCCCAGCTACCCTCCAAGCCTATCGTCAATCCCCTGTCCTCATTGATCTGAATAAAACGATGCATTGCCACAGCGACGTTTTCGTGAGTTTGATCTTCATATAGATCTTGATCCGCAACCTCCTCATGGAGGAAGTTAAAAGTGTATTCTTTAGTTTCTTCTGAGGTCATGAGAAGGTCAGGCATTTTGTAATTTGATTCCTTTGTTTGGCTCATACTTGTATTTCACGATATCCCCAGAGATAAGCAACTCGACAGCCCGTCTAACGTGGTCGATTGGCGCACTAAACCACTCTTTCGGCGTGTGGTAATTCCCTTCGTTATCGGTGACCTGAACACGCACCGCTACTTCTGATAAAAACCGATGGAGGAGCTGCTCAAGCTTCCTGAGGTTCACGTTGTAGACTTCAAAGCTGGCGATGATCTCGACATCAGCCATCAAATAAGTCGGTTCGTTTCGGGCGTTCTTTATACGGGATTCCACACTCTTGCTCGCCAGTCCGATTTTGAACAAATTCGGAATCGAGGTTATTTGATCGTCTTGGCTTAAGGAACGTAAAACGTAGATGAATCCAGAAGATTTGTCGTCGTCGGATACGAGAAATTTGTCGAGAACCTCCTCGTCCTTGAGAGTCACTCGTCGGCCATCTTTGTAGAGCTCTGAGGACAACGAACGAAGGAGCATGTCAGATTCGGTGCCGTTCTCAAAGATACACCGGAGCCTAGCGTTCCACTTGCCTTTCTTGACAACCCGATCGCCTATCGCAGCGATGTAGAGTAAAACCCCCCTCAGCACATAGAAGTGACCTACCTCGATATTCTGTTCGTTTGCGAACGGCAAAAGCCTACGCCGCTTCGCCCGGAGATCTCCCTGGCACTCATGAAGGATTGGCTCAAATTCCTCGAAATCCACGCAAGGAGACCTCTGCGCAACGTAGTCGGGAGATTCCACGTCCGCAGGTGCAGGAACATGCTTCAGGTCAAAAATGTTGGAAGCGTCTTCATCACTCCCCAGCAGCTCAGCCAAAGCCGGATCGCATAAGACATCCTCTATCGTTTGAGGGGTGCCATAAACTGCGGGCTCCTCAGCGACCTTGTTTAAACACTCAGATCCTTCTCCAAAAAGACCAAACTCGTCAATTTTTCGAAGAAGATTACGGCACTTCTCGTCGTTCTGTAGTCCGGCCAATTGGTGCGCCAAACGTCTCTCTGTTTGATCGCCAGAATACTGCTCGGGAGGAAACTCATTTACTCGAATGAAGTCTGCAATCGGCTCATAGATCTCCAGCACCCTTTCTTCATCGGGAGTGCGGGATGTAGACGAAGGTTTGACGGCAAGAAAACCGAACTCGTCCTCTTTAATGAGTTTCTGAAGTTGCTTATCAGTCATTGGATCACTCTGGTTTAGACGCCTCGCTCTTTGCGGATCCTTTTGATGTGAACGAGCGCTGCGGCCATGCGCATTTCGAGAGGGGCGTTCGCCGTCAGACTGGGCTCGCGTCCGTGCTTGGTGAAGAACTCCTTGATTTTCGGAAAAAGTAAAACCGCCTCATCATCGGACATCTTGATGCGCTGGCTCGCGATGCAATTTTGAATTGCCTTCAGCGTCGGAGCATTGACCGACTTCGACAGAATTTCGTAGGCCCTTTGGAATGGGTTGATTTGATCGATTAGATCAATCGACAGATCATCGATGTTAATAAATCGGTCTGCCATCCGCAGGAAGCGCTTATCGCCCTTCTCCTCGATCTCTCCCCCCTTGATAACGGAGTCGACAACCACGTGCTGCCTCAGTTCTTCCCGCTCACTCTCGTTCAGGTCAGGATACTTTCGCTCGATAATCTTGGGGATCAGTATTTGATTCACCACCTCGGGATCAATTTCGCCAGCCGTCGCCTGAGTGATATCATCGTCCTGCAGAATGGCAGCTTTGAGATCATTGATGTCGTCTTCGACGATCTGCTTCACCCGTTTCGATGTGATGCCCTTGAGGCCTTTGATCCGCAATTCTCCAGGCTTAGGGTCATCTGGATCGTCCTTGGGCTTGAACTTAATCACAGGGGCCATGACCTGCTCCATCAGTAAAGAACAAGTGATAGCCTTCAGCATATTATTCACCGAAATTCGGACGTTTTCATCCTCGGCGTCAGGCTGTGCGATCAGATTTGTGAACTGGGCATGTGTCTTATTGTCACTGTCCCGGGTGCAGCGCCCGATGATCTGAATGACCTCCGTAAGCGATCCCCGATAGCCCACCGTCAGAGCGTGTTCACAGAAACTCCAATCAAACCCTTCTTTCGCCATCCCAAGTGCGATGATCAAATCCATGTCATCAATTGAATCCATCTCACGTAGGTAGTTGACGATCTTGTCCCTGCTTAAGGGGTCATCGTTTACCAAGTCAGCAACCTTCAACAGCCTACCATCGGTTTGTCGTTTCACCGTGATCACACCGGTATCCTCGTCTTGGCCGACCACGTCACCAATCAGATCAAGAATCGCGTCCACCTCGGCGTATTTATCCTTGGTTGATTCACCAGCATTCACATTCGGAATATGAAGAATGGTCTTTTTATCGGTGTCGAGCACTTTCCCTATCGCGGTGATGTAGCGCCCTTGGTAAAAATGGTAGCCGATCCCGAGGGATTTTAGATGTTCGTAGCCGTTGAGCTGCTCGTAGTAGTTGTAAGTAACCGATTTGAACTGAGCCTCATCTTCTGGGGTCAACACCGCTTCACTATCGCCACGAAAATAGGAACCGGTCATCGCAACAATATGCGTGTCGGATTCAGCCATGACGTCTCGCAATAGTTCCCCAAGCCGGTTGTCCTGATTGGTGGATACGTGGTGGAATTCATCGATCGCGAGCAAGCAGCCATTCAGAGCTGTCTTGTCGAGCTCGGCAGCTGCGGCTCTCAGGGTGGAATGAGTGCATACAAGCAACTGATCGTCACTGTTTAAAAAATTGCGAAAAGCCTTTGCTTTGCTGCCTTCCCCTCCAGGCGTGCACAGATTGCAGTGTACTGGAATCGTCCAATCGGTAAAAAACCCAAAATCACTCAACGGCGTCGAAGCAAATGAACCTCCGATGGAACGTTCTGGTACAGCAATAATAGCCCTCTCCAGACCCTGATGGTGAATCTTATCAAGAGCAAGAAACATTAAAGCCCGAGACTTTCCAGATGCGGGAGGAGCTTTAAGCAGAAGGTAGGGCTCGGTGCGGTGCTCATAGGCACGTGCTTGCATTTCGCGCATCCCCATTTCGTTAGTGGATTTGCTCTGCCCATTTTGGGCGTAGGTGACATTAATTAGGTCAGGCATAATAGTGACTTCAAAAGTAAACAAGATAAACTTAGTATGTTAACAGGCTGGGGTTAAGAGGCGCTCTGCGCCTCGACTACCATCTCCTCATAGAGTTTGAACAGGTGTTCAAGTCGCTCTTCATCATTATTAAAAGGGCGCTTTCGATAACATCGTTCCACCGCCTCGTCGTTCGCTTGATGTGTTGCAATAAGATCCATCGGCATCATGCTAGAATCGTAGAGCTCAGCGATTGTCTTCAAGGGGAAATTGTCGCGGATGTTGAGCACGTCTTCCCCCAGCGTGGCTAATTTATCTTTCATGGCCGGCTTAATCTGAGGGAACGGAAAATTGTTGTAGCATAGTGCGGTCGAGTACCTAATCCGTGTTTCCAATCCACCCGCTACAGCCTCAACCCACACCATGTGCATGCGGCTGGAAAGAACAGATAGCAGATACTTTTCAGGATTGGAGATGATGCAAACACCGTTACTAAAAACTACCGATCCTGAATCAAATCCAACAGTCACATACTTCCTATTTTCGGAAGAAGTCATCGGTAGAAAATACGATGGTAACTCTTGATGTTTTCGATAGAAAAATCTATGGGGCACGCTGGCGGCCTTCTTTGCATCGCGGCCACCCGTTTTCCGCCACTCTCTACACTTTTCGATTCGGTCTCGAATTAGCGGGATTTGAGCAGCAGCCTCGATCTCTGAATCACCGACCCACAGACAATGCCTAATCTTTGAATAAAGCCAATCATTGCCTCCCGAAAATCTCTTAACCCATTGAGATGCGCCTGGGAATTGAGCAATCAAATTTGATCGCTCATCACCGCTCAGCAATAAGTTTCCTCCTTCGATCGGACTGCTTCCTAGATACATTGAAGATTGGAAGGAAAGCGGTACTTTTCTCTTTTCAAGAAATAACGTATTACCCTCTACCAAGTAAGGGCTTATGTTACTAACAGATCTAATTATAGACCCGTCATTTATTCGCTTTGGAGCAGTTTGTTGATTTCGCATACAAATGATAACGCATGTCACGCCTGCCTTTTCCTTGGCGTTGTTTTTCCATTTGAACGCTGTATGGGCATAAAATATCTCTCGATCGTTACTCAGTAAGTATGGCCATATCATGCTTACATGTTCTCCTTGAACGAGAGAATTTGTTGTAACAAAACCAAACTTAGACGAATGGCCGGAAATATATTCGGACGCCTTCTTGAACCAAATACTAATGTAGTCAGCTCGGCCTGCTTTCCTTATTGGGGCAAGTTCCTCCACAAGCTCCCGTTGTTGCGCTTTTGTTCTTTTACTGTAGCTCGTATAGGGAGGGTTTCCCAATAGGTATGTTTCTAGAGCCTCGTCTTGAGGGCATACACCATCCCATGCTATCCGAGTTGCATTTTCGCAAACCACATTCGCACCGTCTTGCAATGGAAGTGCTGCTGGTGCCCCTCCAAACGTTGCCTTGAATTGCACGTTCATCTGATGCTCGGCGAGCCACATTGCAAGCACCGCCACTTCAGCAGCAAAGTCGCTGACCTCAATGCCGTAAAACTGATTCACATGAATCCGCGGCATTCGTAACTCTTGCGCCCCACTAGCTTGGTCGAGCGCTTTGAATATCTCCATCTCAAGTCTCCTCAGCTCTCGATAGGCAATAATCAGGAAATTTCCTGATCCGCAGGCTGGATCAAAAATCTGAATACGAGTCAGACGTGTGTGGAGCGCTTGAAGTTTCTTTTCGCTACCCAATGCCTTATCGAGATCATCATACAGCTCCTCCAGAAACAGAGGTACGATCACCTTCATGATGTTTGGCACTGAGGTGTAGTGCATCCCAAGGTTATGGCGCACCTCCGGATCAATGACGCCCTGAAACATTGAACCAAAGATATCTGGGTTGATCTCTGACCAATCGAGCGAACCGCCAAGTTCGATCAGTTGGCGCCGGGCTTTCGCTGTGAATCGAGGGGCAGAGTATCCAGCGTCCGTCGTCCCGGCGAAGAGATTTCCATTAACATATGGGAAATTACTCAGGTGGACGGGTACCTCTCCCCGGCCTGCGTCCTGTGGAGGAAGGTTCAGAACCCGAAACAGGGCCGTAAGAAACTCCTGGAGATCACTCGCATCAGCTTGAGTGTAACTATCGACCGCTTCCGTGAAGGCATTGTCCTCAAAGATGCCTGTGTCCTCCGCAAAATAGCAGAACAAGAGTCGGGTGAGGAACAGATTGATCGCGTGGCGTTCTTCGGCAGTGGCAACCTCATTCGTTTCACAAATTAAGTCATAGAGTTTCGCCATCTTGGTGGCGGCTTTGACATCCACGCCTGTTTCGTCAGTATGCTGAGCGATCTCCAGTCCCGCGAGCGGTAGGAAGAACGCATATTGCTCAGCCAGCTGAGAAAAAGGAGCTTCGATTTCCTCATCCCGTTTTGTGTCGTAGGCGGCAATCGTCTCGAAATTTGTGACGACTAAGAACCTTGGTTTTTGGCGGAGAATGCTTCTTTCCTGGCGATCTGATTCGAGAACTTCCCTCGGTGACTCGCCCTTGAGCACTGACTCGAAGAACAACTTATTTTTGAGGAGAATAGCGGCTGGTTTGGATCTCGGAGTCACGTTTCGCTGCCCCTTCTGCAGCAATGTGATTGTGGCCTTCGGAATTCCGAAAGCTCGCAAGAAACCAAAAACAAATTCGTCGTGTGCTTCCGCTTTCGTGAGCTCTTCCAGCGAAGCGATAATTTCAGGGATCTTCATGCGGTGGTGTGAAAAATGAGGTGAACAGGAAGCGCTCAAAAGCATTATGATGCATGTAAGCCAACTTTAAACAAACATCTATCAGTATTTGATAGTGCTGACGAGGCTCAAATCTGATATTCAGGACTACTTAAGATGTTTTTCTAAAATACAACTCTGCTGCCTCTTTCCGATCACATCATAGGACCATCCCTACCCCGATCTCGCCTGTTTTTCAGGTCTTGTTGGTGCTTGCGGGTGCGTTCTTTAGATCGCTTTTGGGATCGGCTGTTCTCTCTGGCTTGGAAATAGTTTCCAATTTCGCGCTCGTGGTCGATGTAGGCTCGCAGTTCTTGCTTCTCGATAGCTTGCCGTAAGTGAAGTGCCTCGGCGGTGCAGAACGGAATAATATGATGCTTATGTTGATTGTTATGATGCTTTTCCTATTTTGATCTCGTAAATAATAACAGATTTCATAAAAATGCCACCTAGCGCATGGACCCTAGTATTTACCAAAATCATAGAACGAAGCTCGTTGATTGGGTAAAGTCCCAATTAGTCGGCCCTGCTCAATTAGGAACAGATGGAGGTGGTATACTCTTGGGTGAACAACCGATCCATCGTTATCCATGCGGACTCTTATTTCCTACAGTGAAGGGAGGAGAAGGGTTTGATGCTGTATCTGATGAAGTCGTTGAAACAGACAGCGATGAGGAAGATCTAGAAGAGTCCTCAATAAAAAAGCGCTATGTTCCGCCGTCATCTGCTGGCTTCTCCTTTTTCATCCAAGGTTCAGATATTTCTTTTTCTCTGGATGTGTCCGCAGCTCGATACGACGCCGAGACTCGCGATGAAAGGGGGCAATTTTCCAGACAGGAATGGCATCGAGTTCCATTAAAACTATCAGAGCTAGAACAAGACCGTCTCATTTTTCGTGCTCCAAATTTGGAACAGGAATACCCAAGTCAGCCGAAACGTGAGCGATTGAATGTTTTTGCTCAAGATAAAGGACAAGGAAGCCGCGCTGGCATCGATCTTTTGTGGCGTAGAACGGGCAAAGGTTGGCTTGTCACTGTCACCTTGTTCAATGCCAAAGAATTGCCAAATGATCTAGAAGATAGAGAATATGCAGAAAAGCAAAATGAGCATACCTTGTTTGAGGTAGCGTTAAACTGTCAAATTCATTCAGGCACCGTAGGCGACTATCCTCGTGTAGACCCCAGCCTCTTGTCCGAAGAAGAACGTGAACTTGAGTTGCAATACCAATCTCGCAACATCTACGCTATAGGTCATGGGGCTGCTGTCGATTGGAAAGAAAAAGGCAATCATGTCACCCATATATGGTCAGATTTCATTCCCACAGTTGAAGTTCCAACCGTAACAACAGAAATCAAGGGGGGAGATATAGAGGTCTTGCAAATGAGGCATCTTGCTCAAATCGGGACATCTAAAAACAATACTAATGAGACTATTGCGAAATTGACCAGCTTTGTTGATGGATACGAACATTGGGTCAACAAGGAGTATCTGGCAGTTAATAACACAAGCGATAAAGAGTCAGCAAAAAGAATCCATCATAGGATGAAAACGGCTATTGAAAGAATGCGACAGAGCCTAACTGTTCTTTCAGAAAATGAACTCGCAGCCGATGCTTTTGCTCTGGCCAATGGCGCTATGGCAGATCAAATGCAGCAGCATGATTTGAACCAAAAAAAATCAACAGCACCTCATGGATGGAGACCTTTTCAGCTAGCTTTTCTGCTAACGGCAATTGAATCTACCGTAAACGAGGATAGTGATTATCGCGATATCGTTGATCTGATTTGGTTTCCTACTGGTGGAGGAAAAACCGAGGCGTATCTAGGCTTAATTGCATTCTTGATCATTTGGCGGCGTCTCAAGTTCCCACAGAAAGGAGGCGGCACTACAGCATTAATGCGCTACACATTAAGCCTACTAACATCCCAGCAGTTTGAGCGAGCTACACGCCTTATTTGCGCACTTGAGCTCATGCGGCGTGAGAACCCTCGATTAGGAAAGGAACCCATATCAATTGGCATTTGGGTAGGCCGCGCAACCAGCCCTAACACCTACAAAGATGCACTTGAAACCATTACCCAAACATTAAAAGAAGATAAGCCCACGGCTCCTAGTTGGTTCGTAATTCGCCGATGCCCCTGGTGCAGCAGCAACTTTGCGCCGAATACGAATTACTCCGTGAAACATGCATCTTTTAAGTTTCTTTGTAAGAACGACAAGTGCGCCTTTGGAGCCTCACAGGATAGCGCTATCCCCTGTAGAGTCGTTGATCAAGACCTCTACGACAATCCTCCAACTTTATTGATAGCAACGATCGATAAGTTCGCACGGCTTGCATGGGAAGATCGAGCCAATGCCTTCTTCGGAAAAAACGGCAACCGTCCTCCTGAACTTATCATACAAGATGAATTGCACCTTATTGCCAGTGCATTAGGTTCGATTGCCGGGCTGTACGAAGCAGCTTTAGACACAATCATAGAGAGTCGTGGGGTCTACCCGAAAGTAATTGCATCAACCGCGACGATTCGCATGGCTGAAGAACAGGTGCGCAAACTCTATGGTAAGGATCTCGCTGTATTTCCACCTCCAGGATTCAGCTGTGACGATTCATATTTTGCCAAAACCGTTCCTACGTCCGAAAAGCCGGGCCGTCTCTATGTCGGTTACCTCGCTCCAATGCTAGGCAGAAACAAATGCCTAGCTCCTTTAGCTACCGCTTTAATGGCCGCACCAGAAGCAATATTCAATGAAATG
>Ga0206131_10005883_pt1 | contig 12728 bp, 8 predicted proteins | sample Helgoland_Spring_FD_148636 | JGI IMG/M metagenome (GOLD analysis project Ga0206131, IMG submission 148636) | Pelagic subsurface seawater microbial communities from Kabeltonne, Helgoland, North Sea - Helgoland_Spring_Bloom_20160517_1 | ecosystem: Environmental > Aquatic > Marine > Epipelagic ... | reverse complement strand
GAATATGTATATAAATACCCGACATTCATGTTTATCTTTGTAACAAATATATTTGAATTAATTGACCATTCTAAGAGTATATCTAATAGTAGTAATTTGTTTTTTGAGTTTCGCCTCAAATGCACAGCTTAACAGTGTATATTTTTCTCCAACACTTCAACCCATAAATATTGTAGACTCAATTGATCTGAAGCGAGGTCAAGGTCTAGTTGAGTCACTAGGTTCCTATTTAGATGATTTGATTTTAGACAATTATTTAGAAGCATCGGTTGACAGTTTATATATAGACACGCTCAAAGGAGCTCCTCGACACATAGCAATTCTCCACATAGGAACTCAGTATACTTTTGAAAAACTTGTTTTCGACACCACCAATCTAAACTTATTCAAGTCTTGGAAAGTAGACCCTCCGACAAACTCCTCTGAGTTTGTACACCTGCGAAATAAGGTAACGGAATACTATGCAAACAATGGTTATCCATTTGCCAAATTATATTTAAACAACCTTACTCTTGAAAACAAAGAAATAAAAGGTAAGTTAATTTTAAAAAAGGGTAGAAAGATAATAATTGATTCATTAAAAATTCATGGAGATCTTAAGCTTAGAAGGGCCTATTTAGAAAAGTACCTTGACATTAATGAAGGACAACTATACGATCACAGCAAGGTGAAAAAAATTGGATTGCTTTTAGATAAACTCACCTTTTTAAACCAAGAAAAAGATCCTGATTTATCATTTTTCTATAACTACTCTACAGTTAATTTATATCTGAAAAACAAAAACACCAGTAGATTTGACTTGTTGTTTGGACTCATACCCACAAACTCAATAGAAGGCAGGCAATTGTTTTTATCATTGGACTTTACAGCAGAACTTCTAAACAAACTTGGATATGGTGAATATCTGTTTGTTAATTTTGAAAGACTAAGGCCCGAACAACAAATGTTTGAATTTAATTTTAATTATCCATACATTTTAAACTTACCATATGCTATTGATTTCGACTTTAGCATCTTCAGGAACAGTCTGAATTATCAAACTTTAAAGTCAAACTTGGGTGTTCAGTACATTGTAGATAGCGATATTAAAATCAAAGTGGGTTGGGATATAGAAACAACCAACATTGTAGAAGTGGATACAGTACAATTATTAAGTTCTAGAATGCTTCCTGATGATTTAGATATATCACACAGTGGCATATCAATCGAGGCAGAAGTCAATAAACTTGACTATCGGTTTAATCCAAGGAGAGGATACAGTATCTACTTTCAAGGGATAGCCGGAAGAAAAACAATAAATAGAAATACATTAATCCTTAACCTAAGTAATGATGATGTTAATTTTGAAAACCTGTATGATGCTGAAAAGTTAAACTCATTCCGTTATGAAATTAAATCAAAACTTTCCTTTTTCATTCCACTGGCAAGAAGAGGGGCGTTGGGTTTTCGCTTGTCTTCAGGTTGGAGAATAAGCGACAGCCGTTTATTTAGAAACGAAAAATTTCAGTTGGGAGGAAATAAGCTGCTAAGAGGATTTGATGAGGCAACCTTTTTTACTTCTTACTATAACATTTCAACAATTGAGTACAGGCTTCTCTTGTCAAACAACTCATACTTTAGTGTCCCATTTGTTGATCTAGGTATTATTGAAAACCCAGATAATAGTGAGGGCGCTAATGGCTCTACTTTAGCAGTTGGAATTGGAAGTAGTTTGGGTATAGAAACAAAAGCAGGTCTCTTTAACTTTTCTATTGCAGTTGGCCGTACTTCGGAGATAGGTTTTGACTTTAAAAGACCAAAGGCTCATTTCGGCTTTATATCATTATTTTAGTCTTGTAGTTAAAATCCCTTAAACATTTAAAGTGCTTAAGGGATTTTAATAAAAAAAACTCTGCGTGGTTTTAAATTTTTAAAAACTTTCCAGCTTCTCTTTCATTTATTCTGACAATATAAATTCCTGTTTCCCACGCAGAAGTATCAATATATTTTCTTCCTCCATTAATCGTCATATTTTCAATCATAGGTCGTCCTAGCATATCTATAACTTGCACATTTATATATTTGCCAGCATCCCACTTTAGGGTAATCATGTTTGTGGCAGGGTTTGGAAAAACCTCCAAGCCATATTCAGTAATCAACTCCTCTGTAAACGTTAGCTCATCACAATAAGACGTATCAGGTTCCAATTCAATCCAACCTTTGGGTGTCAAATCTCTCCCGTCAAAGGCAGGAAAGTCAGGGGGTATTCTCTTCACCCTAAAGGTTAAATTATTGTTGACCTGTAAAGTATCTCCTTGAGTAGCTGGGGCAGTTCCGTTTTGCGGTGTTTTATACTCCCAAACTATTTCATTATCTGGTGTCAATTCAAATGTGTATCCAAACCTTCCTGATGTAATCAAGTAATTGCTATTGGGTAAATATTGAATACTGGAAAGACCTGTTGAAAACAGCAAGGTTGGATCTACTGGGTGCGTAAATGTTTGTTCAACATCATCAGGACCAAATTTTCCGTTTTCAAAAGGGAAGTTCCACATGTAATCATCAAAACCTGCATCGAATACATTAGCCGTAGAAAAATCAGATGCTATTCTATTATTAAACACAGCAATCTTCCCATAATTCGGATCACTTTCAGAAATATAATCATCAATAAAATTCACATCATGTTGAAAAAACAAACGTTGATCTGTACTATCTCCTTGGTCATAAATTTGTGGATTTCCCCAACGGTACATTAAGTCCCCTCCAAGATTACTTAAACCACCAAAACTTTGTTGAGCCTGCTCAGTAGTAGTACTGTGATCAATTACCCACACCTCACTAAAGTTAGGTACACTCATTATAAAGTAATCATTTTGTGCGTTGTAATCTAGCGCATTTACATGCATCCAGTCTGCTTTGCCAATCCCATCAAGATCATGATTGATGTCAATTTTTGTAGGGTTGTCAGCAATAACACCAAAGTTATCTTTAGTGTCATCAAAATCTTGAACCAAATGATCCCAAGCGTGCCACTCCCAAATGATTTCATCGGTAGCTGGGTCGATTTCCAAAATATAGTCTGGCCACATTTCTCCTTGGGTCAAAACTGAAGTGTCTTTTCCGGCTTGTAAAACCTCTTCAAGTGTTTTAATTTCCCAAGCCACCATTGCAATTGTAACTTTGTTGTTTTTTTCAACAACGGCAATATCATGGTGTAACCTTGCAGTAGAGTCATTAAGGGTATAGCTCCATTCTAAGTTGTTGTCCCAATCTCTTATTTCTACAGTCGCTCCTCCTCCTCCTGCCCAAATACGATCCCCTGCAATAGAAGCTGGTCTTACCGTTTTAACCAACCTTCCATCCTCCAGTAAATATGCTGTGTTCGCTGGTCGTGTTCCAGGCTCTCCTTCCCACTTATGCACTATCTCCCCACAATTATCAAGTAGAAATACACTTGGTTGATTGTGTTGATACAATAGATTGTAACCATCAAATGCTTTATTTTGATTGTATGTTAAAAGACCAATAGTATTTTGTGCTTTCAATACAAAGCAGCACATTAAAAAACACAATAAAGTTGTAAGCTTTTTTATCATAATTTGATTATTTTTTCTGCTGATATCGTTTGGTTTTTCTCTGTCTTAATATTTAAAATATAAAAGCCTGAATCGAGTGTTGAAACATCGACTCTGTTATCAAATGCCGTCAAGTTAAATTCTGCTGCTTTTACACCATTTATATTGTAAATTTCTAGGATAGATCGCTGAGAGTAATTTGTGTTTAAATATAAAAATTCCTGAACTGGATTTGGAAACACTTTTGTTGAAAATTCTAAGTTTTCATCATTAGTAGCCGTCGTAAATATAATACATGGGTTGCCAAATGGATTCAACTCAATAGGTTCGTCAGGAGTCAAATCTCGGTTTTGAAAAGCAGGATAAAATTCTGGATATTTATACGTTCGGAAGATTGAGTTTCCTGTCGCAATTGTTCCTTGAGGCAATGGTTGAGATCCAACTGGGTTTTGATACTCCCAAACAATTTGCTTATTTTCTCCAACCTCCCAAACATATCCTGTCTGCCCATTAGTAATAAGTGTATTTCCATTGGCCAATCGTTCTGCGTTTGAGACACGTCCAACACTAAAGTCAATTCCTCCATTAAATTTATCGTAAGTCCAAAAAAGTTTTTCTGGACCATATGGTTTATCGTTTTCTAAAACATAATCACCATTAGAATCTATTGGTGGGTCAAGAACATCAATAGAAGAATACCCTCTATTCGTTCCGTTGTTAAACACCATTATTTTTCCTTTATCTTCACCATACTCAATCCAATAAGCAGCATGCTGGCCCGAAAAAACCTGGTCTTCTTCATCTCCTCTTTGATAAATCCTTGGGTTTCCCCATCTGTATAAGATATCACCACCCTTTCCAGCGTTTCCTCCATTGTGGCTTGCGGATTCTGCAATTGTTGTACTGTGGTCGATAACCCAAAATTCTCCAAAATTTCTTGAGTTAACAATTATTTGATCAAGCTCTGGGTTATAGTCTAACGCATTACAGTGGTTCCAATCTGGACTACCCGTAAGACCTCCGCCAAAATTTAAGTTCATATCAACTAACTCTGGATGTTCTGATATAACACCATATGTCCCTAGTGTTGAATCTTTGTCTTGAATAAGGTGGTCCCAAATGTGCCAATCCCAAACCAATTCGGCGCTATCATTACCTATAGGCTTTAACTCCATTACCTTATCAGGCCATAGACCCAAACTTGATAGCTCCCGTTCAACGCCAATCATTTTTGCTTCAGCAACAGAGATGTGCTCCCAGGCCAAAACCAGAATATTCCCATTTGGCAGAGCTTCAACATCATGATGCTGATGATGGTTTTCATCTGCAATATGGTAAGACCAAATTAGCTCTCCCTCCCAATTATAAATCTCAACAATACCTCCTCTTCCTCCTCCAGAAAAACCCCCAGGAACAGAACCTGTTCTCAATAAACTTCCGTTTTCTAAAAGATATGCCACCGCACCTGGCCTATACTGACTCTGCCAACTGTTAATCAATAGACCGCAGTTATCCACTAAATATGTCGTCCGAGATAAAGAAGGTGCCAGCAGTGTGTATCCATTTTGAGCACTTGATGTATTTAATAACGTTCCTAATGTTTGATCTTGAGCTTGGCTATCTTTCGTAAAAAGCATTTGAACTAATACTAACAAAAACACAATGGCTTGACACTTAAGGTTAACGCTCATATTTTCTATTCTTTTATTATTTTAAGTACTTGAGCTTGATCCTTAACCCTTATTTTTAAAAAATAGAAGCCTTTAGAAAGATCATTCATGTCAATTTGAGAATTCCTATTTAAGTAGCCTTTTCTATAAACCGTTCCATTTACATCATAAAGCTCAAAATATAAATCATCATTTATTAATGACTCAATTGTTATTACCTCATTTACTGGATTGGGGTATATTTTAAAAGCATTTGTAGTCGACACGCTCGTTGTTGAGGTTGTTGTGTCAATTAAAAAACAACCCATATAATCTGGGTCTATTTCTAGAACACCCATTGGCACCAAGACCTTACCATCAAACGCTTCGTAGTCATAACTATACCTTTCTGCTCTGAATATATCATTTGCAAATGCATTCGTACCCTGCATTATTGGTCCTGAATTACTTACTGGATTGATATAGTCCCAGACCTTTTTTTCGTCAGGTGTGATTTCTCTAATTCGTCCGTGGTTTCCAGAAGCAATCAATAAGTTATTATTCTTTAAAACCTGAACGCTTGATAACCTAGGAGATGAAAAGCTTAATTCTTCACTATCGTTTATTGTCTTATGGTCATCTACCATAAATATTCCATCAGAAGATAAAACATATTCACCATTTATAATAGTTGGGCTTATAAACTCAACACTTGAAATGTCAAGTCCCGGCGATCCTATTCCATTGTTAAAAACAGTAAATCCAACTTTGTTAGAATCTTCACTTTCAAGCCAGGAAGCATGGTGTTGAGCAAACAGCAATTGATCATCTGCTGTTCCTTTATTATAGGATGCATTATTGCCCCATCGAAATAAAAGATTGCCACCTTTACCAGAGCGTCCCCCCTGGCCAGAACTCGCCTCTTCTATGGTTGTACTATGGTCAATAATATAAACTTCGTTAAAGTCTCTTGAACTTAGCATTATTTCATCTCTAACTTCATTATATTGAATTGAATTCATATGCATCCAATCTGAATTACCTGGTTCACTTGGAGAAAATGCATTCGCAATTTTATAATTTATATGAAAAAGATTGGGGGAAGAAGCAATATCGCCAAAGTTATCTAATATTGAATCTCGCTCTTGTACCAAATGATCAAACACGTGCCACTCCCAGACAATTCTAGCAGAGTCAATACCAATTGGTTTAAGTTCAACTATATGTTCAAACCAAACACCGTCGGGCCTAGTCAGTGATGGTATTCTTCCTGCCTGAATTGCCTCTTCACGTGATTTGCGCTCCCAGGCTAAAACTAAAACATTTCCATTTGGTAAGGGTTGAAAGTCATGGTGATGTCTTACTTTATCATTTGAATAGATAAAGCTCCAAATCAATTTATTATCCCATGATTTGTGAACAATTCTACCTCCTGAACCTCCAGCCCCAAAAAGTCCAGAGGAGCGTTCAGCTCTAAATAAAGAACCATCTTCTTGAAGGTATGCCAATAGGGCGGGTGGACTATCAAAGGTCCATTCTTTTATTTTTTCGCCACAATTGTCAATAAGGTATGTTCTGTTTGAAGACATCGGAGAAATCAACGTATACCCATTATAAGAAAGCGAATCATATTGTATCAACCCGACTGTTTTAGGATCTTGTCCAGTTACATTTGTAACAATACATACAAGCAACAAGCATAAAACTATTTTTTGATATAAGTTCATTGTTACAAATGTACTGAGACCATATTAGTATATGTAGTTGATATAAGACAAAATTGATATTCTAATAAGGCCAGAAATAAAAAAAGCGATAATCTGAATCAGATTATCGCTTTTTTTATTTCCCTAAAGGTGTCTACAGTTAAAAGAAAATTGATCTACCGTCTTCAATATTAGCACGTTTTTTTAAATTTTCCATAATCTTAAATGAAACTTGGGATTTGGTTGAAGTTGCTAAACTTGTTTTTAAGAAAGGAATATTATTCGGTGCGCTTGCTGGTTGTTGACTAAGTGGCGAAATTACAAATACCCCACTATTACCAACAATTGGCTTAGAAACCGTTTGCGGTGCTAAGTTAAATGCTGCTGCTATTACTTTAGGTTCATTTCCTACACCCTGAACAAATTGAGCTACCATAGAAACACCTGAGGCTGTCAAAGCTTCAACAGCATTTTGAGAAGCTACATCTTCTAAACTTGTAACAGATAAAGCAGAAGCAAATTTTTGTCCTTTCTTCTTATTCATCACTGCTGCCTCAATTTGATCTTTAACAGATGCTACAGATTTCATTCCTTTAGGATTGATACTCTTTAATGTAGCAATAACGTATTTGTTATCATAGTACTTAACTCTATCTGTATATCTATAAATTTCTGGTGAAACATCTCCAATGCTTGTATTAGAATCATATGCCCATAACACCATATCTCTTGATGTTTGTTCTGAACCCAATGTTCCGACTGCAGAATCGTTTTTCTTTATAGAAGGAGAACTTGTAAGTGTAACATCACTTTCAGCATCAACCGCTGCTTTCAAAGAATCATACGTTTTGTTGTTGCTTAATATCTCACTCACTTTATCATACATATCTCCTTGTGTTTGCTCAGAAGGAATGATAGCCTGACCGATAGTTGCAATCTGGAATTTATTATCTTGATTGTTGAAAACCTGGTTTTCAACTTTAATCAAATGAACTCCATAGTCTGTTTGTACCGTATACAATCCACCTTTTTTACCTTTAAAGCTTGCTACTGTAAACTCTTTAACCATTTTTGTTTGGTCAAAAGATTCATAGAACCCTTCATTATCAACCACACCTGGGTCATCACTATGTTCTTTGGCTAAGTCTTTAAAACTCTTGCCTCCTTTTTTGTATGCATTTTCAATTGAGTCAATAACTGCCTTTGCTTTTGCAACTGCAGCAACATCCGTTCTAACCGCATTTTTAAGAATGTGTGTTACAGATACTGAATCTGGATAAACTCTTTTGTCAATTAACTTAACCACCAACATATTACCACTTTGTTCAAAAGGACCATATGCTTCGCCTGAATTCAAGGCAGCAATTTGTTCTCTTGCAACTTCTGGTAACTGATCTATTGTTCCATATATGTGAGAATAAGATCCTCTGTTAGATGTCGCAAATAAAGAATCACTTGTTGTTCTTTCAAGCTCTGTTTTTACAAACTCTGCTTTTAAGTCTGTTAATGATTGTCTTATAGCTTCTTTGTCATCTTCGGATGCAGTAACATTAAATGATGCAAACTCAATAACTCTTGATTCTTCAGTTTCTTCATACAATTCTTTATTATCATTCATATAAGATTTGAAATCCGAATCTGTCAATTCAACGTCTGAGCCGTCAATATTATCAAAAGGAATTTTTACATATTTAAAATCCGCTTTAGAATTTTCCATTTTGAAAGACTCTTCAGCCATCCAAGAAGGTGTATAAACTCCTTTGTTGATTAAAGTATTCAATTTAGATTGAAGTGCGTCTTTAACAATTTGCTTTTCCTGCTCTCCCCAATATGCCTCAAACTCTGGATTCAATGCTTCGCCAGCCTCAAGTGTATTTCTAAACTGCTGTAGTGTAGCTACATCCAATTGACCAGTTTGTGGGTTCCTCCAGTTTGCTTGGATTATTTGACTTGGGTTTGGTCCAAATTGAAGATCCATCAATTCTTCTCTAGAAACATTCAAACCTAAAGCATCTGCTTCTTTGTTTACCAATGCGTTTTCAACATAAAAATCCCAAATTGTCTTTCTTTTTTGGAAAATGTCTGTACCTGCATTTCTATAATAAGCCTGTTCTGTTCTTGAAAAATCTTGATAATTGATCTTTTGACCATCAACATTTCCCATTGTCATGCTTGTAACTGCACCTCCAGGACCACTTGACCCTGTCATATCCATCATAATGAATGCTGCCAGTGCTAATCCTAAAAGCAATAATACAAACCAAAAGTTTTTCCTAATCTTTCCTATTAGAGCCATTGTAAATTCTTAATACTTAGTAATGTATAAATAATATTATTCTTAATTTATTGTTTTCAGTGCTATTTAATTGGTTGCCAATAAGTTATAATGATCTTATTTCGAGGCCAAATGCATGAAAAAAGTTTTGCAAATGTAGCCTATTTTAAAACAATAATCAAAAATGATAGCATTTACATAACAATTGGCATCTACAATACTATTCTTATATGTATGAACACATAACACATTACAAAAAAACGGCATGTTATTTGAACAATGTATAACAGAGATTGAGTTTTTTACCTTAATCAATGGGTTTTTGAAAAGCTTAGTGGACCGTTCTTTCCGAACGGTCTTTTTTATTGCCCCTGGCGATCTCTCTCTATCACTGTGTCTATTTGAAATACCTTTAAGTTTTTTCCTATAATCCTCCGTTCTTTGTTAAGAACATAAACTTCAGGGGTTATATCAACATAGTATTTTGCATAAATAGACCTGTTTGTTGGGTCGTGGACATTGGTGAATGACATTTTGTTCTTTTTTATATATGCTTTCCATTCTTCATCATTTGTGTCAATTGCAATTGCATATACATCTACTTGATTATTGGCCTTGTTTTTATTATACCAATCCACTAATAGAGGTGACTCTTTCATACAGTGTTCACATGTGGGATTATACAAATAAACAACAATATAATCTGCCGTCTTTTCATAGATCGATTTTGTTTCACCCTTTTCGTTTGTTGACACAACATCTGGTCCCTTTAACCCTACAAGACTTTGAGCCATCTCACCAGCTCTTTGTTGAAGTCCATAAACCTCTACCGAATCTGCCCAAAATGCGCGTTCATGCGTGAAGTACTTTTGTATCATGTTTACAAATACTGCCTCTGGATCCATGAGGTTTGTTTTGGTCGGCTCAAACTGTATCGCGATCCAGTTTGTTATAAATTTATAATATCCTGGATAACCTAAGATTTGATCAATCAACATATTCGCTGAGCTCATTATAGAATCTGGGCTTTGTGGTGTTATCTCATTAAAGTAACGCTTTAGCTTATTGATTATAACAGGTGTACGTATCAGCCTTATGTCAGACCAATCAACATTATCCCAGAATTCTTTTCTGTAATGATAAACCTTCTCTTCATCGGTTCCCGTTTCTCTAATTGTTGGATTCTGTCCTGCTTTTTTAAATTGTACAAACAACAGATCTTCATTGCCACTATATAACTCATTTAAGTGGGCGGTTCTTTCTTTTTCTAGTTCCACCCTTTGGTTAAGTACCGTTTTATATGCACCACTTTGTTTATCTGCTATTCCCTTCAACTGAGTACTTATTGATCTGTATCGTGGGTTATATGAAGATTCAAATTTTAAGTTTTTATAATACAATTCGTTTTCTTTTGCACCTTTAACAGTCATGGAATTAATCAAATCACTTGAATTGCATACCATTTCAAATTTTTGATCCTTTCCCAGTATTATTTGCACAAATTCATTAGAGGGCAATGAAACATAGTACAACCCTTGTGGATAACCTTTTGAGTTCTCGAAATTTACTTTGCTACTTTTAAAGTCACTGGAATCTACCCTAAAATGACCTTCTGCCACAAAGCCGATCAAATAAGACGTCGCGTCTTTTGCACCTTCAACGGTTACTGAAAAGTCAGCTGGTCCACCTAAAACCGGCTCCATTTGGTCTCCGTTGGCTACTTTTTCCATTTTATCGGTGGCTTCTGTTGATGACTTTGATGCTGCTGTGTCTGGGCTTGAAGTGTTATTACAAGCAAATAGTATTACAAATAAAAAAATCTGTACCATCTTCATATTGAATTATTTAGGCACAAAAATACACTTGTGAAACGATTTCATAAAGTTCCATAGAGATTTTTTTTGAATTAAAATGTTTGATCGCCATTTCTCGCCATTTCTGCCCCATTTTAAGCAATTGTTTTTCATTTAATGCCATTATCTGTCGAATACCATGCACTAGTGATTGAACATCCCTATCTTTAACCAAGTATCCGTTAATTCCATGTTCTACTGTTTGTCTACAACCTGCCACATCTGTTGTCACTACTGGTTTAGCCATAGCAAGCGCTTCCAAAATTACTCTAGGCATTCCTTCTCTATAACTTGGCAATACAATACAGTCACTTTTAGCTATTTGTGGTTTTATGTCATTAACAAAACCTGAATATTGAACAATACCCTTATTGATATAATCAAAGAGTAAGCTTTTATCAACCATAGAAGGGTTGCCTTCATCAAACTCTCCTATTATCCTAAACTCTAAACCATTGCTGGTTTTCATTAATATTGCAGACGCTTGTAGAAATTCATTTATTCCTTTGTCTTTCAACAACCTGCCTATAAATGTGAATCTGCGTTTTGGATAATCACTTTTTTTTGGAACTGGTTTGTAATCATCAACATCGATCCCACATCCATTCACAAACCCCGCTCTTTCTTTTTGAACAAGCTTAGAGTCAATAAAAAAATTCATGTCATCCTCATTTTCAAAAATGATTTTTTGATGAATTCCCTTAGTCATTTTGTATAGCAATTTGGTTATCCGATTGATCAGCCCTTTATGTAAAAAGGCATACCCCAAACCAGTAACAACCGCTATCGATTTTTTATGAGCCATCCACGCTGCTATTCCTCCATAGATGTTTGCTTTATGTGTATAGTGAATTATTACATCAGGGCTTACTGATTTGTATATTTTTTTTAATTCAAAAATTGATAACAAATCATTTATCGGATGTGTATGGTCTCTTTTAAGTCTTTTTAAATCTATGTGAATAACAGAAGGAAATTCTTCTTTATAAGAAATAAACTCATCTATTGGTGATGCAACAAATACTTGGTCGTCTTTTTCTCGAAACAGCTGAATAACATTTAGTCTAAACTTGTATATATTCCAAGTGGTATTAGCGACTATTAATATGCGTTTTTGTTTCACTATTTTTATAAAAAATCTGGATTATCTATCGATTGGCGCAAAGCCTTAATATTTTGTTCTTCGCTTTTTGGATATATCAGTAAAACATCTTTTTCATCAATAACAATATAATCTTCAAGCCCTTTAATTACAACCAACTTTTCAGCATCAGACCTTACTATACAATCTGTTGAATCAATCAACATTGTATTTTTTCCTATAACAACGGAACCTTCTTCATTTTTATCTTTAAAGGCATGAAGGGCATTCCATGTTCCCAAGTCACTCCAGCCAATATCAACTGGTAGTGTATATACATTTTGTGCTTTTTCTAGTATTGCATAATCAACGGATATCTTTGGTGTTTGTGGATATACCTCATCTATATATTCTTGCTCTCCTTCTGTATTATACTTAGAGAAATCCTTATTTAAAATGTTATAAATATCAGCTGCATTTTCTTTAAAACTCTTCAATATTGTATCAACTGACCAAACAAATATTCCTGCATTCCAATAATAAGACCCATTGTCGACGTATTGTTGCGCCACTTCTAGGTTTGGCTTCTCTCTAAAGGATTTTACTT
>Ga0206131_10005878_pt1 | contig 12731 bp, 8 predicted proteins | sample Helgoland_Spring_FD_148636 | JGI IMG/M metagenome (GOLD analysis project Ga0206131, IMG submission 148636) | Pelagic subsurface seawater microbial communities from Kabeltonne, Helgoland, North Sea - Helgoland_Spring_Bloom_20160517_1 | ecosystem: Environmental > Aquatic > Marine > Epipelagic ... | reverse complement strand
GGTCGGGGGATAAAAACAACCTGTTGCGGGGATTTCGGCCGCGGTGACATAGGTCTCGCCATCTGTGTTGGCATTGACCATGCGGGTGATTGCGGCATGCTGGATTGGGTCGACAATTGCGCCGACATCGATTGATTTATCCATTGGGTCGCCGATCCTAAGCCTGTCCATCCGGGCTTTGACCTTGGTATGAAACGCTGCCGCGACCGGTTCATGCACCAGCAACCGCGATCCGGCGCAGCACACTTGTCCCTGATTGAGCCAGATCGCATCGACCAGCCCTTCCACGGCCGAATCCAGATCGGCGTCATCGAATACGATATAGGGCGATTTGCCGCCAAGTTCCAAAGTCAGGGCCTTGCCAGATCCGGCTGTGGCGTGGCGAATGTGGCGCCCCACCTCTGTCGATCCGGTAAAGGCAATTTTATCAACACCCGCGTGAGTGACGATCTTTTCGCCGACACCGCCATCGCCGGTGACAATATTCACCACGCCGTCCGGTACTGCGGCTTGGCGGCAGATATCGGCAAAAAGCAGAGCGGTTAGAGAGGTGTATTCGGCCGGTTTCAACACCACCGTATTGCCCATGGCGAGGGCTGGTGCGATTTTCCACGCCAGCATCAACAACGGGAAATTCCACGGGATAATCTGTCCACAGACCCCCAATGCGACCCGACCGGGACATTCGGACGCCATAAGCTGCGCCATGCCGGCATGGTAATAAAAATGGCGCTGCGCCAGCGCGGTGTCGATATCGCGGGATTCGCGGATCGGCTTGCCATTATCGAGCGTTTCTAACACGGCAAACAGGCGTGCGTGTTTTTGCAACAGTCGCGCCAGCCCATAGAGCACTTTGGCGCGGGCGTGTCCGCCCTGAGCTTCCCATTTTGGCTGGGCGCAGCGTGCGGCGTTGACGGCGCGGTCCACATCCGCCTGAGTGGCAGTGCTCAAACGAGCCAGAATCGCGCCGGATGCGGGATTGCGGCTGTCAAAATCTGGTGCTGGTTCGGTAAACGCCCCATCTATGAAATGGCCAAAACGCCCGTCTCTTTCGGCCAGCCACCCCAAAGCCTCGGCGGGAGATTCGGGGGCAGTGCCATACTCCATTGTTTCAAAGATCGTTTTTACAGTCATATTTTTATTCCCAAAGGGCATCTTTTTGATCAGCTGATGGCGGGTTGATCAGCCGAGGGCGTGGCGATATCCGGCTGAATAGTCTCCGGTGACGTGATGTTCTAATTGCCGCTCGATATCTAACAGCAGGGACGAGGCACCGATCCGGAACAGATCGGGCTGCAGCCAGCGCAGGCCGAGCTCTTCTTTCATCAATGACAAATAGACCAGCGCGTCTTTGGCCTTGGACAGGCCACCAGCGGGTTTATACCCAATGCGGTATCCGGTGCGCTCAAAATAGGTCCGGATGGCGCGCAGCATCACCAAAGAGACTGGCAATGTGGCGTTGACACTTTCCTTGCCAGTTGAGGTTTTGATAAAATCCGCTCCGGCCATCATGCACACCATCGAGGCGCGGGCAACGTTGCGCAACGTGCCCAATTCACCGGTGGCAAGAATGGTTTTGAGATGTGCGTGTCCGGCGGCGGCGCGAAACGAACGCACCTCGTCATAAAGCGCACGCCAATCGCCGCTCAGTGCGTGGCGGCGCGAGATCACGATATCAATCTCGTCTGCCCCTGCGGCGACACTTTGTTCGATCTCGGCCACGCGCAAGTGAAACGGCGATAGTCCGGCGGGAAAGCCGGTCGAGACCGCGGCCACTGGAATGCCCGAACCAGACAGCGCGGAAATGGCGGGATTGATCATCTCGTGGTAGACGCAAATTGCCCCTGTGGTGATCTGAGGCATGTCAAGCGCGGTCAACAGATCGGCGCGCAGTGGTTGGCGGGCTTTGGCACAGAGCCGCTGCACCCGTTCGGCAGTATCATCCCCCGATAGTGTGGTTAGATCAATGCAGGTGATCGCCTTTAACAACCAAGCGGCTTGATGGTCTTTTTTCACCGAACGGCGCCCCGGCAGAGTTTTGGCGCGGCGTTCGATCGCCGAGGTATTGGCCTGCAGATTGCGCAGCCAGTCGGCGTTAAAATCCTGCCCTGGGTTGCGCGGCTCGACGGTCTGGGGCAACTGAAGGCTCACCGGGTCGATCACTGTTTGCATTGCCGCCTCATGTCTGGTTTCTGCGCCAAACTGCCATGGGCTTTGGTGGTTTACAAGTCGAGGTGTTCTGGGCCGTTCGGGGTTGTAGGGAACCCAGAACGTGCCTAGCGGCGCAACCGCTCGAGTAACTGCAGGGAGGCATACCCATCAGCGGGCAGGCCCACGCGGCGTTGAAACGCGCGCACTGCAGCGATGGTTAACGGCCCGATCTTGCCATCGATGCCCTGGGTATTGAAACCGGCTGACGTGAGACGGCGCTGCATTTCCTGTCGCTCGGCAAAGCTTAATGCCCGGTCTTCACGGGGCCATTTTGCCTTGATTTTTGAGCCGCCCACGATCCGGTCCGCCAAGTGGCCAACACCGATGACATAGGCGTCTGCGCTGTTGTAATTTTCTAAAACCTCAAAGTTCTTAAACACTAAAAATGCGGCTCCCTTGGCACCGGCCGGCAGCAAGACTGCCGCTCTGCCGTAATCGGGGATTGGCTTTCCAGTCACCGAGACCACCCCGGCGCGGGCCCAGTCCGAGGGGCGTTTTTTTATGCGCCGCTGCGCCAGCCCATAGTTAAAGTCTGCAGGCAGCCGAACCTCAACGCCCCAGGGCATGCCCTTGGTCCAGCCAAATTCAGCAAGATACGCGGCGGTTGAGGCCAACGCGTCACTTGGATTATCAGACCAGATATCGCGCTTGCCGTCGCCGGTAAAATCTACGGCATAGTCGCGATAAGAAGTTGGCATAAACTGGGTGTGGCCCATGGCGCCGGCCCAACTGCCGACCATGCCGGGCACGGTCGTATCACCGTTGTTTAAAATCTTCAGGGCTGTAATTAACTGTTCTTCGAAAAATGCGCCGCGACGCCCGTCATAGGCCAGTGTCGCGAGCGCGGAAATCACCGGGATATCGCCGCGTTTTTCGCCATAGGCGCTTTCCAATCCCCATATGGCAACAAGGATCGCTTTTTCCACCTGATAGCGGTCCTCGATTTCACGCAATGTCTTGTGCCATTTATGCAGGGCCGTTTTGCCGTTTGTGACGCGCTTTGTGGCCACTGCGATGTCGAGATAGTCCCAGATCGTTTTGGTGAATTCCGACTGATTGCGGTCCAGTTCAATGACTTTTTCCAAATATTGAACATCGCGCATTGCTGCTTCAAAGGTAATGGCAGGTATGCCCGAGGTCAGTGCTCTGTACCGAAAGCTGCGGACCCAGCGTGCTAGGCGTGCATCTTTGTGGTTGATGTTTTTTTCCGTCTTAGATGTGAACAGAGCCGGTTCTGGTGGGCTTGAGGTCGCCAATTGTACAGGCGCCGCTTGTGACACCGGTGCAAGGGTCAAAGCTGTAATCAAAAAGGCGGATAAAACCCTGAATGACATTCTGCAAATCTCGTTTTTGAATACACGTTTGTTTCTTCTGTGCTTAGCGGATAATTCACGTCTCGCAAAGAGCGCAAATACAAGATTTGCGTTCAACAGGAATTTACTGCGGTTGCGCGGGGCGGTAAGGAGGTATTCAGGTCTGTTGTCCCGGCGCGATAGTCGCGTGGTGTGTCTGGGGTTCGGTGATGTGATGGAACCCGTGATACAAAAGAAAGAGTATGCTTATGAGCGAACTAAAACCTGTTGTGTTGTGCATCCTAGATGGTTGGGGCGTGCGCTCGGACAGGGCTGGTAATGCCCCTGCATTGGCCAAGACGCCGAATTTTGATCGGCTAATGGCGCAATGTCCAAATGCGCAGCTGATCACCCATGGCCCACAGGTGGGTTTGCCCAGCGGTCAGATGGGCAATTCTGAAGTTGGCCATACCAATATTGGCGCCGGACGGGTTGTGTCGATGGATCTTGGACAAATTGATCTGGCGATAGAAGATGGATCTTTTTTTCAAAATCAGCCCTTGATGGCGTTCGCCGCTGAAGTGGGCGCGAACACCGGCACCGCCCATGTGTTCAGTCTTGTATCGGATGGCGGTGTTCATGGGCATATAACCCATCTAAAGGCGGCGGTTCAGGCGTTGGTGGCGAACGGCATTCAGGTGGTTGTGCATGCGATTACTGACGGGCGCGACGTGGCGCCGCGATCTGCGGATGGTTTCATCCAACACCTGTGCGACAGCCTGCCAGAGGGGGCACGTATCGGCACTGTAATCGGACGTTATTTTGCCATGGATCGCGACACCCGCTGGGAGCGGGTTCAATCAGCCTATGACGCGATTGTACACGCAAAATCGGACGTTTTCGCCGCCTCTGGCACTGCGGCAGTTGCGCAGGCTCATGCGCAGGATATCAGTGACGAGTTCATACCCGCAACGGTGATTGCGGGCTATGATGGGATTGCCAAGGGAGACGGTTTGTTTTGTTTGAACTTCCGCGCTGATCGGGCGCGGGAAATTCTCAGTGCGTTGGCTGACCCCGCGTTCAATGCATTTGATGTCGGTACGCGACCAAAGCTGTCGGGATGTCTTGGCATGGTCGGTTATTCCAGCCACCACGATAGTTTTATGACTGTCTGCTATCCCAAACAAAAAATTGTGAATACCTTGGGCGCTTGGGTGGCCCAGCACGGCAAACGGCAATTCCGTCTGGCCGAGACCGAAAAATATCCGCATGTGACCTTTTTCCTGAATGGTGGGGTCGAACTTGCCGAAGGGGGCGAGGACCGGCTCATGCCCGCTTCGCCAAAAGTTGCAACCTATGACCTGCAGCCCGAAATGTCCTCGGTTGAGGTGACAGATGCTTTGGTGGCGGCCATTGCAAAGGGCTATGATCTGATTGTGGCAAATTACGCCAATCCCGACATGGTGGGCCACACTGGCGATCTGGACGCCGCAATCAAGGCCTGTGAGGCCGTTGATCGGGGTTTGGGCCGTGTTGTCGAGGCGATTGAAAAGGGGCAAGGCAGCTTGATTGTGACCGCAGACCACGGCAATTGCGAGGTTATGGTGGATCCCCAAACTGGGGGTGCCCACACCGCTCATACGCTTAACCCTGTGCCGGTGATCTTGGTAGGAGGCCCGCAGGGCGCGACGCTGAATGATGGCTGTTTGGCCGATCTGGCACCCAGCCTGCTTGAGTTGATGGATTTGCCCGAACCACCCGAAATGACAGGAAAGACATTGATCGCGAGATGAAACCCTTATGCGCGCCCTGACTTTTATTGTGCTTTTGCTGCTTAGCCCGACGGCCCGCGCTGACACGGACCCTCGGCAAGCGGCTGCAGCCGCGGTGGCGGTGCTTGAGGATGCGGCGGTTGCGCTTGTCTATGCCGAGACTGCGCGCGACCGGGTCAAGGCGTTGAGCGCTGCGGTAAAAGGCTATGAGGCCGGTCTGGCTGCCATGCGGGTGGGATTGCGCCAAGTCGCGCTCCGTGAGGCGCGGATGACGCAGGAAATAAACCGTCGTGAGGATGGTATTTCTCGGTTGCTTGGCGTGTTGCAAACAATCGTGCGCTCGCCCGCACCGACGGTTTTGCTGCATCCTTCCGGTCCGGTTAAAACCGCCCGTTCGGCAATGTTGTTGGCGGATGTTACACCGGGCTTGCAGGCGCAGGCGCAGGCATTGCGCCGAGATCTGGACGAGGTAACTGCGTTGCGCCAGTTACAACAGCAGGCCTCAAACCATATGCAGAAAGGCTTGGTTGGTGCACAATTGGCACGGACCAAATTGAGCCAGGCGATGTCTGGACGCCGGGATTTGCCGCAGCGCTTTGTCGAGGATCCGCTGCAGACCGCTGTGTTGATTGCCGCGACCGAGACCTTGGCGGCCTTTGCCAACAGTGTCGGGTTGATTGCCACTGAGGAGATGACAACGGCGCTGCCGGATATTGCCGGACAAAAGGGTCGGCTTGCGATGCCGGTTCGGGGCCAGCTGTTGCGGCTCAAAGACGAGGCTGATGCCGCGGGCGTGGTGCGTCCGGGCATTGTTCTGGCAACCCGGCCCCGAGCGCTGGTTACCGCACCCACGGCAGCGACGATCCGCTATCGGGGGCCTTTGCTTGACTATGGACAAGTGCTTATTTTAGAACCACAGAAAGATACGCTGTTCGTTTTGGCTGGGCTGGCGCAGGTTTATGGCAAGATTGGACAGGTTGTGCCAGCGGGTAGCCCGTTGGGTTTGATGGGAGGGCAAACCCCACAATTAGATGCCATATTATCACAATCGCGCGATGGAACTGGAATTGATCGCACAGAAACACTCTATATAGAGGTACGGCAGGGGGATACTCCGGTGGACCCGCTGGACTGGTTCACATCACAGAAGGATTGAACATATGAACAAAATCGTCATGGCCATTGCTGGCGGTGTTTTGGCTGGAACGCTTGTTACAACGCAGGTCGCTGGGCCGCTTTTAGCCCAAGAAAATAGCCAGAAAGCCAATATCTATCAGCAACTGGACTTGTTTGGCGATATTTTTGAACGAATTCGGGGGCAATATGTCGAAGAGGTTGATGCTGCAGATCTGATTGAGGCGGCCATTGACGGTATGCTCAGTTCGCTTGATCCACATTCCAGTTATCTTTCACCAGAAGACGCCGCCGATATGCGGGTTCAGACCCGGGGCGAATTTGGCGGTCTTGGCATCGAAGTCACCCAAGAAGAGGGTTTTGTCAAAGTCGTCTCGCCGATCGACGACACCCCGGCTGATGAGGCCGGTATTGAGGCGGGGGATTTCATCACCCATGTTGACGGTGACAGCGTTCTGGGTCTCAGCCTTGATGAGGCGGTCGGCATGATGCGCGGTGTGGTTGGCTCTGAGATTGTCATCACCGTGGTACGGGAAGGCGAGGATGAGCCGTTTGATGTCACCATTATTCGCGACACCATCAAACTCACCGCTGTGCGCACCCGTGTCGAGGGTGAGAGCGTGGTCCTGCGCGTCACCACTTTTAACGACCAGACCTATAGCAATCTTGAAGCTGGTATTGAAAAGCAGATCGAGGCCGCCGGCGGCATTGATCTGGTCAATGGTTTTATTCTGGACCTGCGCAACAATCCCGGCGGGTTGCTGACACAGGCAATTCGGGTCTCGGACGCGTTTCTCGACAAGGGTGAAATCGTCAGCACCCGGGGTCGTGACCCCGAAAATGGCGACCGCCACAACGCCACGGTCGGTGATCTGGCCCAACAAAAACCGTTGGTGGTGTTGATCAATGGGGGCTCGGCCTCAGCCTCTGAAATTGTCGCTGGGGCGCTGCAGGATCACCGCCGTGCCATCGTCGTGGGCACCAAGAGCTTTGGTAAGGGCTCGGTTCAGACGGTGATGCCGATGCGGGGCAGCGGTGCGATGAAGTTGACCACGGCGCGCTATTACACCCCGTCGGGCCGCTCGATTCAAGCGCTTGGCATCTCGCCTGATATTATTGTTGAACAGCCGCGACGGGTGGCTGAAGACGACGAAGAGGCGACAGACACCCCCCGTCGCAGCCGGTCTGAAGCTGATTTGCGTGGCAGTCTGAACAATGACAGTCTGACCGAGGATGAAATTCTGCAGATCGAGGCTGATCGCGAAAAGGCCGAAGCCGCCGCAAAACTGCGTAAGGATGATTATCAGATGGCCTATGCGATTGATATTCTCAAAGGTCTGTCGGCCTTGGCGCCAAAATGACCGCAGGTGATTTGACCGCTGGCGGTCTGACAGCTGACGCTATCGCCGCATTGCCCTATCGTGAAAACGTTGGGGTGATGCTGCTTAATGCGGCAGGCAAAGTTTTTGTTGGCCAGCGTTTGGACAACCGCACACCGGCGTGGCAAATGCCACAGGGCGGCATTGACCCGGGCGAAGATCCGCGCACCGCGGCCTTGCGCGAGTTGCACGAAGAAACCGGCGTGCGTCCGGATCTGGTTGAGATCGTGGCGGTCTCCGACGATTGGATTACCTATGACCTGCCCGCCGATCTGGTGGCAAAACTATGGCAGGGGCGCTATCGGGGCCAGAGCCAGAAATGGTTTCTGATGCGGTTCAAAGGCACCGATAACGACGTTGATATTGCCACCGAACATCAAGAGTTTTCAAACTGGCAATGGCTGGCGGTGGATCAACTGGCCGACAATATCGTGCCGTTCAAACGACCGGTGTATGAACAGGTGCTGGCGGTGTTTGCGGCGCATCTTTAGGGGTCTTGTGGCGGCACTGATGCGAACAGCTCGGTTAGGTTGCCTACTTCTACGGTTACACCATGCACGATCATTGGGCTGTGATAGCAGCCCTTGACGCTTTCCTTGGCCAAAGTGACATCTGCCAGTTTCTGCACCTTAAAACTACTGTCGGTGATATTGAACAAATCCAAACCCGCTTTTGAGAGGATTAAAGTGTCAAAGCGCACTTTGTCGTTTGCATCGCCTTGTAAAACGAACCCAAGATTATTTTTGAGCCTGATAAGGTCATTGCCGTCTTTATTAAAATTAAATGTGGTTGTGAAACCACTAGCTTGCGAGCAAAAGCAGCACCCCTCTGGAAAAGAACAAAACGTGAATATATAATGCCGACTCATGTATGCCGAATTGTCGATCACCTCTAACTTTACTTTTCTCACCGGGGCGTCGCACCCCGAGGAATATATCCGTCGTGCCGCTCTGGCGGGGCTGGCGGCCATCGCCATTGCCGATGATAACACCGTTGCCGGCATCGTTCGTGCTCATGCGGCAGCGCGTGAGGTCGCCCGTCTGGTCGCCGAGCGGCGCGCTTTTGACGCCGCACATGGCCTGATTGGGCCACCGGCTCCGCCCGATTTGTCTGTGCCCCCGTCGGCTGCGATCTATACGGTTCCGCGGCTGATCCCGGCGGCCCGCCTGCGGTTTTTAGACGCCCCCGATATCACCGTGTTGGCGGAAAACCGTGCTGGTTGGGCGCTGTTGTGCCGGTTGCTGTCGACAGGCCGCCAGCGCGCTGCCAAAGGTGTTTGTGATCTATGTCTTGAAGATCTGATCACCGCTGGGACCGAGGGGGTGCAGTTGTTGCTGCATCCACCTGCGGCGCTGACTTCGCTGCGCGGAGCCAAACAATGGCTGCGCCCAGTGCAACGTTTGACGCGCTGCTTTGGCCCAAGGATGCATCTGGTGATGGCACCGCGTTATGATGGTCAGGATCCGGCACGTTTTGCCGCCATCGCCGGTCTGGCCACCCGGCTTGGTCTGCCGACGCTTGCCAGCGCCACGCCGTTGATGCATCACGGCCGGCGGCGCAAACTGGCCGATGTTCTGGCCGCAATCCGTCTGGGCGTTCGGGTTGATACGCTGGGCCGCGCTGCGCTGGCCAATAGCGAACAACGTCTGCGCAGCGCCGCCGAAATGTGCCGACTTTACCAAGATCATCCGGCAACGCTGCAACGCGCCTATGCGCTTAGTCAAAAGATGACGTTCTCGCTCGACGCGCTGCGCTATGAATACCCGTCTGAGATTAGTGGCAATGAAACCCCGACAGAGCGGCTGGCGCGTCTGGCGCAGGCTGGGTTGAAATGGCGTTATCCTTACGGCAGCACTGACAAGGTGCGCGGCATGCTGGCGCATGAACTGGCCCTGATCGCCAAGCTGAAATACGAGCCGTATTTCTTGACTGTCAACGATATTGTACAGTTCGCTCGCGACCGCGGTATCTTGTGTCAGGGGCGCGGATCGGCGGCCAATTCGGTGGTGTGCTATTGTCTGGGTGTCACTTCGGTCAGCCCCGAAATCGGCACGATGGTGTTTGAGCGTTTCGTTTCTGAAGCGCGCAATGAGCCACCCGATATTGATGTCGATTTTGAACATGAGCGCCGCGAAGAGGTGATCCAGCATATCTATGACCGCTATGGCCGCCACCGGGCGGGTCTGTGCGCCACTGTGATCCATTACCGCGGCAAGCGTGCGGTGCGCGAGGTCGGCACCGCCATGGGGTTGACGCAGGATACCATCGCTGCATTGTCGTCGCAATTATGGGGATTTTTTACTGGTGACGGGTTGCAAGATGACCGCCTGCGGGAGGTCGGCCTCGATCCTGCCAATCGCCATCTGCAACGGACCATGGCGCTGATCGAAGACATTATCGGCTTTCCCCGTCATCTCAGCCAGCATGTTGGTGGCTTTATTATTACCGAGGGCCGGCTTGACGAACTGGTGCCGATCGAGAACGCCGCAATGGAGGATCGCACAGTCATTTGTTGGGACAAGGATGACATCGATACTTTGGGTATTCTCAAGGTCGATGTACTGAGCCTTGGCATGCTGAGTTGTATTCGTAAGGCATTTGATCTGGTGGCCCAGCATCACGGCACGCGCTATACGCTGGCGACGCTGCCGCAAGAAGATCCGAAAGTCTATGATATGCTGTGCCGCGCCGATAGTATCGGGGTGTTTCAGGTCGAGAGCCGGGCGCAGATGAATTTCCTGCCACGGATGAAGCCACGCACGTTTTATGATCTGGTCATCGAGGTGGCGATTGTGCGTCCCGGTCCGATCCAAGGTGATATGGTGCATCCCTATATCCGCCGCCGCAACAAACAAGAGGAGGTGTCGTTTCCCTCGGATGCGCTGGGTGCAGTGTTGGGCAAAACCCTTGGCGTGCCGCTGTTTCAAGAACAGGCGATGCAGATTGCCATTATCGGTGCGGGCTTTACCCCAGAAGAGGCTGACCGGTTGCGACGCGCGCTTGCGACGTTCAAAAAGCATGGCAATATCAGCGATTTTAAAAACCGGTTTCTGCGCGGCATGGCCAAGAATGGCTATGAAGCCGACTTTGCCGCGCGCTGCTTTTCCCAGATTGAGGGGTTTGGCAGTTATGGTTTTCCCGAAAGCCATGCCGCGTCGTTTGCGTTTCTGGTCTATGCCTCAGCGTGGTTGAAATGTCATCATCCGGGGGTGTTTGCCTGTGCGCTGCTCAATGCCCAACCGATGGGGTTCTACGCTCCGGCGCAGATTGTGCGCGATGCCCGTGCCCATGGGGTCACAGTGCTGCCGGTCTGTGTCAATGACAGCTATTTTGATAACAGCATGCAGCCTGACGGGCAGGGCGGTCTGGCGCTGCGGTTGGGGTTTCGCCAGATCAAAGGGTTGCGCGAGGAGGATGCGGTGTGGATTTCGGCGGCGCGCGGCAACGGCTATCGCTCGGTCGAGGATGTCTGGCGCCGTGCCGGTCTGGCGCCGGTGGTCTTGGCGCGACTGGCCGAGGCGGATGTGTTCGCCGCCTTGGGTCTGAACCGCCGCGCTGCATTATGGGAGGCCAAGGCGCTGCGCGCGCCCTTGCCCCTGCCGCTGTTTGGCGGTGATATCGAAGGCGAGGGCATTATCGAGCCGGCCGCGCATCTGCCGCAGATGGAACTGGGCGAACAGGTGGTTGAGGATTACGCGGCGATGCGGCTCAGCCTGCGGGCGCATCCGGTGGCGTTGATCCGCCACTTGCTGACGCCATCTGATACGCCGCCCGACACGCCGCCCGACACGCCGCCTGATACGCTGCCCGACACGGTTTCCAACGCGGGGCCTGCGTGGCGCTAAGCCTTGGGCGGCGCGGGTTTGGTTGCGCGGGTTTGATTGTGCAGGCTTGAATATGCCGGCTTGAATATGCGGGGCGCGTCGGGCATATTGACTTGTATTCAATCAAAGAATTTCAACCAATAAGGGTGTACCTGTGGCGACTTCTCCAAAATCCGGTGAAAAAACCCCTGACCAACAACAATTACCGGCGCAAAAAGCACAAAGAGAACCGCAAGACGCCGCCTATGCGCGGGCGCAAGACGCCATTGCCACAGCGCGGACCAGCGACGCGTCAGACCTTACGCTTTCCGGGGATGATTTTTCGGATTTAACCGAGCTGCCACCAGACGTTGGCACCTTGACCGCTTTGACAGACCTTTCCCTGTCGGGCACACAGGTCAGCGACATCTCGGCTTTGTCTGGCTTGACGGGGTTGATGGGGCTTTCCCTGTCGCGCACGCCGGTCAGCGATATTTCGGCTTTGTCTGGCCTGACGGGTCTGACCTGGCTTTACCTGTCGCGTACAGAGATCAGCGATATCTCGGCTTTGTCGGGTCTGTCGGGTCTGACCACCCTTTCGCTGATGGGCACGCTGGTCAGCGATATCTCGGCTTTATCTGGCCTGACGGGTCTGACTGTACTTTACCTGTCGGACACGCAGGTCAGCGATATCTCGGCTTTATCGGGTCTGACCACGCTTGTCCTGTCGGGCACGCCGGTCAGTGATCTCTCGGCCTTATCACGTCTGACGGGTCTGACCGGGCTTTACCTGTCTGACACGCCGGTCAGCGATATCTCGGCTTTGTCGGGCTTGACGGGTCTGATGGAGCTTACCCTGACGGGCACGCCGGTCAACGATTTATCGCCAATCTTGCCCCTGACGCAGCTTGCAGACGCGCCTAAATACGGCAGTCTTGCGTTTAAAAATACCGCGGCGGCACGGGCGGATAGGCGAATCGCCGAAATTGCCGGGATTCAGGATGATGCAAAGCGCGCCACCGATTTATGTGCGTATCTCAAGAATGTGACCCCGACCTAGACCGCGCAGTATCACACTCTGCTCAGCATGCGTTTGATGCGTGCCTCAATCGATGATTTTCAACGTGACAGCCTCGCCCG
>Ga0206131_10005876_pt1 | contig 12735 bp, 17 predicted proteins | sample Helgoland_Spring_FD_148636 | JGI IMG/M metagenome (GOLD analysis project Ga0206131, IMG submission 148636) | Pelagic subsurface seawater microbial communities from Kabeltonne, Helgoland, North Sea - Helgoland_Spring_Bloom_20160517_1 | ecosystem: Environmental > Aquatic > Marine > Epipelagic ... | reverse complement strand
AAAGTGAATATCAAAACTCCTCAGATCGAAGGTTTCATGGCCAGACCAATAGTTGTCCAGATTGCTCAATTCCTATGCGGTTGTATTTTCAAAATCAACTGGATGAGACGAACCCTGAGAGGATTTGTGAGAAAGTTATAGAAGCTTGGAATAAAGGAATGGTAGTTGCAACAAAGGGCTTAGGAGGCTACTTACTTACCACTGCCGCATCGAATCAGGCTTACCACTGCCGCATCGAATCAGGAATCAGTCAAACACATCCGAAAAATCAAACACCGGGAAAGTAAGCCATTTGCTGTAATGTGCCCAGATATAAAGTATGTCCACGATAACTTTCATATCGATCCGAAAGAAGAGGTTTTCCTAAAGAGTTCTGTTGCGCCAATTGTACTTCTTCAGCCAAAAAACGCCTCAACATTCCTAGGCCAAATAGCCCCTGGATTGGATAAAATTGGTGTTATGTTACCTTACACGCCACTTTTTCATTTGTTACTCAACAAGTATTCCAAACCAATAATTGCAACGAGTGCAAACATGACACATGATCCGATTATTTATGAAGATAAGGAGGCATTGATTAGATTGTCAGAAGTTGATTTTATTCTTACCTATGACCGTGAAATCAGCTTCCCACAAGACGATAGCCTTATCGCTTTTTCTCCTTTCAAAAAGAAACAAATCACACTGCGAAGATCGAGGGGGTTGGCACCTTCTTTTCAACAGTCATTTAGTTTTCCAACTGACAAAACTATCCTCGCATTTGGAGCGGACATGAAAGGTGCCTTTGCCTATTGCACCAATACCCAAGTGTATCTCAGTCAATACCTCGGAGACTTGAGCCACTTCGATGTACAGCAAAGGACGGAAATTATGATCGAAAGATTTATTGGGCTTTTCAAGACCAAGCCGGATATAGTTCTAGTCGATAAACATCCCGATTACTTTTCTACTAGGCTTGGTCAAGATTATTCAGTATCCAATGAGATTCCAGTTTGCCATTTCCAGCATCATCGAACACATTTCGGAGCAATTTTAAGCGAACATGATCTTTGGAATAATGAATTTCTAATATTGGGAATTATTTGGGACGGAACCGGGCTTGGGGATGATTCGAATATTTGGGGTGGTGAATTTTTCATTAAAGAGAATTCACAGATTAGTAGAGTTGGACACTTGAAGTATTCGTCTTATATCGCTGGTGACAAAATGGCCAAAGAACCTAGATTATCAGCTTTGTCTTTTTCTGAAGAAATCTCAGAAGTTAGCGAACTACTTAAAGAAAAATTTACAAAACAAGAATGGGAAAACTACCTTTTACTGAGTAAAAAATCTAATTTATTGACATCTAGTATGGGGCGATTGTTTGATGCCGTTGCATCTCTCATTGGCCTTTGCGATGTTAACGAATACGAGGGGCAGGCTGCAATTCTTCTTGAGCAAGCAGCACTGCGATTTGTGAAACATGGATCATTAGATGCTGAACCATTTTCTTTTACAATAGAAGATGGGGTGGTTGACATAAAAAGCATGCTTCGACAGATCGCCCAACAAAAACCAGAAATAATTTCTGAAGAAATAGCATTTAAATTTCATATTACATTGGTTGAAATTATCAGAAGAATAGCTGGAGAACATAAGGTAAATCATTTGGCTTTTAGTGGGGGCGTATTTCAAAATGGCTTATTGGTTGATTTATTATTCCATAAACTTGAGAATGATTTTAGTCTATATTTTCATCAAGAATTGAGTCCCAATGATGAAAATATTGCCTTTGGTCAATTGGCACTCTACATCAATAGTCATTCATCATGATTAAAATTTAGTTAAAAATTAATAGATTACTTGAAATCGAAAGAACATGAAGTACCTAGATGAATTCAGAGACTCTACGCTGCTGAAAGAATATTTGGCGGAAATCAAGTGTACAGTCACTCGCCCCTGGTCGATTATGGAGGTATGTGGTGGCCAAACTCACAGTCTGGTGAAATACGGAATATTGAGGCTGATACCCGATTACATTAATATGATTCACGGACCAGGATGTCCGGTATGCGTTACACCTCTCCATCTTATTGATAAAGCCGTACATCTAGCACTAGATAAAAATGTAATCCTATGCTCGTTCGGAGATATGCTTCGAGTTCCGGGTTCTGAAAAAAGCCTGTTGGAGGCCAAAGCAGAAGGAGCTGATATTCGGATTCTCTACTCACCGCTAGAAGCGGTCAGACTAGCGGAGAATTATCCTGATAGGGAGATTGTTTTTTTTGCTGTTGGTTTTGAGACTACTGCTCCTGCCAACGCCATGTCCGTGCTTCAAGCTGCAAAACTTGGATTAACCAATTTCTCCATTCTGACCTCACACGTCTTGGTTCCACCAGCCATGGAAGCCGTACTAGACGATCCTGAAACAAAAATTGATGGATTTCTTGCAGCGGGTCATGTGTGTTCCATAATGGGAATTGATGAATATTATCCTATTGTGGAAAAATTCAAAGTGCCCATTGTTGTTACTGGATTTGAGCCGGTTGACTTACTACATGGCATTCTAATGACTGTTCGTCAGCTAGAGCGAGGAGAATATAAATTGGAAAATCAATACAGCAGGATTGTTAAAGACGAAGGAAATGTGAATGCAAAAAAAGTAATTAATGATGCATTCGAAATACTGGATCGTGAATGGAGAGGAATTGGCACTATCCCAGCAAGTGGATACGAGTTGAGGAAGGACTTTCAAGCTTTTGATGCAAATAAAAAATTTAACATTGACCTACCCAAAGTGCGCGAGCATGAAATATGCATTGCAGGCGATATTTTAAAAGGTAAAAAGAAACCTCATCAATGTGAGGCTTTTGGAAAAACATGTAAACCCGAAACTCCTCTTGGCGCACCGATGGTGTCTTCTGAAGGAGCATGTGCTGCCTACTACCATTACAGTAATCAGGATGCAATAACTACTTGATCAGCCTATGAAAGACACTTCTAAAATCAAGATGCAGTTACAATGCCCTCTTCCTAAGCTAGATTTTGAATATATCACCTTAGGTCATGGAAGTGGCGGTCTACTTACGCACAAATTGCTTGAGTCAGGCGTATTTGATCTACTTTCTAATGAGCACCTTGATAAACAAGATGATGGAGCATTCCTTACCCTAAAGCATGAAATAGCCATAACAACAGATAGCTTTGTTATCTCACCCATTTTCTTTCCAGGAGGTAATATTGGAGAACTCTCCGTGTTTGGAACGGTCAATGATCTGGCGATGTGTGGTGCTGATCCGAAGTACCTGACGCTAAGTTTTATTATTGAGGAAGGGCTACTTTTTAAGGAGTTTTGGGAAGTGTTAGTAGGGATCAAATGGGCAGCAGACAAAGCCAATGTCAAAATTGTAACAGGAGATACCAAGGTTGTAGACAGAGGGAAGGCAGACAAAATTTTTATAAATACAACAGGAATAGGAGAAGTTCATTCGAATGCCAAAATAGATATAAACAGGATCAAAGTTGTAGACAGAGGGAAGGCAGACAAAATTTTTATAAATACAACAGGAATAGGAGAAGTTCATTCGAATGCCAAAATAGATATAAACAGGATCAAAGTGGGTGACAAGATTATCTGCAGTGGTAATGTAGCCACTCATGGTATGGCCATAATGTCCGTGAGAGAGGGTTTGGAATTTGAATCAACGATAGAGAGTGATACTCAAGAATTGAACCATCTCACTGCTGCATTAATTAAACAGTATGGATCTGCCATTAAATTTTTACGTGACCCAACACGAGGAGGACTCGGGACGATACTTGCAGAAATCTCAAAAGACACCAATGTAGGAATTGATGTATTACATGACAGTATCCCAATTGATCCATTGGTCTTTAGTGCATGTGAGTTACTTGGTCTAGATCCAATATATGTGGCCAATGAAGGGATTTTCATTTGCATAATCGATGGGCAAGTAGCAGAGGATGCTACGGAATTTCTTCAGAAACTTGCCTATGGCGATTAAATGACAGTATCCCAATTGATCCATTGGTCTTTAGTGCATGTGAGTTACTTGGTCTAGATCCAATATATGTGGCCAATGAAGGGGTTTTCATTTGCATAATCGATGGGGAAGTAGCAGAGGATGCTACGGAATTTCTTCAGAAACTTGCCTATGGCGAAAATGCTGCCATTATTGGTGAGATAGTTGAAGATCACCCCAATAAAACGGTATTGGTAAGTCCAATTGGAGGTAGACGTGTGATCAACCTGCCTGTCGGAGAACAGCTACCCAGAATCTGTTAAATACCAATTAGAAAATATTTTCTAATTACTATTCTACAACACTTAAACCTTATATAAATCTTTTAGTAACTTGAAGGAGAGTAAAAAATAGATTCTCACAAAATTAAACTAAAAAGTAGGCTATGGCAAAATTGAATGTTGCTATGCTGGCGCAGACGAGTGCCTTATTACCAGACAATATAGAAGAAGTCCATGCTTTTTGGATAGCTGGAGGTAGTTGTGATGGTTGCTCAATAGCCGCCGTTGGAGCAACTAGTCCCTCTGTAGAAGATTTAACAAATGGAACAATTCCTGGGGCTCCAAAAGTAATTTTACACCATCCTGTTTTAGCCGTAAATGCAGGTGAATCATTTATGGAACCTTTTCGATTAGCGGCCAAGGGTGAATTGGGTGCTCCATTTGTTGTCCTTTGTGAAGGTTCAATTATGGATGAAGGATTGGCAGCTGAAACAGGAGGATATTGGTCTGGACTGGGTTCGGATGAAGATGAAAACGGAGATCCACAACCTATTCCTTCTTCAAGTTGGGTAACCAGAATGGCCGAACACGCGGCCGCAGTAATTGCTGTTGGCACTTGTGCTACTTGGGGCGGAATACCGGCTGCCGCAGGCAACCCCACTAATAGTTGGGTAACCAGAATGGCCGAACACGCGGCCGCAGTAATTGCTGTTGGCACTTGTGCTACTTGGGGCGGAATACCGGCTGCCGCAGGCAACCCCACCAATTCTGCAAGTGTAATGGACTTATTGGGAGAAGACTATCGAAGTTCATTGGGATTACCTGTCGTCAACATTCCCGGATGTGCCCCGCAGGGTGACAACATTACAGAAACGATTATTGCCGTTTTACTATTCTTACATGGTATAGGTCCCTTGCCTGAATTTGATGAATTAGGACGACCTGCTTGGTTATTTGGAGAAACGGTCCATAGGGGATGTACAAGAGCCGGATATTACGAGGAAGGTGAATTTGCAAAACAACATGGTGATAAGGAATGTTTGGTTGAAGTTGGCTGCTGAGTCCAATGTAATATTAACCAACGAGGTGCTATAAACGGTATGGGTGGTTGTATGAATGTCGGAGCACCATGTATTGGATGTACAATGCCTGGTTTTCCAGATAGTTTTGCCCCATTTTACCAAACACCTCCTGGTACTGTTGTCTCATCTAATATTTCGAGGGTCACAGGTTCATTAGTAGGTAATCTCCGTAAGATGACACAAGCTTCTCAAAATCGGACAAGTAAGTGGAACAAAGATGGAAATGTACCTTCAGGATGGGGACATGTAGCCGAGCCTAATGTTTTGGAAAAGGTTGCCCATTTTGCCTACGAGAAATTGCAATTTAAGAATAGCCCTAAACCAGGATCAAAAGTCAAATAATTATGGATGAAACAAGCCTATTTACGGAATGGTATATCGGTCTTGGCATTGTTACCGTGATCATTATTGCTGCAGCAGTCTTGCTGATTTTGGTTTGGACCGCTGCACGTAGAATATTGCGACTAGCAACTACTGCTTTGGGATTGGTTGTTCAAATAAAAAACAATACAAAGAGCGTTTGGGGTTTGCAGACAACCAACAAAGTGGCTGGAGATATTCTGGAAGGAGCGAATGCGATTGAAACTCATGCAGGTATGGTAGCGGAAGCTTTACACGAAACAGAGAATAAATAGAGAATAATTATGGACGCAATTACAATTGTTTGGGGAGTTTCGTTGATCATCGGATTGGTGGTGATCGGAGTGGTTGCCATTTTGCTAGGTTTAATTAAAAACACTGCCGCAAAAATAGATGTAGCGGCAGGCGAAATCTGGACACAGGGGAAACTAACAGCGAACAATACGATTCAGATTCCTTTATTTCTGTCTACAACGAATCGGGTGGTTGCAAAGATTTATGACTCAGCTGTAAATATTGTTGGTGGAGCCAAGGCGATTCAGCAACATGCGGAAGGATGTCCTGGTTGTCCAAATTGTATTTTACAACACCATTAATAGATTGATATGAATATATTATTAATGCTCGCGACTATAATAGCAGTACTACTGCTGGTTTTTGTTTTGGTGAAGTACTTGCGGGCCATCATTAATCTACTGACCAGCACAGGTGGTGACGGACAAAGCTATCTCGCTAAGTTGAGGTTGGGGTTGAGAGCAATTGAAACAGAAACGGGACACCTACCAGTAGAAGTCACTAAATTAAATGAAGCACTAACCAAAACAGGAGAAGGTTTGAAAGTAGTAGATGATTATTTGGTAGGTACCATTGACGCAGTTTTAAAACAAAAAAAATAATTATGTCAGTTGTCGATTTTCTTTGGACTATACTTTTGGTGGTGACGGTTTTGTTGCTACCTTATATTATTTATCTTCTTCATACCACATGGAGAGCTGCGAGGAGTATTCAGCGCTATTTTGCTGAAATGTTGGAAGCAGGGTTGGGTATTGCTGGAAATGTGGATCATGTAAGTGCATTGAATGATACCATTTCGGTAGCTTCTGGAATGCTCGAAGTAGCTGGAGATATAGACAAACATGCGGATACCATAGAAGTTACACTTGCTGAAAAATCTAAATAGCAGAAAGACATGGAAGAATTTTTAATGGACAAATCGATACTATTTTTCGCTACCGTGATTATTGTTTTTTTGGTAGTGGTCGTCTTGGTTATTTACCTTTTTCTAACCATTATAGCACTAAGAAAAGCTGGGACCAATCTGGAACAACTTGCCGGAGGGCTACAAAAAATAGCTAACGATAGCGAGCCCTTGGCCGAACATCTTGGGACTATTAATGGTGCATTAACACAATTACATGGAGGTTTATCCTCAGTAGATAAACATTTAATAGGAATAGCCAAAGTACTGAAACTGGTGTAGTAGTATAAATAAATTTTTTAGGAACCTAGATTATTAAATATGTGTTTTAAAAACTTACCCATTGATTTTGATGAAAACGGTAACGCTTTTTTGAAAGAAGGTATCGAAAATCCATACGAACATAAAGTGGTCGATTTCGGAGTAGAGCAGGATAAGTTGAAAGACTTGTTGGCGAAAAATGGATTTATCAAGAACGTAGACTATGACCCTGTGACCAGAGTAGCAGGAGCATTGGCTTTCCATAGTGTGGTTGATTTGAAAGAGAAAAAAGTGTTATCTACAAATTCAATGGCGACACTATTTAGAGGGTATGAAATAATATTAAAGGGTCGTGATCCACGAGATGCTGCATATATTAGTAGTCGAGCGTGTGGTGTGTGCGGTGGCGTGCATGCTACCTGTTCTGCATTAGCTATCGAAATGGCACTGGGCATCAAGCCCCCACCTTTGGGAGTAGTAATGAGAAATTTATTGCTGGCGATAGAATATCTATATGACCACCCACTCCATTTGTTTCTTCTTGCAGGACCGGATTATTCCGAGGAATTGGTCAAAGAAACCAACCCTGAACTAATTGATAAAGCCGCCAATACGCCTTGCAAAAACGAAGATGTTCATGGGTATAAGACAGTTTTGGACATTATGAAAGACCTCAATCCGCTTAAAGGCAAATTATATCTTGAGGCATTAAGCATGACCCGGGTGGCTAGAGAAGCTTATGTCGTTATTGGTGGTAAATACCCTCACCCACAATCGGTAGTGCCAGGTGGAATTTCCGTGACTGTGAGCATTACTACTTTGAATGAAGTGTACAGTCGTTTGGTTAAATTCTTTGACTATGGTCAAAAAACAACTGGGATTTGGGATGATGTGTTTGATTTTTTCCTTGAGAGCAATCCGGAATATGCTAAATGCGGAATTCGGCCAGCAACAATGATCGATACAGGAGTTTGGGACAGACCGGATTCGTATGATGCTACTTTTGAAAATTGTGACAAATGGGGTAATGATAGGTGGTCTACTCCTGGCGTATTGGTCGATGGTGAAGTAGTTACTACAAACCTAAAAGAAGTTAACGCTGGATTAGAAGAAAGCAACAATGATCGATACAGGAGTTTGGGACAGACCGGATTCGTATGATGCTACTTTTGAAAATTGTGACAAATGGGGTAATGATAGGTGGTCTACTCCTGGCGTATTGGTCGATGGTGAAGTAGTCACTACAAACCTAAAAGAAGTTAACGCTGGGTTAGAAGAATTTGTGGATCATTCATACTATGAAAAATGGAAAGGCCATGAATACAAAAAAGATCCCTCGGGAATGCCGCTAAGCCCTAATCATCCATGGAATAAGGAAACTATTCCTAAACCTGGCAAACAAAGTTGGAGAGATCGATACAGCTGGGATACCTGTCCTACTTGGGACAGGATGCCAATGGAGGCAGGCGCCTATACACGTATGTACATGACCGCTAAGGCTAAAAAAGCACCAGATAGCCAGTTTCTGGAAAATACAGGTCATAGTATGAAAATAAAAGTCCCCAAGCATCAGTTGCCGGGTAAAACATTAGAATGGAATATTCCCGAACATTGGAATGCTTTTGAAAGAAATCGTGCCCGAGCGTATTGCATCCCCTACTCTGCTGCCGTAGCTATGGACAACTGGTTATTAGCACAACAACTGATTCGAGATGGACACACCGAAGTGAGTACGCCATACGAAATACCAAAAAAAGGAACGCAGATTGGTTTTGGTGCTTGGGGAGCTGGACGTGGTTTTCTGACGCATCACCTGATTGTTAAAGACGGGGTTATCGACAACTACCAAATTGTTACACCTTCTACACTAAATGCAGCTCCAAGAACTCCATGGGGAGCAATGGGGCCATATGAAGAAGCCGTGCTGAATACGCCCATTTTGGAAAAATTCGATAATCCAGATAAATTTCAAGGGATTGATATATTGAGAGCTATTAGAAGTTTTGACCCATGCATGCCGTGTACCACACACATCATGGACAATGATAGTGACCATATTGTGAAAAGAGAAGTTACTACTTGTGCCTGCGGAATCGAATAGAAATATTTTCGTGGGTACGGTCGGGTATGCTATACTCAGCAATCACTCCATTGGCCCAATTCTGCTACCTCATTTGAAGAAAATGGATTGGCCGAAGGGTGTTTCAGTTGATGAGCTTAACTGGGGGCCTATTGCCGTAGTTCAACAATTTGAGGCCTTAGAAATTGCCTATGATAGAGTAGTATTGCTTGTAGCAATAGAAAGATCTCATAGGAAAATCGGCGAAATAAATATTTTCCAATGGAAGGGTGAGCTACCTGATGAAAAACAAATACAAGCTTGTATTGGAGATGCCGCAACTGGTGTAATCTCCGTTGAAAATTTATTAGTTATTGGAGAATATTTTAAAATATGGCCAAAAGAAGTATTTTTAGTGGACGTAGAGCCAGGTCCTGAGGTGGCGGGGGAAAATCTTACAACTGAAGTAGCGGAGAATGTTCCGGATATTTTGAAATTGGTGCAACATCTTGCCGTTGAAGGGACTGATGATACTGACCTAGTAGATATATTGAGAGGAAATGAATTGTTTAATGAAGAACTCAACGCATGAAGGCAAGTGATATAGAGAAATCACCTTTACGTACCATGTTCTGGCGAGATGAAATCCTGCAAGTGATGTATTGGATGGATGGTGAAAATTTCGGCAACTGGATTCCTGCAAAGCAAATACTTACTTTGTTAAACACCAATTCTCACAACTTACTTTATCATCTGACAAAATTAACAGCAGAAGGGTATTTAGAATTTGAGGGGGAACCATTGGAAGAAACTTCCTTGATATGTCTTTCGAAAATGGGTAAGAAAGAAGCAGGTGGGCGTTTTTCAGAGGCTTTTCAAGGTTTGCAGAAGGCGGGACATGGAGAATGTGGACCAGATTGTGAATTCTGCTATGGAACTGACGGAGTGAAATTGGATAACTGCGTCCACAATTGCGATCATCACTAGTATGGAACCAGTCTACTATAGCAATAAAGAATTCATCGAAATATTACAGGATATAGACGACATGATCGAAGAGGCAGAAAAGTCTCCGTTTCAGCAGTCGAAAGATTTGACCAAATCCATTTTGAAACATTTTGACTTAGTGCACAGAGAGCCACTATCTCGTATGATGAAAATGATCGAAAACGATTATCCCGATTTGAGGTCAAAGTTAGAAACAGATTATACAATAAAAACTATGTTCAGATTGTACGACTTGATAGAAGGTGATATTATAAAAAGTTCGGCAGCTGTTCCAAACAACTTTATTCCAGTTGAGGATGTGGGTTATTTTCCTACCATCATCAATCCAAAAAAGAGTTGAATTCGCCTGATCTTTTCATAGATGTTTTCAAAAACCATCTATAAACTTTTTATTTTTTGACAGTTTTTATGAGGAGTTATAATATCAAAGACTTATGAAAAAACCTACCGTTCTCATAGCTGGTATTGGTAACGAACTAAGACAGGACGATGCATTTGGGATGGAGTTTGTCAAGCAATATGCAAATGAGAATATTCCTGAGTGGGTAAAAATCATGGAAGTCGGTATTGGCGGAATTCACTTAGTTCAGGAATTACATTCCGGATACGATATACTGATCATGGTAGATGCAGTCGATTGGGGGAATAAACCTGGTAAGGTTGAATTTCAGAAAGTTGAATCCATTAGTGACATCACAGAAATGCCTGTTTTTGAAAAACGAACATTTTTGGCTGACATGCATTATACAAATCCCACAAGAGCATTGATGCTTGCAAAAGCTTTAAATGTACTGCCAGAAAAAGTATTCATTTTGGGTTGTCAATCTGCCCAGCATGATGATTTTGCAATCGGAATGAGTAAGCCAGTCATCGCTGCTATCCCTAAAGCAGTTTGCCTGTTACAAAAATGGTTGGCTTCTACTCAGTTAGAAGTAATTAAAAAATAGAATTGCATTTCAGACGACACAGGCACTTAATTCAGTTCAAGTGTTTGAACAAATACCTCCATGGCCTTTACCACTTTAGCATCCTTATCATAATCCATTATGGATACGCCCTTTAAGTCAGCATCCGTAACTTGCTCATCAAAAGGTAAAATTACGGCAATAGGTAAGTTTATCTTTTTGCAAAACTCACGTATGGCTTGCTCTTCTTCTGCATTTCTCACCTTATTAGCAATTGCTTCAACATTTACTATGCCCAACTGATTAGCCATATCTGCAAATCTTCCAGCTGCTTCCAATGATCGGTAGTAAGGTTCTACAACGGTATACATCTTGTCAACATATTGGGAAGTACCTCGCTTCATGTGTTCCAATGAGGCCTCCGTATCGACAACCATGATTTGTTCTTCTTCGTGAGCAAGAGCAGAATGTATCAATTCTCTGACCACCGTATGAGAGCCGCACATGCAGCCAGTCCCAGCTTTTTCAGGTTTACCGATCATTAGCAACGAGACATTGTCAGGAGCTTTCTGACCGTAGGTGTCTAATATCTCCTGAAAGGGCATTTTAACCTGAAATTTCCACTTTCCTTCCGATTCTTCAATTCGTTCAATAATGTCCGTGCTTAGGGCTTTTGGCATTTCAGCCTCTTTATCAATACCTAAAACTACCGATAGATTGGGATTAGGGTCTCCATCAATTGCCAAAACTGGATTTCCATTTTTACCAAGTACCCGACATAGGGTGCCGCTGATTGTTGTTTTCCCAACTCCTCCTTTTCCAGCAATTGCTATTTTCATAATATTAAATTTTAAGATAGAACTCTAATAAACTTTTATGCATCATCATTGTACTCCAGCTATGCTAAACAGTTCATCTGCCATGTCAAGATCAAACTCCATACTTTCGTTAATGTAAACCGTTTTTATATAGCCAATTTCATTATCAATACTCACTCCATAAACGGAACGTTTTTCTCCTAACCTGATGCCAGCAACTTCTTGCCATGTTATATATTTAGTATAACTTTTTCCGCTACCATAATCAAGAAAATTACCAACGGGACGTCCATTATCGATATTAAAATAATAGTGCCAGTTATGAAATCCAGCTGAACTTCCGGCCCCTGGTTCATAATTAACATTGACAGAATTTACAATTTGTCCATGACTAAGCGTATCAATTTCCTCATTTTTGAAAATCACGCCTGGGTCCGCCAGTTTAAATGGCATAAACATCACATAATGAGACCCGAAAGAAGTGTTCCAGGCTTCATTAATATCTTTGTCTTCAGCAGAACGCTGACCATCAATTAACATCCATGCTTCTTCCCCATTATTAATTATTACGTAATCGTGACCGTCCATGTTCCAAGTTAATCTTGCCTGAAAACGTGGCTGCAAACGATATTGATGTAATTGCCTTACCTCACGCAGCATAGTTCCAGTCGAGTCATAGTGCTGAATAACTTTATGAAAAGAAAATGTTTGCTTTTTCTGATAGTTCTCCCATCCACCTGACACAGTTATGGCTTTTTTCACAATGTCTCCAATTGCATCATTGGGCAATAGTTTCAGAGA
>Ga0206131_10005875_pt1 | contig 12736 bp, 9 predicted proteins | sample Helgoland_Spring_FD_148636 | JGI IMG/M metagenome (GOLD analysis project Ga0206131, IMG submission 148636) | Pelagic subsurface seawater microbial communities from Kabeltonne, Helgoland, North Sea - Helgoland_Spring_Bloom_20160517_1 | ecosystem: Environmental > Aquatic > Marine > Epipelagic ... | reverse complement strand
CGATCTGTGAGGCTGCACACTCAGTCAACAAAGACGTCATGGTGCTCAGCCACGGCGGGCCCATCCTCAAGCCAGAAGATGCCGCCTATGTCAACGAGCACACCGATGCTGTTGGATTTGTCGGAGCATCCAGCCTCGAACGCATGGCTGTGGAGCAGCCACTCACGGCTCTGACCGAGCAGTTCAAAGCCATCCCCGTTAAACGCAAATTCTGAACACCAACTACCCATGGCGACCATTGCAGTAATTGGCACCCTTGACTCAAAAGGCCACGAACACGCCTTTGTGGCAGATCTCATCCGTAAGCGTGGACACACAACCTTACTGATCGACCTGGGCACGGGAGCCGAGCCACAAATCACGCCAGACATCACACGCTTCGAAGTCGCCCAGTCCGCTGGGCTCGACCTCCAACCACTTATCGACCAACAAGACCGTGGCGAATGTGTCGTCGCCATGTCCAAAGCAGCACCCGTTCTACTTGCCCAACTCGTAGCGGAAGAAAAAATAGATGGCGTCATCTCACTTGGCGGTGGCGGTGGCACAGCCCTGGGCACTGCTGCTATGCGCGCCTTGCCGATAGGCTTCCCAAAGCTCATGGTCTCAACCCTCGCTAGTGGCAACACCGCCCACTACTTAGGAACCAAAGACATCACCATGATGCCTTCCATCGTCGATGTTGCCGGGCTTAACTCGATTTCAAAAGTAATCTTTAGCCGCGCGGCAGGTGCTATTTGCGGCATGGTCGAAACCGAAGTCATTTTCCCCAACAGCAAGCCCCAGCGTACGACGGTGTCCTCGCAGGGCGAGGAGGAGGAGTGCAAGCCTATAATAGTCGCCAGCATGTTCGGCAACACTACCGACTGCATTAATATCGCCACCAAGGAACTCGAGCAGGCCGGCTACGAAGTCCTCATTTTCCACGCTACGGGCACCGGCGGGAAAACCATGGAGTCGCTCATCGAGAGCGGCATGGTATCTGGCGTCTTAGACATCACCACCACCGAGTGGGCAGATGAACTCACCGGCGCCACCCTCAGTGCAGGCCCGACCCGCATGGACGCCATGAGCAAGGCAAACGTTCCCGCTGTCATCTCCCCAGGCTGTCTCGACATGGCGAACTTTGGCGAGCGTGACACCGTGCCCGAGCAATTTGCCGACCGCCTGTTCTACATCCACAACCCCCAGGTCACCCTCATGCGCACCAACCCCGAGGAATGTGCCGAACTAGGAAAAATAATCACCGAAAAAGCCAATGCCAATCCGGCGCCTACGGCCATCCTCAACCCACTCAAAACCGTCAGCGTCATCTCTGCAGAGGGACAAGCATTTTACGACCCTATAGCCGACCAAGCACTGTTTGCAGCCATCCATCAGCACGCTGACACCAAGGTGGAAGTCATCGACTTTGATGAAGAAATCAATAGCGAGGTATTTGCCAAAGCAGCGGCGCACAAGTTGCTCGAGCTCATCGAAGCCAATCAGTCATGAAAACCCTTAGCCTGATCACACTTGCCGCGATCTCATCCATGGCGTTTGCCAAAGAGATCCCTGTAACTGGTGTGAGCTTCCAAAAAATCCAGATCCTCGACAAATTCATCAGTGAGGGAGCCTCCATCGGGGACATCAACGCTGACGGCCATCCTGACATCGTCTCAGGCTCACTCTGGTGGCAAGGTCCCGCGTTCGAAAATTCCCATGCCTTCGCACCAGTCAAATTCTTTCCGATCAAAGGCCCCGGCATCACCGGCTATTCGAACAATTTCCTCAGCTTCACCAGCCACCTCACCGCCGACAAATGGATCGACATCATCAGAGTCAGCCTACCAGGCCTTCCCGGTGACTGGATCATGAACCCCGGGGAAAAACCCCTGCCAGCTAACAACACCACCCAGCACTGCACCCACGGCAAGTGCCAGGACAACATCTGCAACGAGTCTCCTCAATTCCTCAACGTCATCGGTGACGACAAACCTGAGCTCCTCGCCTATAGCCACCAACAGATCACCCTCGCCATTCCCAACCCGAATCCGAACCAACCGTGGCAAGTTCTCCCCGTCTCTCCCAAAGACAAACGCTTTCAAAAATATCAACACGGCTTGGGTGCGGGAGACATCAATGGAGATCAACTTCCTGATATTCTCGAAAAAGCTGGATGGTGGCAGCAACCTGCCGCATGGGACAAAAAGTCTCCGTGGACCTTTCACCCCTACCCCTTCGCACCGCAACAAGGAGGAGCCCAGATGTTTGCCTACGATATTGATGGTGATGGGGACAACGATGTTGTCACAGCACTCAACGCGCACGCCTACGGACTGGCATGGTATGAGCAGGTGAAAGATGGCGACAAGATCACCTTTAAAAAACACACCGTCATGACTGACAAACCGGAAGGCAACCCCTATGGCGTCTGTTTCTCCCAGCCACACGCCATGGCCTGTGTCGATATTGATGGCGACGGCATCAAAGATCTTGTGACCGGCAAACGCTTTTACGCTCACAACGGCAGAGACCCGGGTGCCCATGACCCTGCTGTGATTTATTGGTTTCGCACCACTCGCAAGCCTGACGGATCCGTTGAGTTCACGCCACACCTCATCGACGACAACTCAGGTGTTGGCTGCCAAGTCGCCACCGGAGACCTCAACAAGGATGGCAAAGTAGACATCGTCATCGGCAACAAAAAAGGCGTCTTTGCTTTTATCCAGCGCTAGACACCGCGCAACAACAGTGTGGATATTGGATATTCGCATGAGGATGATCTTTTGAAAAACCCAACGTATCAGTAACTAGAATTTAATCACCAACCAAACACATCATGACCAGACACTTCGGAGTATTCCAATTCAAAGCAGAGATCACCCAAGATCAGATCGATGAATCCTTTGCCGCACTTGTTGACCTTAAAAACAAGATCCCCGGCTTGCAGAGCGTTGAGCACGGCCCATATAAATCAGATGAAGGACTCAATGACGGCTTCACACATGGCTTCATCATGACCTTTGACACCCCCGAGTCCCGCGACGCCTACCTACCCCACCCCGATCACTTGAAAGTCGTCGATCTCGTCCAGCCACGCCTCGAGCGTCTCGTCGTCTTTGATTTCGACATCGCTTAGCCCCCCTCCCTTTACCTGTATATCATGAAGCACATCACCATCTTCATTCTGGCACTGTCCACCCTCGGCCTATACGCCCAGGCACCCACGCCTTCCACCAGCTTATTCGATGGCAAAACACTCAACGGATGGAAAACCATCAACCCGGCATTTGCCAACAAATGGTCAGTCATCAATGGAGTCATCGTCTCTGGTGATGGACAGCAGAAAATCCCCTCCAACACCTACTTAGCGACCACCAAGGAATACGGTGACTTTGAGTTCCGTTGCTTGTTCCGCATCAGTGGTGATCACAAAACCGGACTCATCAATAGCGGCATCCAATACAGATCGTTCACCCATGGCAAAAAGATCATAGGCTACCAAGCAGACATCGGCAAAGGCTACTGGGGCGACCTCTACGACGAGCACCGCCGTGGTCTACTCGTCAAAGCTGACACCAACACCCTCAGGCACATGCTCAAAGAAGATGGATGGAACTCCTACATCATCCGCTGCAAGGGCAACCACCATCAACTCTACATCAACGGGGTTAAAACCGTCGAATATATCGAGAAAAACCCAAAAGTTCCCACGAAAGGTATTATCGCCGTGCAAATCCACTCGGGCGGCAAAGCCAAGGTAGAATTCAAAAACATCACCATCGACACTCTCTAACAAGACATGAGAAAACTCACAACCATCCTCACACTATCGCTCCTTGGTAGCTCCATGGCTATCGCCAAGAAGACCCAATCCGCACGCACCGGAGTCAATACACCCGAGCAAGAGCTTGCCGGATTCACCGTCCCGGATGGCTTCGTTGTCGAGCTTGTTGCCAGCGAGAAAGATGGCATCGTCAACCCCATTGACCTGACCTTTGATGATGCAGGACGCTTGTGGACCCAGACTGCTCGCATGTATCCACTTGACCCCGTCAAGGACATCAGGTGGGGCGAATTAATGCGTCTGATGAACAACCCTGCCGAGCAGGACAAAAATCCCGAATTTAAACGCATCAAGGACCTCTATCAGGGCGTAACCAAAGGCACAGACGACGTCCTGATTCTATCTGACCTCGGAAACGACAAACCCGTCAAAGTCACAAAATTCGCCACCGGTCTTGCTTTACCGCAGTCCATACTACCCTACAAAAATGGCACCTACGTCGCCCATGGCTCCGAGCTCATCTTTCTCGATGACACCAACAACGATGGCATCGCAGACAAACGCACCCCTGTGCTGAGGGGCTTTGGTTTTACTGACACCCACACCATGGCGCACTCCTTGGTTAGAGCGCCAGGTGGTTGGATCAACTTTTCTCAAGGTGCGCTCAATAAAGGCAAAGTCACAGCTGTCAAGTCTGGCAACAACACGCGCATTGACTACTCAAAAATCGCGCGCTTCTCACTCGATGGCAATAACATCGAGCTCGTCACCTCTGGCCTACAAAACATTTGGGGATTCCAGCTCCGTGCTAATGGTCAGTGGTATCTCACCGAAGCTAATGACATGGGGCTCTCCGTCACACCTGCTGAGCCGGGCACTGGCTTCAAGGGTATCGGTGGCGAGAAGCTTCGCACCTACCAGCCATGGCTCCCCCCGCTGCACAAATTCCGTGTAGGAGCCTCAGGCATCTCCGGCCTTGCATTTTCGGACGACAGCTCAGGTGGCTTCCCCAGAGAGTGGCAGGACGTCGGCTTCCTCGCCAATCCGATTACCTCAGCGATCAACTGTGTCAAAATCACCCGCAGCGAGGATGGCAGCGTCACAGCTTCACACCTACCTGACTTTCTCGAGTCGAAGGACGACTGGTTCAGACCCGTCAACATCGAGTTCGGCCCTGACGGATGCCTCTACATTGCCGACTGGTATAACAAAATCATCTCGCACAACGAGCTACCTACCACACACCCAGACCGAGACAAAGCTCACGGCCGCATCTGGAGAGTCCGCCACGTATCCCAAACACCACGTAGCACACCCAACCTGCTCGAAGTTCCGACTACCCAACTCACCAAACACCTAAAGTCCCCCATCCTCTGGGAAAAGCGCTCCGCTTGGCATCAAATCGCCGACCGCCCTGCCAGTGAGACCGAAAGCATTATCCCCCAACTCATCAGCATAGCTGCCAACACAAGCGAGGAAAACACCACCCGCATCCATGCCCTCTGGTCCTTGGAAAGCCTCGGCCACTTTGACCAAGCTCTGATCACAGCACTCATTAGCGACCAAGACGGCGACATCCGCCGCGAAGCCATTCGCTCACTGGCCGCTCTCAAGATTTCACCTGAGCAATTGGCGGTATTACTCAAAGACATCACCAACGAGAAAAACGTCATGGTCCGCTCCCAGGCACTTCGCACCATCGAGGCTTTGGGAAGTGCCAATCATGACACCATCGATATCGCCGTCTCATTCTGCCATCCCGCATCTAGCACCAACCAACTAGGCAATGGCTATGAGCAGAATTTCGAACGCTACCTGGCACGCCGCGCCCTTGAGTCCTACCCCGAGGAACTCAACGCATACCTGAGCACCCCACTCGCTGCCAAGCAGCCGGCCGTGAAACGCATCTGGGCACAGCAAGCCCTCGGCAAACAGACTACTGACTCCTTTGCCCGCCAATGGAAGACCCTGCAACAAAAGCCACTTGATCGCGACACCCTCATCATCGTCTCAAATGCCTCCGATGCTGTTCAAAATCGCAAAACCATTGCGCCCTACTTCCGCAGTGCAGAAAACGCTGAGCACATTGCCAAACTGGCACTCGAACACATAGCAGACGCCTATAGCCCAGCCTTCGGCTACCCCCTCGCTGAGACCGCCACAACCCTCGTCGACAGCGGAGACAAAAACAAGATCATCCTAGGCCTCAAGCTCGCACGTGGCTACCGTATCACCCACCTGAGTCCAGACTTCGCCAAGCTACTCGCCACCACGACGGACGAATCCATCATCCGTGCCATCCTCACCACCCTGAGCCATCAGCCGCAAGCATTCGTCCAGCAATTCCTCGCCATCATCAACGAGCCTGCTAACTCCCAATCATTGCGCACCCAGGCACTCGCAGCCCTCGTGCAAGCAGAGCAAACTAAAGCAGCTCCCGTGATCATCAAAGCACTGACCGAGACCCCTGATCAGAAGGCAAGTATTATCACCGCACTCGGAAACTCAACTCAAGGTTGCCAACTTCTCATTCACCTTGTCGACACCGAGCAAATTGCGGCCACTGACATCTCATTACCCATCGCGCAGCGTATCGCCCATATCGCTTCCAAAAACCCGACCGCTCAATCCATCAACCAACAAGCCGAGGCCAAAAAGAAAACAAATATTAACGCCGCCATGGAGCGAATCCCCTCGCTCGAGCAAGTCGCTGAGTCCAACTCGGGCAATGCCATCGTCGGCCAGAGCCTCTTCGCCGGCATGTGTCTCTCCTGCCATGTTGTCGGCGACCAAGGTGCTGGTGTTGGTCCCGCGCTCGACGGATCGTCCGAGCGTGACACCGAGCACCTACTCACCGCCATTCTCAACCCAGACGCCGCAGCAGAGAGCGCCTACGTGCTCTTCCGCACTATCGAATCCTCCGGTTTAATCACCGAGGGGCTCAAGGCAAGGCAAGACGATCGTGGCACGAGTGTCGCCCACCAGGGTGGTATGGTCACCTACATCCCCAAGCGCACCATCCGCCAGCAGCAACACGTCGGCTCTACATCCTTCATGCCCACTGGGCTCATCGACAGCATGCCGGATGAAACCATCGCCCACCTGCTCGCTTACATAAAAACCCTCAAGTAGGCAATCAAGCTCGCTCACCTATCAGACTTCGACCACACACGCTGTGAGACAAATCTGAAAATCAGCAGCAGAACTACAAAAAGGGCTGCAGAAAAAAGTGCCCAATAAGTGGACCCCTCGGATATACCTGAGATAGGAAACCCGACAACAGCTGCAGCAATTGCAGCAATCACGGCATAGGGCATCTGCGTGCGCACGTGGTCGATTGGATCAGTGTCACAGGCAATGGATGAGACAATCGTCGTATCACTCATCGGCGAGCAATGATCTCCGAAAACCGCGCCACTAAATGTAGCCCCAATCACCACAGGAATCAGATTCATCGCCAGCGCCTGATCACCCTCAGTAATGGTGAAAACAAGAGGAATAGCCAGCGGCATCAATATCCCCATCGTCCCCCATGACGTGCCAGTGGTGAAGGCAATCAAACTACCCGTGATAAATACAATAGTCGGAAACATGGGCGGAGACACCGCGCCACTCATTAGCTCACCGAGAAAATCTGCCGCCTTAAGCTCATTCAAAGTACTGCTCAGCATCCACGCCATCACGAGAATCAAAACCGGCTTAAACATCTGCACCATACCCTCCGTAAATACCGCACTTGCAGACACCTCATCACCACCGGATGGCACCCGACGAGGAAAGAAAATCCATGCCAACAAAGAAGCCAAACCACTAGCCGCTATCAAAACAGCCGTCACATTCGCCCCGGCAAAAGACATTGCCAACTTCTCCCAGCTCAAAGGCAGCATCGGCACCGCCGTTGCATTGGTTCCATTGGCATAAATGCCACCAAAGACCCCAAGGAGAAGAACAAGCAAAGGCACCCAAGCCCTCCATATACCTCCACCAGCCATTGAATCATCGAGCTCAACCTCCTTCCCTGCACCAGCCTGCTGCCTAAAATTCTTCATCGGGCCGATATCCCATTGTTTCCAAATCACGACCGCTAACAAAATCAATGCGAACCAAGCATAGAAATTGTGCGGCAAGCTTTGGAAAAACAAATAATATGGCTCCGCCAGATCCTCCTTACCGGCCAAGATAAAACCCTCACGAATCATCGACAACTGAAACGCAATCCAGGTCGAAATAAATGCCAAGCAAGCCACCGCCGAGCTCGTCGTATCAACAATATAAGCAAGCCTCACCTTTGGCACCGAAGCGGCTCGAGCAAGCGGCTGAAAAATCCGCCCCACAATCAAACTATTAGCCAAGCCATCGAAGAAACAAACCAAACCGAAAGCCCCCGCCCCAGCTTCTACCCTTCTGGCCGAGCGCCCATGCAACAACCTGGCCAGAAGCGCTTGCAAAGTTCCTCCTTTCTCCAACAAGTGCACAAAACCACCCAAGATCAGGGTGAAAATAATCGCTCCGGATTTCCAAGAACTCTCAAAATTAGGCAGCAAGTGTTGGCCAACCAAATCCATTGGCACCCGGAAAAGTGAGCCCTCCATCAAAATCACAGAGCCAATCACCGCACCACTGAGAAGCCCAAGCAACACATTGCGGGTAGAAAACACCAAAACCAGCGCCACAATACTTGGCCAGATTGCCAATACGCCTGCCTGCATCAGCTGCAGCACCGCCGTCACCATCGCGATCACCGCAACCAACACCAACAGCGTAATCAATGAAATATTCCTCATCTGTGCTTAGCGTGACGACTGATCTACTATGCATCAAGGATGCATTTCAAGCAAACGACCACAGTCAAAGCCCCAATGCCACATTACCGGCTTGATCTTTACAGTGTAAAAACAGAGTTTGCTCTAGCTTCAATTCGCCATCAACCCATGATGAGATCACACCTTTGCACCAAGACCTGCCTCGCTGCCCTCCTTGCCTCCATGCTTCTCACCGGCCAACCCATGGCTGCTGAAACATCCAGCCCATGGGAAAACAGCGCCGCGGCAGGTGTCTCCTTAGCGAAGGGAAACTCAGACAACCTAAGCTACAACCTGCACCTGCTTAGTGCATACGAGTTCGATAACATCGAAGCTAAGCTCGGCGCAGACTGGCACTACGCTGAGAACAACGATGTAACAAACACAGACTCCTTCAAAGCATACGGCGAATACCGCTTCCTGCTTAGCGACCGCGCCTACCTTGGAACCAACACATCCTACCTCGTTGATGACATCACCGACATCGACTACCGCATCGACCTTGGAATCGTCGCCGGATACTACCTGATCAAAAGCAAAGACCAGAAACTCTCGTTCGAAACAGGCCCCGGCTACGTGTGGCAAGACCAGGCTGACATTAGCGACGACTACATGACCCTACGCTTCGCACTCAACTACGAGCAACAACTAGCAAAGCACACCAAGCTCTGGTTCTCCAGCATCTACACCCCTGCTGCAGACGACTTTAGCGATTACATGCTAAGCGCAGAGGCCGGCATCGATACCGCCATTAACGACCACTGGGCCATCCGCACCGCCATCCGCTATCAATACGACAGCACCCCGTCACCCGACAGCCAATCAGACGACACACTACTCACCCTCGGTCTACGCTACGCCCTTGGAGGCTACCCAGAGAAAGACGCGCCCACCGGCAAAATCCCAGCCCCCTCAGACTCAGGACCTAAAGCCATCCAAAACGGCTGGACCAATACCGCTGCACTCACCCTCTCCATGGCTGATGGCAACTCAGACAACCTCAACACCACCGCTAGCTACGATGCGGCCCTTCGCCGAGACCTTGGTGAATTCTTCTTCACCACAACCTACAGCTATGCTGAGGCAGACAACACCGCCAGTGCAGACACACTCAATGCCCGTACACAATTCAACAAACTCCTTTCAGAAAAAACCTACCTCGGCACCGGTCTAGGCTACCTCCGTGATGACATCGCCGACATCGACTACCGGATCACTCCCGCAGTCACACTTGGCCACTACTTCATCAAAGAAAACCACCTCACCCTGAGCTTCGAAGTCGGTCCCGGATACACCTTCGAAAAAGTCGATGGCATCACCGACGACTACTTCTCCATCGTAGCTGGGGAAAAGCTCATCTGGGAAATCAACAAACGCCTCAGCCTCAAGCAATCTCTCATTGGCCACATCAACCCCTCCGAGACTGAGGACTACAATCTCATCGCTGATCTCTCACTAGACACAGACCTCACCAAGCATCTCGCATGGAGAATTGCTGCCAGCTGGAGCTTTGACAACACCCCTGCCAGCGACAGTGACAAGGATGACATCACCCTCTCCTCCGGTATCACCGTCAAATTCTAATTGAATATAGCGCTTCTTACATCACCGCTATCTCTCGTCACAGCTGATCTGTTAGGTATTGCAAGTCATCGCTATCACATGGATTATCAATTTTATATTGTTAAAATGTAGGATCAGGCGCTATGTTAATGTAGTTTTTATTTGATCATTTTTCAATTTAAGAACTCAAGCTAACAATAAGCCATTATGACGGAGCCAAAAAGACCGCTAGAAAAGTACGATCACTTTTCCTTACCTACCGTATTAGACCTCAAGGCAGACCTAACCGACATCTTAGGATATGCCCGAGCAGAAGCGATATGGAACACAATGACTGATGAGTGCTCTATAAAATCCGATGATTTCCTTACCGTAGAACAACTACAAAAAATAGCGAACTGGTGCATCGACACAACAGAAGCTATTAAGTCCTTCGGGTTTTCCTTGAAGCTCAAAGTGGATACCTTCATCGCTCTGGAGAAAAATGAATCCTACAATCCAGATCGCCAAAATATCAGGCAATTGCTACATGATGAAAAAAGACTGGAAACCATCGCCAGCTTAGGACTCTCTGACAACAACAAGGACCCTTTTTTGTTGGAACTAGTCAAGGAAGCCAGCAGCAAACTCGACTTACGCATCAGTGTTGTCAGCATTCTTTTCAATAGCATGCAATACTTCGCAGCGCACCATGGTCTGGGTTCCAGCTGGATGGCAGAAACATCCGCCACCGACATCGAATGGTCTTTTTGCCAATACGTTCTCGATTCTGACGCATTACTTGAGGTCGAAGACGCACGAACAGTCGCGTATCTGAAAGACACACCACTTGTTAATAATGATTCTGTCGTCTGTTACCTGGGCGCTCCACTAACATTGAAAAACGGAGTCACCGTCGGCACGCTCTGTGTGATCGGCCAAGAACCTAGATCTTTTTCTGAGAACGACAAATCACAGCTACTTGAGATCGCCAGCCGGCTAACCGACTATCTCAATGACAAGCTCACCAAGGTCATCGAGGAAAAAAATCTTAGCTAGTCTCAGGACCTCCATCAGCTAGCTAAATCAAGCAGGCACCAGCACCTGCGTCATCCCGCTCAGCTTGGCTTGCAAACATGCCCCAAGCGCATATCGTGCTCAGCACATGGCAGCACCCTCACTTACCACAGGCCCACTCTCAGGCCATATCAGGCGCATTGCCTTGCCGATGAGCATCGGCTTTTTCTTCAACACGATGTACAACGTCGTGGACTCCTTTTATGCAGGGCGCATCTCCACCGAGGCGCTTGCCGCTATGGCGCTCTCATTCCCCGTTTTCTTTATCATTATTGCCATCAGCGGCGGACTCTCACGAGGAGCCTCAGCGCTCATCGCCAATGCCATCGGAGCGAACGACAAAGAAGAAGAATCCACCCTCTCGGGCCAAGTCTTCTCACTCGCCATCCTCTCAGGCATCTGCGTCAGCATTGTCGGTCTCACCTCAGCAACCCCCCTCTTCCACATACTCGGAGCCAGTGGTAGCTACCTTCAACTAGCCAAAGACTACACCAGCCCCCTCTTCATCGGCGCCATCTTCTTTCTGCTCAACAGCATGAGCAATGCCATCCTACTCGCCCACGGTGACAGCAAGACCTACGGTAGGACACTCGTCATTGGCTTCTTCCTCAACCTCATCCTAGACCCATGGTTCCTCTACGGCGGCTTCGGCCTACCAGCCATGGGCATCAAAGGTATCGCCTGGGCCACCGTCCTCATCCAAGCCCTCGGCGCCATCTACCTGCTCAGCGTCGTCGTGCACAGAGGCCACGTCACCAGACACTGTGCTGAGCACCTCATACCCAAGCTCAAAATCTACCGCCAAATTCTTCGCCAAGGCATCCCGACCAGCTTCAACCTCATGTCCATCGCCCTTGGCTTCTTCGTCATCACCTACTTTCTCAAATTCTACGGTGAAGCCTCGGTTGCAGCCTTCGGTGTCGGCACCAGGATCGAGCAGATCGCACTACTTCCAGCCATCGGCCTCAGCTCCGCCATCGTCTCCATCGTCGGCCAGAATAATGGTGCGGGACAGACGGATCGTGTCCGCGAATGTGTTCACCTCTGCTTCAAATACGGCCTCTACCTCATCGTCACCGCCTCCATTTTACTTTTTGCCTTCGCCACCCCTCTCGTGCGACTCTTCACCAATGACCCCGAAGTCATCCAAGTCGGCACCAAATACGTCCGGATCGTCGCCTTCATCCAGTGGTCGTATGTATCTGGCTTCGTCTACATTGGCTTTCTTCAAGCTCTCAAGCGTCCCATGTATGGGTTCATCGAGTCCTTCACCCGCAAGATCATCCTACCCGGCATCATCTTTCCCCTCGTTGTTCATTACTTTAGTGTCGGCCTCGAAGGCTTTTGGATCTCCATGTGCGCTATCAACGCCTTCATGGCCATCATCACCATCAGCTATGGCCAGCACGTTCTCAAGAAGCTCCACTGCACATGAGATACTTTTCGTGGAATAATTCCAACACCATGCTACTCTTACATGCTGGCAACCACCAGAATCACCCACACACCGATGCGTAAATTCACCATTATCATCACCATCGCCATCACA
>Ga0206131_10005870_pt1 | contig 12737 bp, 29 predicted proteins | sample Helgoland_Spring_FD_148636 | JGI IMG/M metagenome (GOLD analysis project Ga0206131, IMG submission 148636) | Pelagic subsurface seawater microbial communities from Kabeltonne, Helgoland, North Sea - Helgoland_Spring_Bloom_20160517_1 | ecosystem: Environmental > Aquatic > Marine > Epipelagic ... | reverse complement strand
AACAAGTACATTTGTTGATTATACTTATTTTTATACTGCTAATGCTGATAATGGAAGTATTAGAATATTTTGTAATAGTGCAGTAGGACAATTTCAAATTGATGATATATCAGTAAAAGAAGTTACAGGTGCAGATATGGATGTTACTAGAGCAACTGCTGCTACAAGAGTAGATGAAAATGGTTTAGTAAATTATGCTGAGATTATAGGTGGGGAAGAGATTACAAATGGAGATTTTGCTACTGATACTGATTGGACAAAAGGAACAGGTTGGACTATTAGTGGTGGTAATGGGGTTTTGACTTCAGGTTCAGGAATTTTAACTCAGACTTTATCAGGAGTAATTGTTAGTCGCTCATATAAACTATCTTGGGAAACAGGTTTAAATTTTCAAGTAAGATTAGGTGGTGCAAATATTGGTTATTTTTCAGGAAGTAATTCATTAATAATTTCAAGTGCAGCAGGAACTTTGCTTGAATTTCTACCTAACGGAACTCAAACAGGAACACTAGACAATGTATCAATAAAAGAAGCAGCAAGAGATAACGTACCTCGTATAGACTACACAGGAGGAGGTTGTCCACATATATTAGCAGAGCCACAGAGGACTAATCTTATTGCTTATAGTGAGGATTTTAGTGATAGTAGTTGGAGTTTAGATGGTAGTAATGTAAATTTAACAAGAACTCCAAACGCAACAACATCTCCAAGTGGAGAGGAAAATGCAACTAAATTAATAGGGAACAATATAAGTAACGACCCTAACAACTCTTATATAGGGGTGAATACAAGTGCTGCTGCCCCATACATTACAAGTATCTTTGCTAAAAAAGGTGAATATGATTATTTAGTATCAGGAATTGGTAGTTATGCGGGTGGATATTACGCTATATTCAATTTATCTAATGGAACTGTTAGCACATCACCGACAGCATCAGGAACAACTGCAAGTATAGAAGATTATGGCAATGGTTGGTATAGATGTTTAGTGAATACTACTAATACAGGAGGTGGTGAACTTTTATTTATATCTCCATCGGTAGATGGTACTCTTACAACAAATTATACTAATACAACAAATGGTATTTATGTTTGGGGAGGACAATTAGAACAAGGCTCTTACCCTACATCATACATTCCAACATCAGGAAGTACAGTTACAAGAAACCAAGACATCTTCACAAGAGATGGTATAGGTAGTTTGATTAATAGTACAGAGGGGGTTTTGTTTGTTGAGATGGCTGCATTTAGTAATGATGGAACTAATAGGACAATAGCGTTATCAGATGGCACAGGAAATAATCTAGTTAGACTTTATTTTAGTAATTCAAGTAACAGAATAGTTGCTCAAGTTAAAGTAGGTGGTTCAACTCAAGTTACTTTTGATATAACAGGAATTACAGTTATTGATTTTAATAAAGTAGCATTAAAATATAAAGAAAATGATTTTTCTATATGGATTAATGGAGTAGAAAGAGGAACTGATACTAGTGGAACAACACCAACAAGTATGAATAGATTAGCACTTGATAATGGTTCAGGAAGTGAAAACTTATTCGGCAAAGTAAAACAACTACAAGTATATACCACAGCACTAACAGATACTCAACTAGCAGCATTAACTTCATAATATGATAGGAATTTATAAAATAACTTCTCCATCAAATAGAGTCTATATAGGTCAATCTATAAGATTAGAAGAAAGATTATTGGAATACAAAAAACAAAAAAATTGTAATGGACAACCAAAACTATTTAATTCTATTTTAAAGTATGGAATAGAAAATCATAATATTGAAATAATAGAAGAGTGTGATGTTGAGCAATTAAATTGTCGTGAAAGATATTGGCAAGAGTTTTATAATGCTATTACAAACGGATTGAATTGTATATTAACTAAAACAACAGATAAAAAAGCAGTTTTTAGTACAGAGGTTAGAAAAAAAATGAGTATTGCAGGAAAAGGAAGAAAACAAAGTAATGAGCATATAAACAAAAGAGTTACTTCTAAAAAAGGTTATACTCATTCAGACGAAACAAAAAGAAAAATATCTTTAAAACACAGCAAAATATTGTTAGACTCAAGCACAGGTGTATTTTATGAAAGTATGATAATTGCAAGTGAAATTTTTGATATAAATATAAGCACATTACGGGGAATGATGTCGGGGAGACTTAAAAATAAAACAAACTTAATTTACGCATAATGAATCAAAACATATATAAATTACAATACGACACAAAAGCACAAGGAGATGCTGACTTACTTGCTAAAGGTACTTACGAAGTAATAACTGAAGAAGGAGTTACTCAAGATGTTTACAGAAATGGAACACAAGCAATAGTTTACATAGGTAAAATAGTAGAAGTACCTGCAACTTATGATGATGAAGGACACGAATTAACTCCTCCTATTTATTATGATGGAGTATTTTATGACCTAATGACAACAGAAGAATTTGACTTTGGAATACACGAGTTATTTCCTGTAAATTGTGTACATTCGTTCTTAGGTTATGAAAAGAACGCAGAAGGTACAGATGTAGACCCTGATGAATTAATAATAGAATAATAAATAAAAAATTATGGCAACAACAGTAACAGCAGAAAATTTAACAGTAACAATAACAGAACAATATACTCTTAATGGTGTTAGTTATGGTAATACAATGAATAAAACCTATACAGATAATGGAGAGGTTTATCAAAGAATAATGGCTATACCTTATAATGCTTTAGAAGTTACGTTTACAGATATAATAAATTTTGGTGCAGCAGATGATGCAGGACAGGCAGATATAGATAACTATAAATATTTCAGAATAAAGAATTTAGATGATACTAATTTCTTAACATTAAGAGTTACAGGGACAGCAGATTCTTTCTTTATTAAAATAAAAGCAGGAGAATCTTTCTTATTGATGGATAATGAGATTGATGCAGTAGCATCTAGTACGACTTTCGGTGCTTTTACTGATATATCACAAATATCTGCTACTCCAGATACAGCAGAAATTGATATTGAGTTTGTTGTAGTAACAGCATAGTATGGCTAAAACTTACAATGATTACCCAAAAGCAGCAACTAACAATGCTAAGAGGGCTATAAAGTATAAGGAGGAAAATGGTAGTGATTGTGGAACTCAAGTTGGATGGACTAGAGCAAGACAATTAGCCAACAGAGAAAGTTTAAGCAGAGATACTATTGCTCGTATGGCTTCATTTAAAAGACACCAGCAACATAAAGATGTGCCTTATGATGAAGGATGTGGAGGTATTATGTGGGATGCTTGGGGAGGAGATGCAGGTGTAAATTGGGCTATAAAAAAGTTAGAACAAATTGACTCTGAAAATAAAATTAAAGAAGATTTTGAAAGTTTCTTTGAAGATATTATCAAATCTATTAAAGACAACAAATAAAATGGAATTAAAATACTTTAAAAGAAGTGAGTTTAATTGCAAGTGTGGTTGTAATACAAACTACATTGATAGTGATTTCTTAGAAATGATGGATAAAGCAAGAAGAATTGCAGGTGTTCCATTTAAGGTAAACTCTGGTTTTAGATGTGAAAAGCATCCACTATCTAAGAAAAATCCAACCTCATCTCATATAAAAGGTATTGCTGCTGATATACATTTTACTAATGGTAAAAACTTAGCACTAATAATGGGAGGATTAGGAGGTGCAGGATTTGAAAGATATGGTATAGATTTTAAAAACAAATTTATACACGCTGATTGTGATGAGGATAAAACAAACCCTTGTATTTGGGGGTACTAAACAGAATATTAACTAATTAAATATATATTATGAATTTTATTACAGAAAATTGGGTTGAATTATTAATTGGACTAATGGCTTTTGCTAAAGTTGTTACTAATTTAACTCCAACAGAAAAAGACAACAGAATCTTTGGATGGTTAGATACAATGATTGACGCATTAGTACCTAATTATACAAAAAAGAAATAATGATACAGAAATGGATAGGGTCTATGCTAATGAAAGGAGGCATAACACCAATAACAGAATTGTTAAAAGCAGTAAAAGAACTTTTTACAGACACTAAAGGTAAATGGAGTAGCAAAAGAACCATTAGTGGAGTGATAGTACTTGCTGCTAGTTTATACATTGAGAAAAATGGTATTGATAATAATGCTTTAATACTTACAGGATTAGGTATTTTGCCATTATGTTTTTCTGTATTTGAAAAAAATAAATGTAATTGTACTGATAATTGTAAAAAATAATTATCTTTGCATAAAACAGGTAGGGTTGTGCCTATCTTTGTTTTCATTGTTTATAGTTTTCAAGAGTGGGATGTTTAAAAACATCTCACTTTTGTATTATATAAGCATTTTTTTTTGTATAATTGCATCATAACCAATACATAAAACTATGAAGAAATATGGTAAAAGGCTTAGGCTATCTAAAGATGAGGTTGAGATGGTTTATGAAAACAGAGCAGAAAGCACAACAAACATTAATGGAAACACAGCGTTAGACATACACCTTTCAGAGAGGGGTATAAAGAAAGATGATGTTGTAAGTGTCAAACATTGGCAATCTGCTAGTGGTGAGTATAGATTTAGCATTGTAACTAAAGAAGATATAACTGCTAATGAAAATGATATGCTAGATAAGATTAGTGGCTTCATTGAAAATCATTCACCCCACTACCCTTCCGTAAAAAGAGATAACAAAGATGCTAATCATCTATTAGTAATAAATCCTGCAGACATACATATAGGTAAATATGCTAATGGAGTAGAAACTGGTGATGGGTATGATGTAGAAACTGCCTGTATGCGTGTTTTAGAGGGCTTAGAAGGACTTATATACAAAGCAGATGGCTTTGAGGTAGAAAGGATATTATTTTGCATAGGTAATGATGTTCTACATATTGATAATGTATATAATCAAACTACAGCAGGTACAGGTCAAGATGTAGATGGTAAGTGGTGGGAACATTTTGAGGTTGCATTAGCATTATATGTTAAGTGTATAGAAATATTAAGAGAGGTAGCACCTGTAGATGTTGTTCATTCCATGAGTAATCATGACTACCAAAGTGGATTTCATTTGGCACACGCATTAAAGAGTTGGTTTAGAAACGACAGAGATATTACTTTTGATATTAGTGTAGCACATAGAAAGTATTATAAGTATGGTAAGAACTTAATTGGCTTAGAGCATGGAGATGGTGCTAAGATGGCAAACTTACCTTTAATGATGGCTCAAGAGAAGCCAGTAATGTGGAGTGAAACTAAATATAGATATTGGTATCTACATCATTTACATCACAAAGTTAAACATAAGTGGCTAGATGCTAAAGATTTTATAGGAGTTACTGTAGAGTATATGCGTAGTCCATCAGGAACTGATAGTTGGCACTCAAGAAAAGGATATGTTGGAGTTCCTAAAGCAGTTGAAGGATTTTTGCACGAAAAAACAAGTGGGCAAGTGGCTCGTTTAGTGCATTATTTCTAATGGTAATCATCTGGCCTTCATAAATTTTATACATTTTACTTCTAGCAGGTAAACATTTATCTAAAAATTGTTAAAAATCTTTTGGTAGGTAATTCCAATTTTATATCTTTGCCTCAATTAATAACTAAAACAATAAACAATTATGGGAAAACAAAAAGAGATGTATATGCAAATGCAGCAAGAAGAACTTGCTCAACAAAATCCGAGTATTAATCAATTAAATAATAAAATGACAAAAAAAACAATGCAAGAAAAACTGAAGAAACAACCTGAGCCAGTTGTAGAAACAAGAAAAGAGGCTTTAAGAAGGCTTTACAAAGAGAATGGTTTAGTAGAAGAAGATATTTACAAAGACAAGAGAGGGTTTGTAATTATCACAAGAACTGGAATTGATAAGATTGTATCAAGAAACAATATTACAGTTGCCTATGAAGTAATCACTATGGATATAGAAAAAGGAATATGCGTATTAAGAGCAGCAGCATCAATGAAAGTTGGTAATGAGGTTAAGAACGCTATGAGTTTTGGTGAAGCATCTGACAATAACTTAATGGGAGGTGGTAAGAAGTTTCCTGTTTCCATGGCAGAAAAGAGAGCAATGTCAAGAGTTGTTTTAAAGATTGCAGGATTCTATGAGCAAGGAGTATTTGGTCAAGATGAGATTGTAGATTAATGAATGATGATTGGATAGATAATATTCTTGATGGTGAGCCTAGTGGTATTACACATACCCAATGGCTTATCATTGAGAGTAACATTGACCAAACATCTTTTACAGAAAGAATGAAATCTGATATTTTAAGCAGGATAAATGATTTGACAGAACTAGAAGCAGAAGAAATAATAACTAAAATATATGAAAACAGATATGAAAAAGACACAAGAAAACAATGGGAAAAAATGTGCAAAGATGGAGTATTTGGACATAGAGATTTTTAATCACTTTTTAAAATCCTACACTTATATTATATGGAACAAGAAACACCTTTTAGGTGAGATAGTTGAAGATAATATACTGAAACTGCTAGATGAAATTCAACTTATAGATTTTTATCATTTTGATAAAACTAAATTTAAGGTTGAGAAATCTAAGGTTGAAAAATACATAAACAGAGATGACAAATAAATATTCATTAGTACAAATCAGAGAATCCAGAAATGAGTTTGAGGCTTTACTAAGAATATATGGCGTTTCTAATTTAAAACTTTGTAAGATACTTGGAGTTAATTATGCTACAAGTAGAAAGTTTATAGAGAATCCACCATCACTTAGATTCATTCATGCCAAGACATTAGCAGATTTTATTGGATTAAAAACACAAGACATAGTTGATACAATAATGTACGACTTAAATTAAAATTATAACAAAATGAGAAGAAGAAGATTAAAGTTTAGTGATTACTATCACAATGTAATTACAAAAGAATTAGCAGATATTTATAACATTAAACAGAAGGAAATGTTTTTGGGTAGTAGAAAGAAAAACATTATATTTGCTAAAAGGATGTATATCTATATATTAAGAGAGATGTTTGGATTAACTCTTAGTGAGATAGGTAGAGTAACAAACCTACATCATGCATCTATTATACACCATACAAGAAAGTTTGAGTTCTTTTACAATAACTATCCAGAAGATTCTGATGCTTTTAAAAGAGTAGAAGATAGGGTTATTGAAGTTGAGGTGGATGAAGAAATATTAGGACTTGAAAATCAATTAAAATATATCAATGAATCATTAACTAAATTATATAAAATTAAAAAATCAAAAAATGACAGACAAAAAAGAGAAGGTTTACTTACCAAGTAGTATCAAAAATATTGATACTAAGTATGGTACAATGATGGTGGCTAACTTTAAGATGGATGAACTACAAGCAAACTCAAAGAATGGTTGGGTTTCTATGGTGATTTCAGAAAGAAGAGAACCATCTGAGAAAGGTGCAACTCATTATGCTTATGTAAATACTTATGAGCCACCAAAAGATTCTAAGCCAACAACTGCTAAGAAATCTACAGTAAAAACAGATGATGACTTACCATTCTAATGATTAAATGGAAAAAAACAACTTATCCTAGCACTTTCATCAAACTATCTGATGAACTTGCTAAGGTAAGGAGTATGTTATCTGCTGATGTTTATAATAAAAACACAGAAAAATATAGAGGTAAGCAAGAACATTCTATATCTCAGTTAGGAATATTTGCAGAACTTATTGCAAGACATCTGATGGAGAACAACAATGGTATAAAATATAAGGCAGCATTACTGCTTGAGTCAAGACCAGTTGTTGAGGCTGATTTAATTATGCAAGGTATTGGTGAAACACATTACATTGATGTTAAAGGCGTAAGAAGTGGTGGGAATACGCTTAGAGTCAATTTTAAAGCCCATAACAACCCTAAAAAGAAAATTACGCACTATCTGTTCATACAGCCATTGAACGCCTTATACGCAAGATTTTGTTGGTTTACTCACGAACAGGTAAGTGAATGGACTGTAGTCATGTCCACCTATACAGAGTGCTATGAACTAGAAATACAAAAACACAACTAAAACTAAAGACAATGAAACAACAACCAAACTACTATGCTATAATAAGTGCTGAGGTTAGGTATGATAAAAACCTAACTGCAAATGCTAAATTATTATATGCTGAAATAACTGCACTACTTAACATCAATGGTGAGTGCTTTGCTACAAATAAATACTTCTCTAACCTTTATGGTAAGAGTACTGTTACTATTTCTAAATGGGTAAGTGAATTAGTTGCAAACGGCTATATATCAACTCATTACATCTATAAAGGAAATACTAAAGAAATTGAAAGGAGGTATATAAGAAAACTTAAAGGGGGTATTAAAGAAAACTTTAAGGGGGGTATTAAAGAAAACTTTAAAGATAGTATTAGTTTATCTAAAGATAAACATATTAATAATAAAGGGGCTTCTTTTAAAAAACCAACAGTTAATGATATTAAAGAATATTGTTTATGGAGGAATAATGGTATTGATTCAGAAACTTTTTTTGATTTCTATGAAAGTAAAAATTGGTTGATAGGTAAAAACAAAATGAAGGATTGGAAAGCCTGTGTAAGGACTTGGGAGAAAAGACAAAATAAAACTAATAACAATAACACTACATCACACAGACATCAAGCAGGAGGAGATTATGGTGATGGTAAATTTTAAACTATGAGAACAATAGAAGATACATTTAAAAATGCAGATTTCCTGCAGCCAAAGGTTTACAACAGATATAAACTAGGAGCAAGAGAAGAAATAAAAGAAATGTTCATTAAATCTTTTGAGTATTATGATAGAACAATTGATAATTATGAGCATTTACCTGCTTATGATGAGATTATTGACTGGATGGTAGATACTAAAGGTAGAGGTTTGATGTTAATGGGAGAGTGTGGATTAGGTAAATCAACTATCTTAAACTTTGTTATTCCTGCTATATTCAGGACTAAAACAAATAAGATATTAAGAAGCGTTCCTGCAAAAGAATTAGGTGCAGTAGATAGAAACAAAGCACCATTCATTATCATTGATGACTTAGGAACTGAGAGTATCAAAAATGATTATGGTACTAAGATTGATGCAGTTGCTGATGCAATTTCTTATGCTGAGGATAGTTCTAAAACATTACTAATAACTACAAATTTAACACCAAAAGCACTAAAAGAAAGATATGATGAAAGGACTTTAGATAGGTTAAGGAAGTGTAAAGTGGTGATTATCAAGGGTAAAAGTTTTAGAAACTAATTTGTATAAAATTGAAATATTTTTATATATTTGCATAGTGAAAACATTTATGATAATATGGGGAGTGGTTGTAATTGCTTGTGTGCTAGAAGCCTATTTCTACTCTACCTTAATAAAATATGAGTATAGTGGGGATAAATAATAATAATTACTATAGGGAAACTCTAAAACCCTTAAGCATTAATATTCCTTTTTTTTTGTAACCCCACTATGCTTATTAAATAAACAATAATTAAAAATAATATGGAGGAGAGAACTTACAAATCAATTAAAAGCGTATTGAAGCATCATATTAGGACTGGAGTTAGGTCTTTATGGACTTGGAAGAATGATAACTTCACAATGATATACGAAAACTATGCAGGTGATGATAGGATATATACAAGCAATCAACTTTTAAAAATCTTAAATAATGAATAGTGTAACTATTGGTGCTTTAATGATTGTTGGTGTTGTCGTTTTATATATATTTGCTTTATGCTATGTTGAAGGTAAGATAGCAAAACAAGAGAATGAAAGGTTAGAAAACAATATAGATAAATTAGATGACAAAGCATAATAAATATTATCACGATAAAGGTAGGAACGGATGGACACCTAATACCACTTGGCAAGATGAGGTGATAGAGGATAAAGACAATAAATGGAGTGGAGGTAAAATTAATCCTAAGATGCTATTAACAAAAGAAGAACTTAAAATAGATTATAGTAAAGAGAAAACTCCAAACTATTACATTGGTAAAGTTTATGGATATGAGGCTAGGAAAGTTGTAGAGGATTTTGATTTGTCGTATAATATCGGTACTGCCACGACATATCTCCTGAGAGCAAAGCGTAAGCACGAAACAAGTGTTGATTGCATACAGAAGGCTATTAACCACTTAGAGTTTGAGTTAGATAAAATTAAAAATGAAAAAACCAATCTTTAGAGTATTTGTATCTTACCAGATAAAGAGTAAAAAAGTTGTTACTAGGAAAGTAATTACAGGAATACTAGATACATTTGTTCTTACATCTAACATCAAAGAAATAGAGAATGACCAAGAATTAATAGATAGAATTTGTTACATAAATAAAAAGAACCTAAACAAAGTAGATGTTATAATTACAAGTATTGATATTGAAAATCAATATGGTGAAACTACTGATAGGTTTGAAGATGAATATTAGATTATGCCAAAGATTAGAAAGATAAGAATAGAAGATAGAAAAGATAGTAGAGGTGGTGGTTACTCCAGAAGAAAGTTTACTGTTGCTGAAGCAGATGCTATCAGAAAAGAATACACTACTTCTACAGAGAAGATAACTATCTCATCTCTTGCTAGGAAGTATAGTGTATCTCAACCTTTAATGTACCAACTAATAAAGGGTAAGACCTATACTGATGGGGGAACAAGGGGTGTAGGGGGTAGACATAGGGGGCATAGGGGGTCATAGGGGGTATGGCTATGAAGAAAGAAGCGTTAGTCCAATCATCATTCTGTACCTATATACAATATACCTACCCTAATGTAAGATACTGTGCATCACTAGGTGGTATAAGAACATCCATGAAACAAGCAATACTAGCCAAGAAAACAGGCTATGTTAAAGGCTTTCCTGATATGCAAATATGTAAAGTCAATAGTGAGTATGCAGGACTATTCCTAGAGATTAAAGCAGATAAAACCTGCTACCCATCCAAAGAACAGAAGCAATGGGTCGCTGACCTCAATGAAGCAGGTTACTATGCTAAGGTAGTTAAAGGACTTGAAGAATGTATGGATGTCCTTGACTGGTATATGAAAATAAAATAATTTTCTAAAAAACTTTTACAAAAAACTTTTCTTTAAACTGTTTCTGCTCGGTGAAACTGCTGTTGAAACTGCTGTGAAACTGCTGTGAAACTGCTAGGGTTGTTCTATGTACGTGTATGCGTGTGTATGTGCGTTCTATATACTGCAACTTACTAATTATCAGTTATTTAGAATTAATATAAATTAGCATATTAATAAATATTTTTAACATTTTATTTTGTAATGTGTAAAAGTTTTGTATCTTTGCAGTATAATAATTAACAAAAACTAAACAAATGGATGAAAAGCAAATTAATAGTATAGATTATTTAATTAACGAAAAGATAGAAGAGTTGAAAATACTTTTAAATTTAAGAGAATTAAATATATACAAAGAAGAAAGAAAAACAGAATACAAAAAACAAGAATTAAAAAAATTACTAACTAATAAAAAACTAAAAAAATGAATTTATCACAATTAGACTGCTTCAAAATTACACTAATTGAAAAACTAGCGTTGCTGTTATTTTTAAATAGCAGCAATGTAAAAGAATTAAAAGAAAATCAAAATAAAATTTTACTTTGTGAGAACTTAACAAAAGAAAAAATAATTGATTTAATAGAAATAGAAGAATACAACAACGGATTTAAAAAATAAATATAAACCTTTAAAAATTAAAATTATGAAAATTAACGACTTTAACGATATAATGAAAAAATGTTTTGGAAATAGACATATTAACATAAAATTAGAACATAAAACAAAAAAAACAAATAACAAAAAATTAACTAATAAAAAAAAGAACAATGACAAAAAATAATTTTACAATAAATAAAGACTTTAAAAATATAGCAATTTTAAAAAATGGAAGTTTTACAACTTTAGAAAGTTGCTTTAAAAGTTTTTGCCATACTTACGAAAATAAAGAAATGTTAGCACCTCCTAAACATTCTGAAATTTTCAGATGGGAAGAAGATAAAGAGAATAAAACGATAAACTTAAATTTTTACTATTCTTTTTTAACTGAAGAAGGCGAAACAATTAAAACAAACTTAAAAACCTCTTTACCTGTTGTTTTTGGTTTACTGTGGGACATTCAACAAACTTTTTTAATTATGGAGAAGATGTATTTAATAAAACTAAATAGTCAAATTATAAACCTTAAAAATTAAAATTATGAATAAATACAAAATCACAAATTTAAGATCTAATAAAAATTACTTTTTAAATGAAAAAGAAAAAGCAAACTTTTTTATTAAAAACAAATTGCAAAATTATAACGAGACAAATTTAACAGAGCAAAGAAGAATAAGAATAAACAAGATGTTAGATAATATTGCAATAGTTTGTTTTTTTGGTGCAACTATATTAAGTATTATATTAATCATTGAAAAATACTATTAATTCCTTAAACCCTTTTAAAACATGGACACACACGTAAATAAAGACCCCTTAAACCCTATTAACTACGAACCAACAAAAAATTATTGTATCATTTGCAATATTGAAGAGTCAAAAACTTATTTTATTGATGACTCTGAAATATGTGAAGATTGCTTTTATTCTTGTTGCGGTGATGAATTGAACCAGGATATAAGAATATGTAAAAGTTGCGGTGAGCATAACTAAAAAAAACTATTAATTTAAACTATAAAAAAATGAATTTACTTACACAAAATGCAAAGATGAAAAAAACATC
>Ga0206131_10005865_pt1 | contig 12742 bp, 11 predicted proteins | sample Helgoland_Spring_FD_148636 | JGI IMG/M metagenome (GOLD analysis project Ga0206131, IMG submission 148636) | Pelagic subsurface seawater microbial communities from Kabeltonne, Helgoland, North Sea - Helgoland_Spring_Bloom_20160517_1 | ecosystem: Environmental > Aquatic > Marine > Epipelagic ... | reverse complement strand
AAAGCATGTAGGTTCCATTTATCTTTCCCATATAGTGCTCTATGACACTTTTAACCCGATTTGTACTGTCAAAATATGTGGTACTAATACCATGTGGTTTGCCAAGAAGAAAGCTTTGACTTGAAAAAGGACAACCTGAAGGGAAGTAGGATGTATCGGTTCCGTTTCTTCTGCCTTCTACGATGGTGATTTCTTGCTCTACTACACCGTTTCTGTGGCATGTAGCACAAGAGCCATCAAATGGTACCCCGAAATTCTGTCTCGAAAAATAACGTTGCGTAACACTATCGAAAGCAACTTTTTCGTAACAATTTGTCAAATATTGAAAGTTACAAATCTTCTTTTTTTTGTAACAAGGTGCCTTTTGACCAAATACAATTTGAACTGGAGCAATTAAAAATGCCACAAAGAATAAATAACGAACAAGAAAAAATAGATTTATCAAATGCTATCAAGTTTTGTGAAAGAATTTTTCATTTCTCTCGGTATAACAATTGATCGTCGCATTTTTGAATCATAGCAAACAAGTGTTGATGCACCTTTTGTAATTATTTTATCATTTACACGTATGATGTAATGAAGCGTAAAGCTTTTTGTTCCAATCTCACCTATTAGCATTTGAACCTTTGCGTCATCATTTAGAAGTAGGGGTTTTAAAAAGCTCACTTCTGTTTGTGCAAGTATAATACCGTTGCTCACCCAATCCCAATTGGCGGGAAGCAAGGCTTTAAAGTAATGCAATCTTGTATATTCAAAATAGCTCAAATAAACAGCGTTATTTACATGTCCCATAGAGTCAATGTCTGCAAAACGAATCTGAAGATGAACAGGTTCAATCATTATTGTCTAGCTTTTCGAAACTTGAATTTTTACTTACATATTCTGGAACGATTGACTTAATGATGGTTACAAGTTCATCATTTTTTTGGGCATCAATTAAAGAGATAAGTTTGTTTATTTCGTTCTCCTTCATTTGTTTTAGATCAGTATTGGCAATTAGAATTTTTTGATGATGTGTAGGAAGGGTGTTTTCCTCGTTTGCTAGAAGCTCTTCATAGAGTTTTTCACCGGGTCTTAATCCTGTAACTTTGATTTGTATGTCTTTATCAATAGTCATTCCACTTAATGAAATCATTTTTTTTGCCAAATCAATTATTTTAACCGAGTCTCCCATATCAAAGACATAAATCTCTCCGCCATTACCCATAACACTCGCCTCTAACACGAGCTGGCAGGCTTCCGGGATAGACATAAAGAATCGTGTGATTCGTTTATCAGTAATGGTTATGGGTCCTCCATTTTCAATTTGTCTTTGAAATAATGGTATGACAGAACCATTTGATCCTAATACATTGCCGAACCTTGTTGTAATGAATTGAGTTTCACTGTTTAGGTTCTTTTCTTGAGCATAAATCTCGGCTACTCTTTTGGTAGCTCCCATAACATTAGTTGGATTTACAGCCTTGTCGGTAGAGATAAATACGAATTTTTTTACCTTAAAATCATGACATGTATCCATGAGTATTTTAGATCCTAAAATATTGGTTTTCACTGCTTCAGAAGGGTTAAGCTCCATTAAAGGTACATGTTTATAAGCTGCGGCATGAAATACAACTTCAGGAGCAAAACTTCTAATCAAATTTTCAACACGTTTTTTGTGTGTTACATCCCCAATGACAATTTCAAATCGAACATCAGGGGTTTCATCTTTAATTTCCCATTGTAAGTCGTATAATCCTGATTCCGCCTGATCGAACAGAATTAGTAGTTCAGGTTTGAATTTTGAAATTTGCTTTACTAAGCCGCTGCCTATGCTCCCTGCAGCCCCTGTTATGAGGATGACTTTCCCACTGAGGTTCGTTTCAATTTTTGAAATATTTAGCTTTATTTCTTCTCTTCCGAGGAGGTCTTCAATTTTGGCTTTTACAAATTGCTTTGAGGTAAATTCACCGTTAATCCAGCTTTTTGGGTCAGGTACTTTCTGAACCTTAATTTTCAACGTAATACATTCATCCAATAAGGCTTTTCTTCTTTCTGATTTTGGGTTTTGTATGGCAATGATTATGGTATCAATATTCTTCTTTTTGTGAATTCGGCTTAAATCAGAAGGTCGATATATGTTTTTACCTTCTATTCGCGTGCCCCATAGTTTTGGATTGTCATCTATAAAGCCAATAATGTGAATGGCACTCTTCGTATCGTTTTCAATGGTTCTTTTGGTTATCAGACCGGAAACCCCAGCACCATAAACAATGACTCTTTCAATGTCATTCTTGTTTTTTTGAGATTCTAAATAGATTAATTTAATAATGAATCGACTACCAACGGTAAAGGCAAAGCTTGCAAGGAATTCAACAATGAGTACTGATGTTGGCACTAAGTAAAAGGAATCTATAAAGTTATAGCGGAATAAACCAATAGCGGCAAAAATGAGTGTGCAAGTTGCTACGGCAATAAAAATTCGGTTTAAATCATGCGTTGAAGTATAACGAACTAAGCCTTTATGAATCTTAAAAAGATAGAATACTATGAGTTTTACGACAATAAAAATCCATAAGTAATCTTTGAGAAGTAGCCATTCCTCCCTAATCAGCTCTGATTGAGAATCTAAATCAAATCGAATGATGTAAGCAAAGAACAATGCAAATACATTAATCGTAAGATCTAAAAAGACAATAACCCACCTCGGGGTGCGTGATCTAAATCGGAGCATACTACAAAAATAACAAGTTCTTGAACCAATCCACACATGTAAGATCATTCCATAGATTTAACTTAAAAAATAATTAGCTTAGGCACGAGATTAAACGACTTTTCTCCTGACACCTAATAATATGCTTGAAATAGAAAGAAAATTTTTAGTTGATTCAAAAGCGTGGGAGATGCAATCAAAGGATATACCAGCGGTCATTGCACAATCCTATCTGTTGAACACGAAAGAAAAAACAATTCGATTACGTATTAAGAATAGGGAAGCCTATATAACTATTAAAGGTCCTACGAAGGGTATTACGCGTGACGAGTTTGAGTATCAGATTCCAATAGCGGATGCAGAGATAATGATAGAAACTTTTAAACTCAAAGTATTGCGAAAAAAACGTTTTGAGGTTGTCATAAATAAAACACTTTGGGAAATTGATGTTTTTGAGGGTTCGCTTTCAGGTTTAATTCTTGCGGAGGTGGAGCTTAGGTCAGAGGACGAGGCCTTTGATAAGCCTCATTGGCTTGGCGAAGAAGTTTCTCATTTAGCTTCATATTATAATGCTAATCTGATAGATCGTCTTTAGTTATTGTGATTCCACCGTTCTCATTATCTAAAACTAAATTCCCAAAGCTGAATATAAAATAATCGTGGATATTATCGATTGTAACCTGTCTCAATTCAATGTTTTTTGTGGGGCTCAGCTGTCTTTTCTCACTGGTTAATATTTTCTTGTAATGTTTTTTTAAAACACTTTCATTGTCCCAGAAATCTTCTTCAATTAGATAAATTGTTGCTTCTGAATTCTGATGATATATGGTAGTTTCTGGCAACTCTTTTAGCGCTTCATCATAAAAAGAAGTTTTAGGTGTTACCGATATAAAGCCTCTGTTTAAAATTTTAATCATTCAAATTTGTTTTAGGTTTCATGCCTTGCTCATCAAAGTCGTACCAAACAATATGTTGGTCAATAGGAGTTTCGAAAACATATAGATATTTAGGTTGCATTCTTTCTTTTTTGAGATATAGAAGCCAATCCCTGTTGTTAAGATTGTATCTAGATGAAATCCAATCAATTGATTTTTCACCAACAAAAACAAGATTATAGCTATCGATTTGAAAAAGAGTATCAAATAGCTCAATGCTTTCGCAATGCTCACCAAAACAATCGAGCATATTATACCAGGCTGTTTTCAAATCTGAAGAGTCTTCAAAGTCCCAAGCTTTGAATTGAATAGCATTTGAGTCGATGAATATATTTACTTTTTCATTATTCTTTTGGCTTACACGATCGATCACCTCGTTTTCAATCAGCACAGTAACCGAGTCTATTTTTAAGTCGCTTATTTGCTCAAATAAATGCGAGTTGAAATTCATTTTAAAAGTGTCTTCAGTCATGGCCTCTTTTGGCTCGATTCTTGTCAATGAATCTTTTATTGCTCCTATCTTGCTGTATGAGAGTGGGGTATTTTGCCTGTCATCTGAACATGACAGTATTACCGAAAAAAAAATAGCACTAAACAAAATATCTTTCATAGGTTTTAAATATTTAAAGTTACTATATTCGCTTGATGTTTTCTTCACTTAAAAAAAATTAAATTTGTCAAAAAGAAGTATGAAAAAATTATTAGGAATAACAGCATTTATTTTAGTTCTGTGCTCATGTGCAGTAAAAGTGCCATTTACGAATGAAGTTAAGAGTGAGTTTGGATTGGATACAGAAGAGAAAATGAGAAAGGTTCAATTTTTCACTTCTTCAACCATAATTTTGGAGCAAATAGGAACATCATCAAGTGAGACGACAACGGATGATCAAGGGACACTTGTTTCGAGCTCGACGAGTGAAAAAGAATCAATTATTATACCGGCTAATTCTAAATGCGTATTTGAAGGTTTTGGCGATGGTAAGACGGTTAAAATTAGATTTGAGCTAGGTGAGAATAAATTTGTCACCTTTAAATCTAAATCTGACAAACCTCGTGATCGATATTATTTTGTAGCCGATTGGGCAGCTAAAGGAGGGCCAGAACTTATGTATGGAAATAAGAAATTTAAAGTAGATATGATGAGAGGTTCTGCAAGATCCTCCTACATTTTGGTTTCTAGAAAGCGTCTACAGAAGAACAAACGAAAAGAAAGAGTTGTAGGTGGGTTGAAGGTCTAATAGTCGCCTTATACAATTTCTTAATAGCCAATATATATGAAAAGAGTTATCTCTTACGATACTCAAGGGTTTTCGACCGATGAGTTATTATCTATCTATAAAAGCCTATTAAAGCCTCGAATGATAGAGGAGAAAATGTTAGTGCTTTTACGACAGGGTAAAATCACTAAATGGTTTTCTGGTTGGGGACAAGAGGCAATCTCTGTTGGTTCGACATGGGCTATGAAGGATGAGGAATATATCCTTCCTATGCACAGAAATCTTGGTGTTTTTACAACTAGAAATGTACCTTTAGACCGTTTATTTTCTCAGTTTCAAGGTAAAAAGAACGGTTTTACAAAGGGACGAGATCGGTCATTTCATTTTGGGACTCAGGAACATAAAATCATTGGCATGATATCACATCTTGGACCTCAATTAGGTATCGCGGACGGTATTGCACTTTCTAATCTTCTGAAAGAGGAAAATCTTTCAACATTAGTTTTTACAGGTGATGGTGGTGCTTCAGAGGGAGATTTCCATGAATCTTTAAATGTAGCAGCCGTTTGGAGTTTACCTGTAATTTTCTGTGTAGAAAATAACAGCTGGGGACTTTCGACACCTTCTGATGAACAGTTTAAATGTAAAAAGTTCATAGATAAAGGAATTGGATATGGCATGGAGGCTATTCAAATGGATGGAAATAATATCCTGGAGGTAATCCGCACCGTGCGAAAAATCGCAGCTGATATTCGAGAAAATCCTAGGCCTGTGCTTCTAGAGGCTATGACTTTTAGAATACGTGGCCACGAAGAATCATCTGGAACTAAGTACTACCCTGAGGGGATTCAAGATGAATGGTCCCTAAAAGACCCTTTGTTAAATTATGAACAGTTTTTGAAAGACGAAGGAATCTTAACGGAAACTATAGAAAAAGAATACAAAGAATCATTAAAGACATTAATTCAATCATCTTTTGAAATAGCTCAAAAGGAACCATTAATTACTTCCGATACATTTACGGAGGAAACTGATGTTTTTGCACCACACAATCAGTTAATTATTGAAGAAGCTGGAAACAAACGTGAAATTCGTTTTATTGATGCAATTCAAGAAGGTTTAGACCAATCCATGTCTAAATATCCACAATTAGTGTTAATGGGGCAGGATATTGCTGAATATGGAGGTGCTTTTAAGGTTACTGAAGGCTTGGTAGAAAAATATGGAAAAGGTCGAGTAAGAAATACGCCTTTATGTGAGTCAGCTATTGTTGGTGCTGGTTTGGGCCTGTCTATTCGTGGTATGAAAGCTATGGTTGAGATGCAATTTGCAGACTTTGTTACTTGTGGTTTTAATCAAATCATTAATAATCTTGCAAAAATTCACTGGCGATGGGGTCAGAATGCAGATGTTGTTGTTAGAATGCCAACAGGTGCAGGGACAGCCGCTGGTCCATTTCATTCGCAGAGTAACGAAGCTTGGTTTTTTCATACCCCAGGATTAAAAATTCTATATCCTTCTAATCCGAGAGATGCTAAAGGTCTTTTAAATGCAGCTATAGAAGACCCTAATCCTGTGTTGTTTTTCGAACATAAGTATTTGTACAGAAGTCTTAAAGAAGATGTTTCCGAAGATTACTATACAACTGAAATTGGAAAAGCGAGTTTGGTTAGTTCAGGTTCAGATTTGACAATTGTTACTTATGGACTTGGTGTCCATTGGGCAAAAGAAGAGATGTTGCAAAGACCAGAAATAAAAGCAGATATTATAGATCTTCGATCACTAATACCATTAGATATAGAGACTGTATATACAAGCGTCCGTAAAACAGGAAGAGCAATCGTTTTACATGAAGATTGTATTACTGGTGGAATAGGTGGGGAACTTACGGCGCTCATTACGGAGCATTGTTTCGAGGCACTAGATGCGCCAGTACGTCGTGTCGGCTCTTTAAATTCACCTGTTCCTTTTGCTGCATCTATTGAATCTATATTTCTTCCTCAAGAGCGTTTTAAAGCTGCCGTTGATGCAGTATTGCATTATTAGAGTATATGCAACTCTTTAAGCCAAGAAGTCTGTATATAAACCTAGCATTTCAGCTATTGATTGTATGGTTTTTCATGTTTTTATATAGGTTGGTATTTATAATAAATAACAGCTCTTTTTTTCCAGATTTTGGTTTATTTGACTATGCGGTTGGTTCTTGGTTTGACCTTATTACGATGTCCTTTTTTTTCTTACCATTTATTATTATTGGTACGGTACCACTCCCAAAGTATCTTGAACGCTATAGAAGAGCATCTAAGTTGATTTTTTTCATTCCTTCAACCGTAATCATATTTTTTCTAAACGCTTGGGATATTGCTTTTTTTTCATTTACCCGAAAAAGAGTTAGCTACAATTATTTTAAATTTTTATTTGGTGAAAATGAAGCAGGCGGCCTCGCTTTTGAATACATGACAGAATTTTGGTGGTTGATTCTATTTTTCTTAGCGACGCTTTTTTTAATATGCTACTTTGTGGTCAAGCTAAAGGATGTTTCTACCAATCTTAATTTATATTATTCCTGGGGTTTGTTCTTGGGTTTTATATTTATTTCAGTTGTAACAGGAAGGGGAGGATTTCAGCTGAAACCGATAGATATTATAGAGGTTACAAAGTATACCGATGTTAAAAATGCACCTGCAGCATTAAATTCTGCTTTCACGATTTTAAAGACCCTGAATTATAATGATTTAGAACGTAAACACTATTTTTCTGAAGAAAAGGCTAAAGCAATTTTCAATCCAATCCAGAAATCCAACGCGCTAAAACTTTTACCTCCAAAAAACAATGTGGTATTAATTATATTCGAAAGCTTTGGCGGTATGTATGTTGGTCCAAATAATAAGGAGAGTTTCACACCTTATTTTGATTCTATACTTAAGCAAAGTATGTATTTTGAACATGCAGTCTCAAATGGGCAATCCTCAATGGACGCAGTGCCTGCAATTGTAGCCTCTATTCCGTCCTGGATGAAGGAGTCATTTATTTTATCGAGTTATAATTTAAACCAATACAATTCATTACCAAGTATCCTTGGAAAGTATGGATATAGTTCTGCTTTTTTTCATGGGACAACGAATGGATCAATGCGTTTTGATGCGTTCTCAGCTGCTTCTGGTTTCGATAAGTATCACGGGCGCACCGAATATGCGAATGATGCACATTTTGATGGTACCTGGGGTATTCCTGACCATCATTTTTTACCGTGGACAATTGATAAAATGAATGAAATGAAAGCTCCATTTCTTTCTACTGTTTTTACCTATTCCTCACACCATCCATACACAATTCCTGCAGATTTTAAGCAAACATTAAAATCAGGTCCTGATCCTATTTGTGAATCATTGAATTACGCAGACTTTGCTTTTAAACTTTTTTGGGAAAAGGCAAAGCGACAGGATTGGTTCCACAACACCTTATTTGTCTTTTGTGCTGATCATGTTGGTCCCACCTCAAGAAAAGATAGGGGTAATCTGAATTGGTCTTTTAAGATTCCTATAGCATTCTATCATGCATCAGGAAGTTTGCCGATTATTGACAATGATGAAACATTACAGCAAATAGACATTATGCCAACAGTTTTCGATTTAATTGGTGTCGAAACCTCATATTTTTCAGTTGGAAGCTCTTATTTTAGTCAGAATCGAGCGCCAAATATGTCCTTTTATAATAACAATATTGTTTCTATGGGGCCTAAAAAGGAACCTTTTATTTGGAATGAAATAAAGGAAAATGAATCTAAAAAGAATAAGCAATTGTCAACTAAAATAAAGGCGATTTATCAACAATACATTAATGCACTTATAGACAATAGAATGATTCCTTAATCCTTAAATAGATTGTGATGGAATTGTTGAATCGTTTGTATAAATTTGCATAGAAAATAAATTATGGGAAGCAAGCATACAACTAGAGCACAAGATTATTCCAAGTGGTACAATGAGCTGGTTCAGAGGGCTGATCTAGCAGAGCACTCCGATGTTAGGGGTTGCATGATTATCAAGCCCTACGGTTTCGCTATATGGGAGCGTATGAAAGAGGTCTTGGATCAAAAGTTTAAAGAAACGGGTCATTCCAATGCATATTTCCCTTTGTTTATCCCAAAGTCATACCTGAGTAAAGAGGCAAGTCACGTTGAAGGATTTGCAAAAGAATGTGCGGTAGTGACACATTACAGACTCAAAAATGCTGAAGATGGAAGTGGTGTAGTTGTTGACCCTAAAGCAAAGCTTGAGGAAGAATTAATTGTACGACCGACCTCTGAGACTATAATTTGGAATTCTTACAGGAATTGGATTCAATCGTACAGAGACTTGCCTATTTTAATCAATCAATGGGCTAATGTTGTTCGTTGGGAAATGAGAACAAGGCTGTTTTTAAGAACAGCAGAGTTTTTGTGGCAAGAAGGTCATACGGCGCATGCTACAGCTCAAGAAGCACAAGATGAAACATCTAAAATGTTAGAGGTATACGCTGATTTTGCTGAGCAATACATGGCAATGCCAGTTGTTAAAGGGCGTAAAACAGAATCTGAAAGGTTTGCAGGTGCAGAAGATACGTTATGTATTGAAGCCTTAATGCAGGATGGTAAAGCGCTTCAGGCCGGGACTTCTCATTTTTTAGGCCAAAATTTCGCTAAAGCATTTGATGTGAAATTTGCAGACAAGGAAGGGAAACTTGAACACGTTTGGGCGACATCCTGGGGTGTTTCAACACGTCTTATGGGAGCCTTGATTATGAGTCATTCAGACGACGAAGGGTTGGTTCTACCTCCATTATTAGCACCGATTCAGGTCGTTGGTATTCCTATCTACAGGAATCCAGAAGATTTAAAAAAAATCTCAGATAAATTTGATGCCTTAAGTGCTTCTTTTAAGGCAAAAGGTATTTCCTTTAAATATGATGATGATGACAACCGTAGACCGGGTTGGAAGTTTTCAGAATACGAGACTAAAGGTATTCCTGTTCGTCTTGCAATGGGAGCTCGAGATTTGGAAAATGGTAAAATTGAAGTCGCAAGAAGAGATAAAAAAACCAAAGAGGTTATCGCATATGAAGGCTCGGATGTTTTTGTAGAAAAATTATTGGCACAAATCCAAAATGAGTTGTTTGATAAAGCACAATCTTTCCGTTCTGAAAAGACCAGTGAAGCCAATGATTTTCAATCTTTTAAGGATCTTGTTAATGGAGGTGGTTTTGTTTCGGCTCATTGGGATGGGACATCAGAAACTGAAAATAAAATCAAAGAAGAAACTCAAGCTACGATACGCTGTATTCCATTGGATCAGGTTAAAGAAGAAGGTGCTTGTGTATATTCAGGAAAACCATCAACTGGACGCGTACTTTTCGCAAAGGCGTACTAGTGAACTCTGATTTTAGTTTTAAGTATTTTACTGTTGTTCAAGATCGAACAGCACTTAAGGTTGGGACAGATAGTATGTTGCTTGGAGCACTAATAAAAGCTCAAAATCCAATTCGGTGTTTAGATTTAGGGTCGGGTAGTGGCGTACTTGCACTCATGGCTTGTCAACAATTTTCTAACGCTATTATTGATGCTATCGAAATTGATAGCTCATCCTTCAAAGATTGTGTCTATAATTTTGAAAACTCTCCATGGTCTAATCGTCTAAATGCCATTCATGGAGATTATTTCAGCTTTGAATTTTCGGGAAAATACGATTTGATTATTAGTAATCCTCCATTCTATTTGGAGGCCTCATCTCAAGCTAATGATTTCAATATACGGTCCAAACATACCACAAAGGATATGTTTTTTAACTTAATGCTTCGTGCTAAGAATTTACTTTCTAAAGACGGGAAATTATGGTTGATTCTCCCATATCGACATTTAGATTTAATCATGAATTATGCAAAAACACATGAATTGTTTATTAATTCACGTATCATTATTAACGCAAAAGTAACTAAGCCAAAATCTAGAATTGTTCTTTGTCTTTCAATTAACAAATCGTTACCGAATGAACAAACAATTACTGTTCGTAATGAAGACAATAGCTATACGGATGCGTATATTAATTTGACCAGAGAATTTCATAGTAAACAATTAAAAAGTAACTTTAAGTGATGTGCTTATTACTTTTAAATGTTCCCAGGTAGTAAACAAGCAATATTTAAGAATCAAAAACGTTTTAAAAAGGTGAGAGTTTCTGTATTTTTCCTGACGGTTATCTTTTCTTTTGTGTTTGTCGGTACCAAAAAAACGTATGCACAAGGAATGGATATTGACGACTCATTTACTTTTGAAATTGGACTGCCAAACGCTTTTGTAAACGAACCGTTTAAAGACTTTATGCAAGGTCTTGTTACCGTTTCGCCATCCTATCAATATACGCTTAAAAGTGGTCTTGCATTTGGAGCAGGAGCACATTATTCTTATTTCGCAGTTAATGAATTTAGTGTACCCTCAGCCATATACGGAGGTATGCATAGCCTTGGGGGCTTTCTAAAAATTGGTCATGAAAAGTTTTGGGGAGAAAGATTTGGCACCGATATAGGTTTGAAGTTAGGTTACATGCACTCGATGATAAAAACTGACGCCTTGTTTGAAGACGGAATTCGATTGAATGTGGTGCAATCTTCATATGTAGAGCCAAATATTGGACTTGTTTTAGCCACAGATGGTGCAAATTCTTACCGTTTGACCATTGCTTATCCATTTTTCGGATTTGGCTTTAGACCTAGTGATATTGGAGTAGAAGGTAATGCAGGGTATGAAACTGACGAGTTCGATAAAACCTCTTCTTTCCTAGTTGTAGGGTTTGGATACACCCACTATTTCAATGGTAAATCAAGTTCAGAATAATCAGGTTTGAATAACACCAACATTATATTTTTCCACAGATTTTTTATGATTTGCAGCGTCAATACCTATTGATATTACTTTTCTTGTTTCTTTGGGGTCAATAATAGCGTCAATCCATAACCGGCTGGCAGCGTAGTATGGAGATATTTGCTCATCGTATTTGTTTTTGATTTTATCAAACAGTTCTTTCTCTTTTGCGGGAGTTATTTTTTCGCCTTTAGCTTTGAGTGATGAGATTTCAATTTGAAGTAATGTTTTGGCCGCAGCTGCACCACTCATAACAGCTATTTCTGCGCTAGGCCATCCAACAATCAATCGAGGGTCATAAGCTTTTCCGCACATGGCGTAATTTCCTGCACCATAAGAGTTTCCAATTACGATGGAGAACTTTGGAACGACCGAGTTGGCCATCGCATTCACCATTTTCGCTCCATCTTTGATGATTCCCGAATGTTCACTTTTAGAACCAACCATAAAACCAGTCACATCATGAATAAATACTAATGGAATATTTTTTTGGTTGCAATTCATGATGAAACGCGCTGCTTTATCTGCTGCATCTGAATAGATGACACCACCAAACTGCATTTCGCCTTTCCCGTTTTTAACCAGTTCTCTATTGTTCATTACTATTCCCACGCTCCACCCATCAATTCTAGAGTAAGCGGTAATCATTGTTTTTCCAAAGCCCGCTTTGTATTCAGTGAATTTAGAATCATCAACAAGACACTTTAGTAGCTCCCTGCTTTTATAGGGTTTCGAGCGTTCTGCTGGTAAAATTCCGTATACTTTTTTAATAGCACTTTTGGGCTCAAAGGATTCACGTCTATCAAATCCAGCCGATTCAGGAGCACCAATTTTATCCATTAAATCTCGTATGGTCGAAAGACATTCCTTATCACTTTCCACCTGGTAATCGCAAACACCAGAGATTTCAGTATGCGTTTTTGCGCCTCCTAAGGTTTCGTTATCTATATTTTCTCCAATTGCCGCTTTTACAAGGTAAGAGCCCGCGAGAAATATGGTACCT
>Ga0206131_10005862_pt1 | contig 12744 bp, 10 predicted proteins | sample Helgoland_Spring_FD_148636 | JGI IMG/M metagenome (GOLD analysis project Ga0206131, IMG submission 148636) | Pelagic subsurface seawater microbial communities from Kabeltonne, Helgoland, North Sea - Helgoland_Spring_Bloom_20160517_1 | ecosystem: Environmental > Aquatic > Marine > Epipelagic ... | reverse complement strand
TCGACGCTAAGGGCCATGATCGTCACGCCATCATGCGCATCGCTGCTGGGGCCTTCTTCCGACAAGTCTTTGAGCACGGCTTTTTTCATGCCGACATGCATCCCGGCAATGTATTTGTCCGGGACGATGGCGGGCTGATGGTGATTGATTTCGGCATCATGGGCCGGCTGGATCGGAACACGCGGGAATATCTGGCGGACATGCTGCTCGGCATGCTGACGCGAGACTATGAACTTGTGGCGGACGTGCATTTCCGGGCCGGATATGTACCCGCCCATCAATCCCGTGCTGCATTCGCCCAAGCCGTCCGGTCTATCGCGGAACCGATCCTAGGCAGGCCTTTGCATGAAATTTCGCTGGGGCGGTTGCTGCAGCAGCTTTTTCAGATCACCGAAGCCTTTGAAATGGAGACGCAGCCGCAACTGCTCCTGCTTCAAAAAACACTGCTAATGGCAGAGGGCATGGGCCGTCGCCTTGATCCAACTGTGAATATGTGGACGCTCTCCCAACCACTTATTGAAGAGTGGATGCGTGACCATCGTGGCCCCGAAGCCCGGGTCGCAGGCGTGCTGGCAGATGTGGGCGACGCCGCACTTCGCCTGCCCCGCGTTCTGGTGCGTATGGAGGCGATGCTGGAAGAACGGACAGATGACCCGCCCCATAGCCCAAACCAGAACCGGCCTTTTTTCAAGCAATGGCAATTATGGCTGATCGTAGCAGCCTTGGGCTGGGGCGCGTTCTTCCTTGCCTAATTTAGAAACCGCAGAAGGCTCGCGTTTATAGTTTGTGCGCTAAGATGCCTTGCGAGACCACGTTACCCGCCGACCCGACTGCGCAAATGCAGCATGATCTTGTGCGTCGCACAAACTCATTCTATGCTGTCCACGCTATATCCCGGATTGGAGTTTAATCGTTGTTGTATCAGGCTTATGAGATGACCCGCGCCGCCCTCCGCCCCTACCGGGGCGCTGCGAGCGCGACACGTCAGATGCTGCAAGCGACGACCAATCCATTCGCCATGATGCCAGCTAATCGCGCCATGGCCGCTGCATGCGAAGTTTTCGAAAGCGTCACGAAGCATTATGGCAAGCCTGAGTTTGGCATCGATGAAGTGACCGTTGAAGGCAGCTCAGCCCCCGTTCCCGTCACTGAAGTGAATGCATTAGAGATGCCGTTTGGCAACCTCCTTCACTTTGTCCGGGACCAGAAGGCATTGCCGAAAGGGCAAAAGAAAGCTCCGAAGGTGCTGATCGTTGCACCAATGTCCGGTCACTATGCATCGCTGCTGCGCGGCACAGTGCGTGCAATGCTCAGTAATCATGATGTCTACATCACCGACTGGACAGACGCCCGCGAGGTCCCGTTGACAGCTGGCCGCTTCGATCTTGATGACTACGTTGAATATTTGATGACGTTTATGCGCGCCCTAGGTCCGGACCTGCACGTCATGGCGGTTTGCCAGCCTGGCCCTGCCGCCATAGTCGCGACTGCCCTACTGGCTGAAGCGAATGATCCCGCACAGCCCGCAACACTCACATTGATGGGTAGTCCGGTTGACGCACGGAAAAGCCCGACCGTTCCCAATGACCTCGCCACTTCCCGCGAACTCAGCTGGTTCGAAGAAAATGTCGTCTACAATGTGCCTCTGATTTACCCAGGCGCGATGCGCCGTGTGTATCCAGGTTTCCTGCAGTTGACCGGCTTCATGACAATGAACATGGACCGGCACATCGATGCCCATGTGAAGCTCTATGACAACCTCGTCACCGGCGACGGCGACAGCGTTGATCAGCACAAGCGCTTCTATGATGAATATCTGTCAGTGATGGATATGACGGCTGAATTCTACCTCGACACGATCCAACGCATTTTCCAAGACCATGATTTGGCAGACGGCAAATACCACTGGCGCGGCCAGCTGGTGAAGCCTGAGCTCATCAAGGATACGGCGTTGATGACAGTCGAGGGCGAAAACGACGATATTTCTGGCATTGGCCAAACCCAGGCTGCACATGACATTTGCTCTGGCGTGCCAGACGATATGAAAACGGATTGGGTGCAGCCAGGTGTGGGCCATTACGGCGTATTCAATGGTCGCCGTTGGCGCGAAGAGATTCAGCCGCGCGTTTCAGATTTCGTCAAAGCCCACCCGAAATCCGTGAAGGCCTGAACCCGAGCGCAATAACGAGCGCTGCGGCAGCAAGGCATCCCGCGAACATCCATATCGCCATCGCATATCCGGCTTGATAGGCCACGACTCCAGCGAGTCCTGGCCCTACTGTCATGCCCGCAAACATGCCGATATTGATGACGCCGAATGTTTTGCCGAACCCGTCTGCGCCAAATGCTGCCCGTGTCAGCATCGCTGGAAGCATCACCAGTGGGCCAACGACAAATCCAACAATAGCAGCGGCCGCAAAGCTAAAAATGATGCTGTCACCTGTGTTTGCTATGACAAACCCAGCAACCTGAACCAAATACATCACCGCCGCCAACAGCCCTAACGGCACATGGTTCGCTGCCCAACCGACAACGAAACGGCCAATCGCTGCTGATATCACCGTGACGCTGACAGCATATCCAGCCATGACCAGCCCCATACGCGGCGTGAAGATCGAAATTTCGTGAAATAGAAAACCCACCTGGCCAGTGAATGATAAAAAGCCCGTCACCCATATCGCCCAAAACACTGGTGAACGCAGCGCCGACTGGAACCGCGCAAGGCCACGCGCATCATCTGCTGCTGAGCCTCTAGCGCGCCGGGCCGGTGCCCACCGGAGCAAGGGCGTTAAACACAGCAGAGTTGCAGCGGCGATTACAGCAGACGCCCAGTCAAAGCCAAGCGTGGCCGTTAGCCAAATATACACAGGCGTAACAATCGCCCCGCCACAACTGGCCCCCGTCAGCGCATAGCCAAGCGCGGCTGCATAGCGCTCCTCAAAAAGCGGTGCCAGTGCCGCACTGATACCCAGATTGCCGATGGTTGGATAAGCTGTCGCCAAAACAGCATAGGCTAAGAAAAGCTGCCAAGGCGTCATGACCAGCCCAACCGCCGCAACGCCAATCGCAGTCGCATAAGCCCCATAACAAGCGACAGCGCGTGGGCCGAAACGGTCTAAGGCAGCGCCGACTCCAAATGCCGTCAATGCCCCCACGGCCCAAAACCAAGCCTGGGCCGATGACAACATCAGCCCGGACCAGCCGTGCTTTGCTTCCAGCGCCGCCTTGAAGACGCCATGGGCATAGAAGATTGAGCCCCAGGCGAAGAATGCCATTGCAAAACCAACAGCGATAGCACGCCAGTGCTGGCGGATTTCACCCAAAGGTGCGGCCTGTTGCATTTTTGGTATTCAAACCCCTTGCCGAGCCGCTGTGCGCCCGGCATGAATATGCCTAACAATGCACAAAAGACGCACCAGGGAATAGACCGCAATGCTCGCCCAGATGATGGACCAACCGCTGCTGATTTCATCCTTGATCGGCCACGCTGCCAAATGGCACGGCGATACAGAGATCGTCACGCGCACGCTGGAAGGCCCGATCCATCGCTATGATTGGCGTGCAGCAGAAGTTCGCGCCAAGAAATTCGCGCAGGCGCTTGGTCGGCTTGGGGTGAAGCATGGCGAGCGGATCGGCACAATTGCCTGGAACACCTACCGCCATGTTGAGGCCTATTATGGCGTCGCAGGCATGGGCGCGGTCACGCACACCATCAACCCGCGCCTATTCCCAGAGCAGCTTGAATACATCATCAATCACGCAGACGACCAATATCTGGTGATCGACACCAGCTTTGTCGATCTGGTCGCTGGGATGCGGGATAAGTTTCCAAACATCCGCGGCATCATCGTGTTCGCGGACAAAGCGAACATGCCGAGCGAAGATAAACTCCCCGGCGCGCTCTGCTACGAGGAGCTGATCGAGCGAGAGAACGGCGACTATGAATGGCCCACATTCGATGAAAATTCAGCCGCAGCGCTGTGCTACACGAGCGGCACGACCGGCAACCCGAAAGGCGCGCTCTACAGCCACCGCTCAACAGTATTGCACACGCTGACTGAGATCGCGCCCGACTGCATGGGCCTTGCCGCCCGCGATACCGTTCTGCCCGTCGTTCCCATGTTTCATGTGAACGCCTGGGGCCTGCCCTACGCCACCGCCGCCGTTGGCTGTAAATTGGTGCTGCCCGGCCGGGACCTGGATGGCAAAAGCATTTACGAGCTTCTGACCCAGGAAAAAGTGTCATTCACGGCGGCTGTGCCAACGATCTGGATGATGCTGCTCGCGCACATGAAAGAGGCAAACGGCAAGCTGGATGATCTAGAACGCGTTGTGATTGGCGGCTCTGCCTGCCCCCGGGCCATGATGGAAACATTCCAGGACGAATATGACGTTCAAGTGCTGCATGCTTGGGGCATGACCGAGATGTCGCCACTTGGCACGGTAAACACGCCAAAAGCCAAGCATGAGGCACTTTCCAAGACTGAAAAAGTTGACCTGCAGCAAAGCGCAGGACGTGTGCTGTATGGCGTGGATATGAAGATCGTCGATGAAGACGGCAATACGCTGCCCAATGACGGTGAGACCACGGGCGAGCTAAAAGTCCGAGGCCCATGGATTATCGCGGACTACTTTAATTTGTCAGAGAAGGCACCAGCCCATGCCGAAGATGGCTGGTTCAGCACCGGTGACGTGTGCGCTATCGACCAAGATGGCTACATCTGGATCACGGACCGGCTGAAAGATGTCATTAAATCAGGCGGCGAATGGATCAGCTCTATTGATCTGGAGAATGTCGCTGTCGGGCATCCACACATCGCGGAAGCTGCCGCCATCGGGGTCCATCATCCAAAATGGGATGAGCGCCCGCTGCTTGTTGTCGTACCGACGGCAAACGGCCAGAACCTCACGAAAGAGGACGTACTTGGCTATTTGGAGGGCAAGATCGCCAAATGGTGGATGCCAGATGACGTCGCCTTCGCTGAAGACCTACCGCATACGGCGACAGGCAAACTGTCCAAGCTGCAGCTCCGCCAGCGGTTCAAGGACTACAAGCTACCAACAGCTTGAGCCGAATATGCTCTAGCTGGAGGCTGCACTTCCGGGGCAATATTTCGCAGCCAGAATAGGCGCGTCAGGGCTCTTCTGCGCGATGATAGCGCATCCCATGCCATCTGCAGGAGCGGCTGTGCGCAATGCCCCAGTTCCGGCATCACCCAAGCGCGTTTTTGAGCGGACGATGTTGTGACTTGCCAAGGATTTTCCCTTGTTCTCGCCGCTTCGCACAACAGTGACATGTTCTTTAATGAAATCGACCCGCCATAACGGGGCTTTCACGCCCGGCGCGCTGATGACGAGATCATTGCCGTCTCGGCGAACGTCCACCGTCTCTTTTGGTGCGGCTTTGCGCATCTGACGAATCGCACGCTCAACATCCGCTCTATTGGAGCCGACAGCTTCGCTCACACCAGCCACAATCATCTGCGGTGTGTAGACCCGGCGCTGGCCACGAATGGACTGGTTATAGTCCCGTTGCCGGGTCGTTGCTTCAGCACTTGAAAACGGGTCCTTCCATTTACCAGCGCCGCCGTAGACCAAATCATCCCAATAATCGACATGCCATTCGAGCGCCACAACATCCGGGCGCTTCGCCAGCTTGCCAAGATACGCCTCCGCCGGTGGGCAGGAATAACAGCCCTGTGACGTGAAAAGCTCCACAGCAACGGGACGATCAGAATCAGCCTTGGCTGACAGGGAGATGGTCGCGGCAAGCGCCGCCGCGAGGGCGATGGATGTCTGTTTCATCACACTAAAGTACGGATGCAGGACGCTTCCGCCGAATCACATCTTGGCGAGCAGTCCGTTAGTGCTGGGACTTCAGCCCAGCCCGCGCGCCGCCAAGCTTCTCATCAATTCCCGCACACCGAACGTCCATGGCGGCGCTTGATCGGTCGTCGTGACCTTATTGGCGAGGCGGCCGAGCGTCGGCGTTGCGATCTCAACCACGTCATCCAATTTGTGGGTAAAGCCCTCACCATCACGCAAGTCGGTGGGCGCAAACATGGTGCCGCACATGAGGAACGCGCCGTCCGGGTATTGGTGCGCCGAGGAAAGCGTGGCTTCGGCCAGTGCCTCCGGGTCACGACTGATCTCCCCCATGGAGGAGGCACCTTCCATGCGGAAATTATCCGTGCCGGTAAGCAGCAGCGTCACCACTGCCTGGCGGACATCATCAATGCCGAAAGATTGATCAAATAGGCGGATGAACGGCCCAAGCGCACAGGAAGCATTGTTGTCCTTAGCGCGGCCCAGCAACAGCGCAGAACGGCCTTCAATGTCCCGCAGGTTCACGTCATTGCCGAGCGTGGCACCAACGATTTGACCAGTTGGTGCAATCACCAGCACGACTTCAGGTTCCGGATTATTCCAGTCCGAATCTGGACGAAGGCCTATCATGGCACCTGTGCCGACAGCCGCCATTGGTGGGCATTTGGTGAAGATTTCGGCATAGGGGCCGATACCGACTTCCAAATATTGCGACCAGACGCCAAGCTCGATCAGCCGGAGCTTCAGCTCTTCCGCTGCTTCGGACCCAGGCTCTACTTTCGAAAGATCATCGCCAACTTTCTCACGCACAGCTTCGCGGACAGCTTCAGCGCGCGCGGGATCGCCCTTGGCCTGCTCCTCAATCACACGTTCCAGCATGGAGGCAGCGAAGGTAACGCCTGCGGCTTTGACCGGTTGGATATCTTGTGGGGCCAGAAAGTGCGCTTCGTCCGCTCTTCGCCGATCTGGTGCGCTTGCCGCCAGAATATCTGCTAACGCGCCGATCCGCCCACTCGGCGTCGCAGCATTCACCGCTGCCGCCGGGTGCGTCTCAGACAGAATATCTGCAATTGTCGGAAAGCGCCGCGTAAGATCATAGACCCCATCAGCATCAACCCGCACGACAGCAGGCCCCTTCCCGGCCAGCCAGATGCGCGCGATGAGCGTGCCTGCCGTGCCATCTACTGGAAGCGCGCCTTCAGGCGTCAGAGCGTGATCTAAGGCCATGGGGCGTGTCTCCTGAATTCAATGATGTCAGTCGTGGCCGAGTGCACGGCGATGTTGTGCGGCATTGAGCGCATAATTGGGCGCAGATTTAGCGCGGCGCGCAATCTCATCCGCATCCATATCCCGCATCTTCTTTGCAGGCGCACCAGCCCAAAGCTCGCCAGATTTAACGACCTTGTTTGGTGTAACCACGGCCCCTGCCGCGACCATCGCGTCAGACTCAACAACGGCCCCATCAAGGATCGCTGCTTTCATACCAATGAACGCACGATCATGAATTTGGCAGCCGTGGATCATCGCCAAATGGCCGATCAGCACATCATCGCCGACAAATGTATCGAACTGTCCGCCCGTCACATGCACGACGCTGCCATCCTGAATGTTCGTGCCAGCGCCAATGCGGACCAGCCCCACATCAGCGCGGACAACGACGTTGTACCAGAGGCTAGATCGGGCCCCGATCTCAACGTCGCCAACGACGATAACGCCCGGCGCCAAAAACACATCATCCGCCACACGGGGCAGAATGCCCTCATGCGGCAGGATCAGGCCCTTTGGGGCCGGCAGGCTACTGCCTTCCATCATCGCTTAAAGTCCCGTTGCCTCGTCAATGCCAATCAGCATGTTGAGCGTCTGCACGGCCTGTCCAGAAGCACCTTTGCCAAGATTATCGAGCAGGCCTGCAACAACTGCCGCATCCCTGTCAGGATTCGTCAACACATGTAGGCGCAGCTTGTTGGTGCCATTCAAGCATTCAGGATCAAGCCGGTCGCCCTCAGGTGCACCAAAGGGTGCCACTTCAACGAACTGCTCATCCTCATAATGCCCAACCAGCACTTCGTGGAGACGTTCTGGTGTTGGTTTGCCCGCCATCGCCCAAAGCGGCAGCGGAATTTGAACCAGCATGCCTTGGCGGTAGCTGCCCACATGCGGCTCAAAGATCGGCGCATGATCCAGATTGGCCCAGCGTTTGATCTCCGGCAGATGCTTGTGCTTCAGACCAAGCGCATAGCTGAAGACCGTGCTGTCACAACGCTGATCTTCCGGACCTTCAAACTCTGCAATCAGCGACTTGCCACCGCCAGAATACCCGGATACCGCATTGATCGTGATCGGCCAGTCTTTGGCGACCAGTCCTGCTTCCACCAGCGGGTGCAGCATCGCGATAGACGTGAGTGAATAGCACCCAGGATTACTGATCCGCGTGGCACCGCTTATCCGTTGCCGCTGGTCAGAAGAATACTCCTGAAAGCCATAGGTCCAATCTTCCGCGGTCCGATGCGCTGTGGACGCATCAATCACCCGTGTGCGTGGATTGTCGATCAGGCTGACGGCTTCCCGTGCAGCGACATCGGGCAGGCAAAGGATCGCCACATCTGCGGCGTTGAGCGCATCCCGTCGGCGGCCAGCATCTTTGCGCTCGCTATCGTTCAGGCGGATCATGTTGATATCCGTCCGTCCGTTTAGCCGCTCAAAAATCTGCAGGCCGGTCGTCCCAGCCTCGCCGTCGATAAATACGGTCGCGCTCATCGTCCTCTTCCTTGTAAAATGAGAGAACGCACGGGGTAGCCCTATCCGGGTTAAGATGCAAGGAACGGTCGATTACTTACCCGCATGCAGCGCTTCGGCTCGGTCCCAATCAGCCAGCAACATTCCTGCCTCCAGCTGCGTCAGCAAAACAAGAGCATCGATCTCACTATCGGCCCTCATTGCCTGCGATAACCAGAAATGCGCCTTTGCGTCATCACGCTGACCGCCAAGTCCAACATTATAGCCAAGCCCGAGGCGATATTGAGCCGATGCAATGCCTTTCTCAGCGGCATCCTGATACAGCACCATTGCTTGGGCACCGTCCCGAGGAACGCCTAGGCCATCTTCGTATAAACGGCCCAGAAACAGCTTAGCGATGTCCGAGCCAGCTTTAACCGCCCGCGCAAAATATCTGGCAGCCTTCTTATCATTAACTTCGCCGCTCAACCCAGCGCGGAAGATGATCGCTACCTCTGTGAGCGCCTCTGCGTGTTCTTGTTCCGCCGCCCGCTCCAGCCAAGTTAGTGCCGTTTGGGCATTCTCTATCGTACGATCCTTTCTTAGGAACGCACGACCTAGCCAGTACTCAGCTTCAGCAACGCCAAGTTCGGCAATCTCAGTCAGGCGGTTAATCGCCTTATCATCACCAAGGGCCATTGCGTAAAAGTAGGCTTTAGCTGCTTTAGAAAGGTCATTCGGACCAATACCAAAATTGTCATGGTAAGCAGCCAGCCAAAGCGCAGCGGCACGGTTTCCGGCCTTCATAGCGGCTTCCCACCACGTCGCCGCGATTTCGATATCTAAGGGAACGCCCTCACCTGCAGTATAGGCCTTCGCAAGCGCCAATTGAGCAGGCGGATGGCCTTGTTCGGCCCCAAGCGCAATCCATTTCATCGCCTCCGCCGCGTTCTCCTCGACAATCTTCCCGTCCAAAAACATCTGGCCGACGTCAAGCAATAGACTAGTCGCAAACCGGTGCGCGATCATCTTGCGCGCGCTGTCGAAATCCGCGGCGGTCATCCGCAGGCTCGCTGCTGCTAAAGCGGCGTCTGCGCCGCTGCCCCGCCTAAAGTATCCTTCAAGCGCGTAGGCAAATGCTTTGTCGTTTGCTTTTTCAGCACCGACGCCAAGCAAAAGTAGGCGCGCAGCCCAAACTAGTGCGTCGGGGTTCTTTTGCTTGGCGGCGGCCTCATACATTCTGAAAGCAAGGTGTTGGTCGACTGGCCCACCTTCGCCATTCCTTGCCAGATCACCCACAATGCCTTGTGCATCGACATCGCCCGCATCAGCAGCACGGCGCATCCACTTCCGTGCCTCGGCGATATCAACAGGGCGGCCGCGGCCCCTCCGATACATCTGTGCCAGATTGTACTTGGCCGTAACGCTGCCTTTCTCCGTAGCCAGCAGCAACAATCGATAGGCTTCGGAATAACTTTGCTCGACACCGGCGCCGCGCCAATACATTTGCGCCAAACTATTGATTGCCTTTGGAAGTCCAGCGTCTGCCGCTTTCCGATATAGATCAACGGCCTTTTGCTGATCTGCTGGCCCGTAATCACCATTGCTAGCAAACACTGCTAAATCAAACATCGCATCCACATCACCCGCCTCAGATCCAGCGCGGAGTAGCTCTAGCCCGCCTTCAATATCTTTGGTGGTACCGTCACCAAGCCGCATCAAAGACCCGGCTTGGTACATTGCTGGCGGGTGGCCAAGTTCAGCAGCATGCTTATAGGCGCGGAACGCCTGCCTTAAGGTATAGTCATGGTCCTCATCGTAATAGCTCTCAGCAAGTAGCATCAGCGCTTCAATGTGGTCTTGCAGCCCAGCCCGGCGTAACCATTTGCGAGCAAGCAGGTCATCCTTCAGCTGCGCATCACGTGCATAAAGACGCCCAAGCTCAAACTGCGCATTGGCTGACCCAGCTTGCGCCCAAGGCATGAGCAGGTCCCGCGCTGCCGCGCTCTCACCCTCGGTAACTAGGGAGCGGGCTTCTACTAATGTCTCACCGCCGACAATCGCTTGCTGCGCGACGCTTGGCGCCGAGATGCAGGCTGAAAGAACGATGCATGCCGCCTTCACAGTACGCCCGCTTAGCCGCCAGAACGCATATCGGATCATCATTTGTCCAACTCAAGCCAATTTCGTTTCAGGTCACCTATCACCCAAGCCGCATAGGGTTCAATAAACCCCGCAATACCCACAACTTATTCGCGCAGCTTTCTCATTAGACCAAACGCGAATATCAGGCCGAGCGATGCCAGCCCAGCCATTGTGAAGAATGCAGTCGATCCGCCGAAGTTCTCAAACAATGTGCCGGTGATGGGCTGCATGATTGAAATGGCGAGGCCCATCCCAAGGGCTGAGTAGAGCGCTTGCCCCGTGGCGGAAGATTCCGTCGGCACATGGCGCTGCAAGTAGGTCATCGCGCCAAGATGGGCCGCACCGAATGTCAGGCCATGCAAGGATTGAAATGCCAGAAGCGCATAAAAATCCGTTGTCATACCAAGGCCGACCCAACGTATCACACCACCCGCCGCACCGAGCGCCATTAGACCGCCAGGCCCGAACCTGCGCACAACATGGACGCTGCCCCAAAACAACAGAATTTCCGCCACCACACCAACAGACCAGAGCATGCTGATCTGGCTTTCGGAGATGCCCGCCGCCTTCCAATAGATTGTGGAGTAGCCGTTGAGCGCAGCATGGGCGCTCATGTTAGCGGCGGCGGCAAGCAGGAGCAGCTGGAAGCGCCTGTCCCGAAGCAGCGCCCATGCAGGTGCTGACGCAAATTTGCGACCGGCATTCTCTCGTGGCGGTGACCTTAAGTCTGGCAGGAAGCATACGGCGATGAATATCAGCCCCATCCCACCGAGAAGCATATAGGCAACATGGTTTGAGGACCCGCTTTCCAGCCAGAACCCTGCCGCCGTCACCACCACGATGAATGAGACTGACCCCCAGGATCGCAGGAAGCCATATTCCAGCCCTCTCGCGCGGATCGTCAGCAAGCACAGGTTTTCTCCAACTGGTAGCACAGGGCCCTGCAGCGCATTCCCAATCGCTAGAACGGCCAGAATACCCCAGAAACCGTAGGTCTGCGTAAGCACCGCCATGGCAATGCAGGCACCGCCCGCGCAGAGCATCGCTAGGCGTTTGCGGCGGCCTGTCACGTCAGCAACATGGGCAGCCAGTGGGTTCACCGTCACCCGCACCCAGGACATCGCGGCCAGGATGTAGCCGATTTCCACCGGCGAAAGCCCTCTACCCTCCATCCAAAGCGGCAGGAACGGACCGATGATCGCGACAGTCCCAAACATCGCTACGTAATAGAAAATAATGCGGGCGGACGGATACTTTACCGCCTTCGCCGCCGAGACCAGCGCCTCGGGCAGTTCTGCCATGTTTGAAGGGGCTGCCATTGTGGCGGGAATATGCCTTAGACTGCGGAGCTTAGAATCACCCATGGGCGTACCACGCCTGCCTATCCGAAGGAAATCACCCCGTTGACTGACCAAGCCCAAGCTGACGCCTGGCGGGATGCGATCTTTGACGCATTCCAAGACGCCGGCATCGCCCAAGTCGCCTATGTGCCAGATGCTGGCCATAAACGCCTGATCGAACGCACCCACGCTGCCAACGGCATGCGCGCCATGTCTGTTGCAACAGAAGAAGATGCCGTGGCTTGTCTAGCTGGCGCGTGGCTTGGCGGGCAAAAGGGCGCGCTGCTGATGCAGTCCAGTGGTGTAGGCAACACCATCAATATGTTGAGCTTGGCAAAGACATGCCAATTCCCACTGCCAATGTTCATCACCATGCGCGGCGAATGGGGCGAGTTTAATTCCTGGCAGATGCAAATGGGCGAAACCACCCAAGCGCATTTAGAGCTCTCTGGTGTCAAATGCTATCGCTGCGAGACGCCAGAAGACGTGGCAGAAACCGTCCGCGTTGCAATTGATCAGGCCTATAACGGCAATTGCCAGACGGCTGTTCTGCTTGCGCAGAAGCTTGTCGGCACTAAGAAATTCTCTGACGGCGGCCTTGGAGACAACAAGAAATGAGCACGATCGAAACCAAGCCAGACGGCCTTATCGACCGCCGCACCTTTGTCGACCATCTTGTAGCCAATCGCGGCGATGACCTTTGCATTGTCGCAGGGCT
>Ga0206131_10005861_pt1 | contig 12746 bp, 10 predicted proteins | sample Helgoland_Spring_FD_148636 | JGI IMG/M metagenome (GOLD analysis project Ga0206131, IMG submission 148636) | Pelagic subsurface seawater microbial communities from Kabeltonne, Helgoland, North Sea - Helgoland_Spring_Bloom_20160517_1 | ecosystem: Environmental > Aquatic > Marine > Epipelagic ... | reverse complement strand
AATCGGAATCCAAACGAGATTGCAATTGCTCGTAAAAAGGTAATGCATACGAATGAAAAAGGTCACCGTTCCAAGATAGAGAAAAACGTTTCAAAACTGTTGGATTATAAATTCCAGCTGCAATTTGAGACGAACCCCCCTTACCTCCATCAATAATATGAAAAGACAATCCTGCACGTCTGAGCTGTTCAGCGTATGCCAAACCTGCTAATCCCAAACCTACTATAAGAGAATGTTTCATATAAAATAAAAGTAAAAAAAAACGCTGCAATAAGCAGCGTTTTTTAATCTATAAAGAACAGTTTAGTTGTTCCAAAGGTCTTGTTCAAAATCTCGAATGATAGACTTTACACGTTCAGACTCTAAAAGTTGCTTCAATGCATCTTCAAAAATGTACTCCTCAATCTTACGATCTTCATACACGTTTTCTTCTTTGTAAATTAAAGAATTGAAACGTCTGGAGTTGAGCATATGATCAAATGTAATAGGTTGTGATGAATTTCGGTTGTTGAATACTTTAGATGAATTTAAAGATGTTCTGGCATCCGGAAACCAAACCCAAAATAACTCTACTAAATCTTGCTCATCTTCAGGTAAATCTAATGTATAAACGTCTGGTGCAACAGGTGCAATACCCAATAAGCGGTATTTCAATTCACCAAGGCGTTTATTCACATACCAGGTACCTTTGACTCTGTATTGTCTTATCTCTGCAGCCGTAATCGTTCTTCGGTTTATATACTGAGGATCGAGTTCTTCACCTGCATTTAATTGTTCAATACCAGCTTCTAAAGTATCGATTGCTACTAACTTATCTAGAATTTCTTGATAGGTTAATTTCGACTGAAAATAGTCATCATCATAAACTTCCTTAATGTTTCCGTTACGTAAATTCTTTTTCAAAACATGAAATAGTGATCTACGATCTGGGCCTAAATTAAGTGTATCTGTAGGGTAATAGAACGGAAAGTTAATTCGTTCGTCTAAGTCAACAATTTCCCAAATAGTTTTTGACCACAAAATATCTCGATCATCTATATATCCGTAGGCGAGTGGTGTTTCATCATTAGCTTCTATTTGCTGCTCATTGAGTTGTCCAATTTCTTGAGGGACTCGAGCATTAAGCAAGTTGGACTGAGCCATAGCAGTACTGATGAAAGCACATGATATAAGAATAAAAGAATAGAAAAATCTTGTGTTCATGACTTTGGGTGTTAGTTTACGATCTCACAAATAACCGGAGATACTTTCTTAAACCGGTAACTTGGATTGTTAGGGTTTTGAACTTTTATATCAAAGATCTGAACAGATTGTCCAGCTTTAGCTCTACGTAAAGCTCCTTTAGCTTTTGCATCTAGTTTACTTCCGCTTACAGAAATAGTTGCTTGACCAGGTACTTTAAATTTAAAGCTTACCGTTTTTAATTTAATATCAAAATCAAAATCATCTAAAACCGCCCCAATAGTTGCTATCGAAAGATTGTTTTTAGGGATTTTAATAGTACCCATTTGACCTCGTACTGTTCCTGTTGGTCTTGGAATATCCTTAATTCTAAATTTAGTAGAAGTTGAAACTCTTTGTCCATCTGGTAATGTTCCGCTAGCAGTAATTTTTATCTCTCTTCCTTTACCAGGGTTCATGATGAAATTACTTCCTTTAAGTCTCTTAAGACCAGGTGCATTTGCATTAATTTTATTGTCTGGAATACCCGGGATAGAGATCGTCATTGGGTTAGAAACTCCACGATATACCACATTCATTTTATCTGCAGATATTACAGCAGAATTTGGTTTTGAAATAACAGAGTATACTTGATCAACCGGGATTTTAGATTCTATACCGTTGTTTTTGAAAACTAAATCTCCAGATATTTTATGATCTCCTGGACGTCCAGCATCAACATTAAGTTTAATTCCACCAGGAATCAATTCATACTGAGATTCAGACAATACTTTTCCATCTAAAGAAATACGTACTTCATTTGGATTTTGTGCACCACCTTTTCTACCCAAAAGAACACTTCCATCAAAAGTTTCGCCTTGATAATAAGCGCCTTTTTCTGTTTTTAGAAGAGTAATGTAATTGTCTTTAGTAACCTTACTACCGGCTTCAAGCTCTTTCCCTAACAATGCATTTAAAACATCACTCTCCGTTAGTCGAATATCATTTTGCATCATCGTTAGTTTTGCTAAAGATGAAATAAGCGGAAAACCTTCAAAATTATACGACAACCAGGGTTGTGGTTGGCCATCTGCATTGACTATATTTCCATCGAAGTCACCAGCGTAAAAGCGTTCTTCTACCAATTCCGTATACTGGGGGTATTGACTTGCAAAAACTTGAATTACACGCATTTTATAATTATTCATTTGTTCAACGAACTCTTTACCTGCTTGAGATAAACCACTGGCTCCAAAAAAGATCAAATCTAATTGTTCGCCTTTATCCATTTCAGAATATTTATTTAACTCAGGATCATCTGCCATTCGGTCTGCGGTGATCGTAGTTTTAATTTCCTGAATTTTGTCAAAAAAAGCGGTCGATTCTTTTCTAATCTCCTTAGCAGTTCGGTCGTGACCAATCCACTTGCCTTCTTTTTCTTCAGAATTAACAGCGATTTTCTGATAGTAAATTTCATTACCTGATTTAACTCGTTCATTTGCGCTCTGAATTTTCTTGAACATTTGTCCAAATCCGTCCAAAACCTCTTTACTAACATTCAATGCCAACATGGTAATAAACACTAAGTACATCAACGCAATAAGTTTATTACGTGGGGTTTCATTTGCTCCAGCCATGCTTCTTAGTTTTTGTTCATTGCAGAAAGCATTCCGCCATAAACTTGATTAAGTGAAGCTAAGTTTGCAGACATAGCCTCCATCTGAGCTTTGAATTGCTGGGTGTTTTCAGCTACTTGCTCGTTGTAAGAAGTCTGAGAATTTGCGTCAGCAACTTGAGAACTGTATAATTGATTTAAAGCTTCTAATTGAGTAGCAGCTTTAGCTAACTGATCTGAATAATTATTTGAAGAAGAAATTGCATCAGCGGCTGGTACAAGTGCTTTTGCAGATGCCTCAAGATTCTTGATACTTGTTGTTAAACCATCAACTAGATTTACATCTAGTTTTGCTTCTTGAAGTATAGCATCAATTTTGCCCGATAAGCCTTCTTCAGATGCAGATGCTTTTGCACCATGACCATGACCAGACTTTTCTTCTTGATGTTCAACAAATGCAGTGTGCTCTTCACGAGCGTCATCTAACATTAGTCCCCCTACTAAGAATATAATTGCTTCTGTACCTAGACCTAAGCCTAGTACTACACCTCCTGTGATGGGTCCTATCTCCAAGTGAAGAATTTTAAATAATGCTCCGACAATTACCACTGCTCCCCCAATTTGGAATAACATGTGCATGATAATCTTTCTTCTTAATCTTCCTTTTAACTGTTTCGCGTCCATATTTTAAATAAATTAGTATGGGTTAAAGATAATTATTTCTATTTAATTTTTACTTTTTCAGAACCCAAATAATCTTGTACGGTCCTAAATCCTATATAACTTCTTGCTGTGTCAGCATATTCAAAATCTCTAGAACTTACTCTCAAGAAGTAAGCAACGTCTTTCCATGAACCACCTCGAATTACTTTTCTTTTCTCTGAAGCGAGTGAAATGTTTGGATTCAAAGACGATACGTATTCGTATGCTCCCGGATCGTATGATGATCCTGTCCACTCAGCAACATTACCTGCCATGTTATATAAATTATAATCATTAGCTAAATACGATCGGGCTTCAACCGTATACATCGCTTGATCTGAGGAATAATCTCCTCGCAAAGGCTTAAAGTTAGCTAAGAAGCAACCTCGATCATTCAACAAATAAGGCGATCCCCATGGGTAAATACCTGAAGGAATTCCTCCTCGTGCCGCATATTCCCATTCTGCTTCTGTTGGCAATCTAAAGTAATTGACAAGTGGCTTGTTACTTTTCTTTTGGTATAAATTTTTAAAACTCGTTCTCCAATTACAAAATGCTACTGCCTGACTCCATGAAATCCCAACAACTGGGTAGTCTTGATAAGCTGGATGTGAGAAATAATCGTTGTGCATGGGTTCGTTATAAGAATAATTAAAATCCTTAATCCATACGGTTGTATCTGGATAAATTTCAACCTCTTCTTTTTTGATAAAGGGAAAGCGATCTTTTGCAGATGGATTTCTTTTTCTTTCCAAAGCCGCAGCTTCAGCATCAAACCAAGAGTATTTGTATTTCAATTTGTTTACATCGATTTTCATTTCTCCATTATACCAAACTTCTGGTGGTAAGTAAAGACTATCCATGACCTCAACATAAGCTTGATCTACATAATCTTCTGGTGTCCATGCGATATCATTATCCCAGTTGAGCGGGCGACCAGCATACAAATCTTCGTTAAGATCGTAGTAATTGGCCTTCATGTATTTCTGAAATTCAGTAAGATCAGCAGTATCTGCATCAGCAAAAGCAAATTCACCAATACCATCACCAGCTTCTTCTCCTAAATCCAATTCGTCAGCTTTCCTAGCAAGCATTGCTAAAGCAATTGAATCACGTACCCAATACACAAATTGTCTGTATTCACTATTTGTAATTTCTGTTTCGTCCATGTAGAAGGAACGAACAGTAACTGTTTTGGCTTGCGCATTTTGCAATTGAGCCATATCGTCATCGGCTTTTCCCATGATGTAGGCTCCACCCTCTACAAGAGTCATCCCATAAGGCTTTTCAGGAAACCATTTCTTCTGTTTAACTCCGACTAATTCACCCCTCTTGTTACCACATCCAATAAGGAGTAGTACGGTAGCAAATAAAACAAATATTTTTTTCATAAAAGATTTTGCTCTTTTAAGGGCTTTTCAATTTATTCAAAATAGATTTAACCGTCTCAAGATAAAAAAAAAGATTCAATCGTTCATCCTCTTTTTGTGGCTTTCCACCATCTGTCTGGTAAAATATCGTTGCAAGCATCTACATAATCCTGATGCATGCATGATAATAACGTCTTACTTTTTGATTTATTATCTAAATAGTTTTCATTTTGTAATTCTATCCACCATCTTCCGCTTTTTTCGCTCTGATGGAATATCATTTCTCGGTCCGACATTGCAACCGTATACCGTTTAAAATTCTGGCTTGTATTTACCGGATATTCCCCAAATCGGCAATTCACTCCTTCAATAAAATACCAAATAACTTGAGCTAATAACTTATGAAAAAGCATGTTGTTTGGAAGGTCAAAAAAACCTGCTAAACTCAGGCGGTCACTGATTCCAGCGTATCGAGATAAGGCACAAATCGTTCGACTATCAATTCCGTTTGGCGCTCCATGCACATAGGTTCCATCAGAAGAACTCCGAAGACTTTTCATATCAAAGCTTGCAATGTCTGCTTCTCTAAAAGCTGGTTCGGTAACCTGATTATTATCGAGTACACTTCCTAAGCGAATCGATTCAAAAAAAAGTTTTTCCATCAGATCCAATTCTTCCTGAGCAATAAGATATGATTGATATCCAATATTGGTGTAATTATACAAATAACTTGGATTCTCCATAATAATTTTACTCATGTAGGATTTTCCAGAAATCAGATCCTCATCCTGTGAAAAGTCGAAACGGTTATCTATGGAAACCATATTCACCCATTGTTTGGCATTTTCAAAAGAACGATACGCTGCAACAGTTAAATCTTGTGTCCCTCCAATTATGATTGGAATAATATCCATCTGCTTCAGGGTTATACACGCCTCCTTTATAGCAAAGTAACTATCTTCTGGAGTGTCTCCATTTGGCAAATCTCCTAAATCAGCAACTTCAACACTCCAATTACCGGGATACAATTGATAAAATTGTCTTCGGAATTCGCCCATTTCGTAAGCTGTGGAAGTAAAAAACCCATTTCGATTTTCGTTGACTCCAAAAAGTGCGATTTTTACATCAGTAAGTTCTGGAAGGCCTTGACTCTTGGTATGTACTTTTATTTTTTTACCCAAAACCTGTTTCGGCAATAACACCGAAACACCAAAAACAGCTTCATCAACAGGTTCAAAGATATCCAGACTCATCTTCTTATTTCTTTTTGGTTGTCTTTGGCTTTGCTTTGGCTTTGGCTTTTGGTTTTGCTTTTTTCTTAGCTGGCTTTTTCGCTTCAATACGCTTAATAGCCCCTTCTAGAGTAATCTTGGTTGGGTCAATGTCTTTCGATAATTCAATTTTCAACTTCCCTTGGATGATGTTGGATCTTCCCCATCGAGCTTTCTCTACGCGGATTCCTTCGTCTTTCCAATCATGAATAACCTTATCAATTTCTTTTTGAATTTTATCATCAATCAACGTTTCAATATCCTCATTACTTAAGGCATCAAAATCGTACTTCTTGTTTACATTGATGAACATTCCGCTCCACTTGATGAAAGGTCCAAAGCGACCACTCCCTTTTGTCACAGGTAACTCTTTGTATGTATATATAGGGGCGTCAGCTTTCTTCTTTTCTTCAATAAGCTCAATTGCCATTGCATCGTCTACTTCCATCGGATTGGTTCCTTTTGGAAGCGAAACAAACACTTCGCCAAACTTGACATAAGGACCAAAACGACCATTGTTGATGGTAACAGGTTGTCCTTCGTAATCTTCCAGACTTTTAGGCAATTGGAATAATTCCATCGCTTCCTCAAAAGTAATGGTGTCTAGCTGTTGTTCGGTAGTTAAACTTGCAAAAACTGGCTTTTCTTCATCATCAGCATTTCCAATTTGTGCTATGGGACCGAATTTCCCTAAACGCACTTTCACTTCTCTTCCCGACTTTGGATCTGTACCAAGACTTCGTTCGCCAGATTCGCGTTCTGCATTTTCTTGAACAAAGTTTACCGTATTATGGAAATCTCCATAAAAACCTTTGATCATTTTTATCCAATCTTCGTTTCCTTCAGCTATTTCGTCAAAATCTTTTTCAACTTGAGCTGTAAAACTATAGTCTAAAATTCCTTTAAAATTATTCACCAAAAAGTCATTCACAATCATTCCAATATCGGTAGGCACTAGTTTCCCTTTGTCGGAGCCTACCATTTCAGTCAAAAGTTTGACCTCAACCTCATCTTTATTTAATGACAACTGATGGTAGTTTCGTTCTGCACCTTCAATTACGCCTTTAGCAACATATCCGCGGTTTTGAACCGTTGAAATTGTTGGAGCATAAGTAGAAGGACGTCCTATTCCTAATTCTTCTAATTTTTTAACTAAGGCTGCTTCTGAATAGCGATAAGGAGGTCTTGAGAATCGTTGCGTAGATACCAGCGACTTTAAATCAAGTAGATCACCTTGATTCACAGCTGGCAACATGCCTTCTGCTTCTTCTTCGTCATCATCTACACCTTCTAGGTATACTTTCAAAAAGCCTTCAAACTTGATCACTTCTCCTTTGGCGGTGAAAATTTCTTTGTGTGTTGAAGCTTGAATTTTAAGTTGTGTTCGCTCCAATTGTGCGTCACTCATTTGAGATGCAACTGTCCTTTTCCAAATCAACTCATATAGGCGCATTTGATCATAATCGCCTTCAATTTTAGCTTTTGTTACATCCGTAGGACGGATAGCTTCGTGAGCTTCTTGAGCCCCTTTACTCTTTGTTTTAAAGGTTCGTGCTTGTGCGTATTCTTCCCCATAATTGTTTTCAATTGTGGAAAGAACAGCAGTCTGAGCTTCCCTAGAAAGATTCATACTATCGGTTCTCATGTACGTAATCAAACCAGCTTCGTATAAACGCTGTGCCATGGTCATGGTCTTGCTTACAGAAAAATATAATTTACGAGAGGCTTCTTGTTGTAGTGTAGAGGTTGTGAAAGGTGCAGTTGGACTCTTCTTGGCTGGTTTCGTTTCTTTGGATGCAATTGAAAATTGTGCATTCACATTTTCCAAAAGAAAATCTTGTACTTCGTCGGGTTGATCAAAGGTAGTGTTCAAATTTGCTTTGATTGTTTTCCCTTGAGAAGACAAAAAATCTGCTTGTGTTTTATACATCGATTGCCCAGAGAATGCTTTGATTTCGCGTTCGCGTTCAACAATTAAACGTACAGAAACCGATTGTACTCTTCCAGCAGAAAGACCACCTTTTACTTTTCGCCAAAGCACTGGAGACAATTCGTACCCAACCAAACGATCCAATACTCTCCGAGCTTGTTGCGCGTTGACTAGATTGTAATCAATTTCTCGTGGATTTTCAATCGCTTTTATGATAGCATTCTTGGTTATTTCGTGAAAAACAATACGTTTGGTATTGCTTTCTTCTAATTTCAAAGTCTGTGCTAAGTGCCATGCAATGGCTTCACCCTCTCGATCTTCATCACTTGCTAGCCAAACCATTTCAGCTTTCTTAGCTAGTGATTTCAGTTCAGCAACGACTTTCTTTTTATCATCGGAGACAATGTATTTTGGGGAAAAATCTCCATCAACATCAACACCTAACTCCTTGGAAGGCAGATCAGCAATATGCCCAAAACTTGAGGCAACTTTAAAATCTTTTCCTAAAAACTTTTCGATAGTTTTAGCCTTAGCCGGGGACTCAACAATAACCAAATTCTTTGCCATATCTGCTCTTTTCTGCTGACAAAAGTAATTGGTTTTTTCTTAGGTCTCAAACTTATAAGGAAACTAAAATTTAAATACACTCCAAAATGACACTACTAAATAGGTTCGATTGGTCTGAATACACACTAAAGAAAGGATTAAAAACGAAGTAACCTGACAAGATGACATTATGGAACAATTTTTGTAATTTTACAAACAGAATGTAGATTCTAATTATTTAAGCTTAGAATCTACTCTTTAATATAAATATGAGCGACCACAAAGCACTTCATGCTACTCTTGATAAAAATCCAAATGATTTTAATGGGGAGCCTTTATCTAAAAAACTAAAATCAAAGAATACTGCTTCAAGCAAACTGTACATCGAATGTTATGTGTGTTAAATAGATACTGATAATCAATGAGTTAAGTATCATCTTAAAAATAATCCCCCCATCTTCCCCCCATGTAGTTATTTTTCATTATCTTTGTTTTTCACAGAGGTAGCCAATGAATACAAAGGAAATCAAAGAACTTTATGGATGGAATGAAACTTTAGAAAAGTTCTCAATTTCAACTAATCCACAATTAAAAAAAGAATTTCCAGGCTCTTTCAGAATTAAAAAACACAAAGGGAAATATTTCTGGTATTATAGATTATCAAATAATGTTAAAGGAAGAGATAAATACCTCTGTTCGGTTGAACCAAATGATTTAGAACCAAACCAAACTTCGTTTGAATATGCACTTGGAATTTTGAATGAAAAACTTCGTTCTAAATTCGTTATGGGTGTTAGAAATAAATCATACCTCCACACTTATATAGTTCCATATAAAGAGAATATTGATAATGATAAACACCTTACCTCATCAGTAAAATCGGGTAGAAGAAATACCATTGATAGATTTGGGAGTTGGAGTAAAAATGAAGGTGTAAGATTGAATATTGTTCCAACCAATGAAATGAAAAATGTATTTCTCAATTATATAAAGTTTTTAGAGAAAAAAGGAAATCAAAAAGCAACCATAAAGGCACAATTACAAATCGTAAGATATTTTTTGGATTGGTTGTGTAAGGATAAACTTTTGGATGGTGCTGAATTATTTCCATCTCATCCAATTTCAGTAAATCTTCAAAACGAATTATTGAAGAAACATATCACAACAATTCCAAGAGAAATAAAAACTTTTAAGAACTCATATTATACACAAGGATATGAAATGTGTAATAAGAAGATTCAAACGATTTGGCAGGGGTATTGTGAGAACCTCGGAAAGTTAGATAGGATTAGAGATAAGAATGGTAAAATCAATCAACCTCCACACATGATAGGAAGGGATATAGTTTATTTTATTTCATACCTACAAATCAGAATGGGGTTCAGATTATCAGAAGTTTTTTATTCATATAGAAACAGGGATGTGTATAATGATTTTCACATTCCAAACTATCCAAATGAAATGGCTAGTTATTGGGAAAAATCAGAAGATGGATGGATAATCCATATAAAGAAATCTAAAAATAAAGATAGAAGTGTTCCATTCACAGATACGATTAGAAGTTGGGTGATGCCTCCATCAGAAGAATTATTAAAAGTTTCAAAATGTGTGTTAGATAAAAAGGGAAATCCACTCTATTGGGATACACCTTTTGTTGATGTGTGCATGGAATTATTTCCAAACTCATATTATCTATTCCCATCACCAAATCACAAAGAATCACCAAACTCAAAACGAAGTAAAACATACTACATGAATGAGTTTAAGATTGAAATGGTTTTGAAAAATGGGTGGGATAAGTTTGGAATAAATTCATCACATGATTTGAGAAGATTCTTTGTATCACATTCAATCACAAATACCGAATTAACACCTTTTCAGATTTCACAGATTACAGGCCACAATATCGTAACGATGGAGAAATTTTATATTAGAGATAATATGAAAGAAAAATTCAATCATTTTAAGAAAATAACTCAACAAGATTTATTGAAAATCAAACCCTCAAAGAACAAGGATTAACACTAAAAGAAATCGTGATTTTTGGGTTTATCTCTTGGGATAAGTAGTTCAGTTCTTACACTACCTCCTTTGTATTCGTGAGGATTTCCTTTCAGGTATTCTTTATCAACTTTAATTCTTGAATATCCACCTGAAATAGATTTGATTGTTGCACCAACTTTTCCATCCATTCCTTCAAACCAAACTCTATCTCCTCTTTTTAATTTACTCATGGTATTTTATTTAATCTCCCATAATATCAACGAACTCCATCGGTGATACAACTGGTTGTTGTTTTAATCCCTCCACATACTCTCTTCCTTTTATTCCATCATAGATTTCATTAGAGATATATTTTCTGATTTTAGTGATTGTATTCTTATTGATTTTACCATCCAATAATCTTATCACTTCACTTCCTTTCATACCCATCTTTAAGTAATCAACAGCCTTTGAATGTTTCATTAGAAATCGTTGGGGAGTTTCCTTTCCTCTTTTGATTCTATTATCATATCTACCCCTATCCTTCGCTATCTGGATTCCTTCTTTCTGGCGTTCTGCTCGGATTTCATTCTCAACCTCACCAAACGCACCCATTATTGTAATCATCAGTTTAACCATATATGAAGTGTTTCCATCTTCACCCAAAGTATTCAATCCTTCTTTTTTGAAATAAACATTCACACCCCTCTCACTACAATACTCAATAAATTCTAATAATGATTTAACATTCCTTGCACATCTATCAATTGAGTGAATGTGGATATAGTTAATTAAATTCTCATCTATGAGGATTTTAATTTGTTTTCCAGATGGCCGTTCAAATATTGGAATCGTTCCAGATATTTTATCCTCTTTGAAGAATTGAAAGTTAGATTTGATTGATTCTCCTTCATCAATCATCTGCCTATCGGTTTTCTGGTTAATCGTAGAACAACGTAAATAAAGTAAAGATTTTTGTTTCATAATTCCTAATTTTAATAACACCCCCATTAGAACATCTAATATAGGAAAAAATACCCAAATAACCTAATATATACCCTGTTATTCCTAATTTTATCATCCTAATCTCATCTATACATTTTTTATAGGAAAATTTGGTGAGAACCAGTTCTCATGAAATTATTATTTACCTCTGATTTCATTAGGTTTTTACAGGTAAAATTCGTATATTATATATTGTAAGGAACAACCTATTTCTACCAACCCATAGGTTGTTTGTAGGTAAAGAACTTTTTTTCTCTATCACCCCTATCTCACCCTCGTTGATTGAGATGCTCATTTTCCTCACATGGATTTTTATACACTAATCCACCTACCCCAAAAAATACCAGAAAAAAAAATTATTCCACCAGAAAAAAAACATACTAACTAATATTTGGTGTGAAGGCTTGTATTTTTATATTTTAGCAATTAAATAATGAAGAAGGAACAATCCAACATAAAGAAAAAATTAGAAGAGAAAATCAAATTAAGGCTGATTATCAAATATCCTCATATACACAAATTATATTTGGATGGTGAGATTACTTTGAAACAAGCGTATGATGGTTCTCAATCTGAAATGTTAGGTGTAGAAACTTTTAAGAGCAAGGGAACGAAAAAATTCATAACCCATTCAACCAAAATCAAGGATTCAAAATCAGAATCACCCTATCCATACCCAAAACACCCACTTATTGAAAGTTCAGTATTCAATTGTGAATACGAAGAGTTGTTAAAGATGAATTTTAAGAGGTTTAAGAGCTTTTCTCTTGATTTAAGGAAAGAACTATTACAGATATGGAATGAGGAGGGTATACCCCCTACCATTGGAAAAAATAGAAATGAAATTATTCAAGATTTTAAGAAATTAAAAGAACAAAAAACCTCATTCCTGTATTTAGATGGTGATAGTGCTTATGAGTATGTGCTTCATAACAATTATCGTTTTGGTTCAAGTTGTAATCAATTTACATCTGCACTTCAGAAAACTAAAATTGATGGGAAATCTTTATATGATATTCTTTCCAATAAAGAATATGAGTTGAAGTGGATGAGAATACTAACCAGAAATCTGAAACAGGATTATTCCTATGAATTTTCTAAAAGAATTTTGAATGAAAATGAACTTCAAAAATGGAAGGATGAAGGCTGGAGTTTTTTACCAC
>Ga0206131_10005860_pt1 | contig 12747 bp, 15 predicted proteins | sample Helgoland_Spring_FD_148636 | JGI IMG/M metagenome (GOLD analysis project Ga0206131, IMG submission 148636) | Pelagic subsurface seawater microbial communities from Kabeltonne, Helgoland, North Sea - Helgoland_Spring_Bloom_20160517_1 | ecosystem: Environmental > Aquatic > Marine > Epipelagic ... | reverse complement strand
AAATCTTTTAAATTTTCAGGAAAAACCAAATATTTATCAATATGTTCAGTCAATGTTTCATCAAAACAAGTTTTCTGATTCTTTGAGGGAACAAGTTTACAAATTGGAAAAACCGGAAACTCAGATTCTATGACCTGTATTTCTTGAGAAATTAAAAAGTTGGAAAGAAAAATGAATAAAAATATGTGTATAAATCTGCTCACATTTAAAATTTTAAAAACCTAAAGATAAGTTAATTAAAGACTCACATATATTTTTTTAGTACATTTATGGTTAAATATCATTAAATATGAAAAATCTAACTTTTATTTTTACATTATTTATAATGGCATTCACGATTTCATGTGAAAACATGGAACAAGAAATGACAGATGATGAATTAATTCAGGCAATTATAGAATCAGAAAACAGAATATCTGTTGCAAAAAATGATTTACCTAAATCAGCTATCTCTAGCCTTAACTTTGATATGCCAAACGATATAATTCGTTTAGCCGAATTGGCTCCAGAACTTGGATATGAGATAGAATTAAAAAGTTGGGACTTTTTTGATTTTGAACTAGATTATGAAAGAGACGACAATAAATATTTCGCGACAAATGGTAGAAAACTAGAGTCATCCAAAGGAAATAAAGATGGAAAGAAAAAAAGAGGGGCGTGTTTTAAGTTTGTTTACCCAATTTCATACACTATGTCAGATAATTCCATAATTTCTGGCGATAGTAGAAAAGAAATTCACACTCAAATGAAAGCTTACTTTGAAAAACATGGAAAAAGTAGAGAAAATAAACCTACTCTAAACTTACCTGTTCAAATTATGACAATTGCTAAGGATAAAACAGTTTCTACAAAAGATATCTTAACTCTTGAAGATTTAAGATCTCTCTGGCAATATTGCAAAGACAGAAAAGGTGATGATAAAGGTGATGACAAAAGAGGTTAAGACAACCCTTGTATAAAACTTAAAAGCTCCCAACTGGGAGCTTTTTTATTTTTAAGGTTTCAGTTTATTCCAACTAAAAACTATTACTGAAGCAAAGAAAAATAATGCACCGACTGGCAATAACCCAAATGGTTCTCTTAAAAAACCATCCTCGTCTACCTCCGATCCAATTAAAAAAAACAATATATAACAGCTAATACTAATTGAAAATAATACAATTGGAAGTTTTTTTCTCATCAAATAAATATTGAAATAATCATAAGACTAATCTAAGTATTTAATTTTTATATTTTTGCCTCAATATTAAAATACATGAAACATTATTCAAAAAAAGATTTAAATGAAATGAATCGCATTTATAGGCTTAATTTAATTAATAGTTGTACTGGATATAAGTCAGCTAATTTAATTGGAACTATTTCAACTAATAAAATATATAATGTTGCCGTTTTTAGTTCAATAACACATTTAGGAAGTGATCCTGCACTATTAACTTTCATTGTTAGGCCAACAACTGTTCCAAGAGATACTTATAAAAATATTATAGATACAAATGAGTTTACTGTAAATCATATAAATGTTGATGACATTGAAGATGCTCATCATACATCAGCCAGATATCCCGAAATGATTTCTGAATTTGACATGACTAAATTAGAAAAAGAATTTAAAGATGGTTATAGTGCGCCATTTGTAAAATCTTCAAAAATTAAATTAGGTTGTAAATTTTTAAATCAATATGAGATTAAGGAAAATAATACTTTGCTTATGGTGGCTGAAATCAATGATATTTTCTTTGAGGAGAACATTATTCAAAAGGATGGATGGCTAAATTTGGATACTGCTAAAACTGTAACTGTTAATGGACTCGATGGTTATGCCTTACCTAAACTAGCTCAGAGATTTAAATATGCTAAACGTAAAAATGAATAACTTTATTAATAAAGACATACTTGAATATTCAGAGAAATATTCGCAACAAGAACCAGAAATTCTTCAAGAACTTAATAGAGAAACCCATTTAAAGATTTTAAACCCTAGGATGCTTAGTGGTTTTTTTCAAGGAAGGTTATTATCCATAATTAGTAAACTAATAAAGCCCAAAAAAGTTCTTGAAATTGGAACCTACACAGGCTACTCTGCAATATGTATTGCTGAGGGAATGAATAAAAATGGTATTATTCATACCATTGATAAAAATGAGGAACTTAATACTATTCAAAAAAAATATTTTAAAAAATCTGGGCTTGAAAATAATATTATTCAATATAACGGATGTGCTTTAGATATTATTCCCAAAATTGAAGAAAAATTTGATCTAATTTTTATAGATGCTGACAAAGAAAATTACATCAACTACTTTAATCTAGTTATTGATAAATTAAATAACAATGGAGTAATATTAGCAGACAATGTTCTTTGGAGCGGAAAAGTAATAAATTCAGAAGATCATGATTTAACAACTAATGTTCTAAGAGAATTTAACAAAAGCGTTAATAACGACAATAGAGTTGAAAATATTTTACTTCCAATAAGAGATGGGATTTCTATAATTAGAAAAATCTAAGATTATTTTCTTTTAATTGAACCTGTCAATTCATCCATTTGATCTTTTACATCATCTATCTCTTTCTTAATAGATTTGGTATCTAAACCTTGATTTTCTGCACTTTTTTTAATTTCTGATTTTATATCATCTGTAGCATCTTTAACTTGACGAATACCTTTACCCAGTCCTCTTGCTATTTCAGGAATTTTATCAGCTCCAAAGAGTAGTAAAACTATTAATCCTATAACTAATATTTCGGGGCCGCTGATAAATAAAATCATAGTGTTCATTAGTATGTAAATATAAAAAAAGGTCGATTAAAAATCGACCTTTTTAGATTTTTAACCTTTTACTTTAGATTTAAATTTTTCAAACTCTGAATCATCTTGCTTTTTAGGCCAAGAATTATTTGATGTATCAATATCTGCTGTTTCTAAATCAGGGTCAAGATTTATATTTATAATTTTTTTATTTGAGGAAATTAATTTTTTAACTTCCCTATCATTTTTTCTCCAAACTTGAGCAGGATAGTTAACTCTTTCTACTGTTCCATCTTCATATTCATAATCAACAATAATGGGCATAACTAGGCCGCCAGGTTTATCAAATACAATTTCATAAAAATATTTAGGGACTTCTAAATTTGAAATTTCACTTTCAGAGAAGTTTTCTTTTATGTAATTATTTAATAGCTTGGAGTTTTCTAAAGGACTATTTTCTTTTATACTTTTTTGATCATTTTCAGATTTTTCTAAAAAAACTAATGGCCTTAATCTATTTCTTGGTATACCTCTTTCTTCCATTATTTTCTTCATTTCAGCACCTGGTTCGCTTGAAACAAAATATTGGTTTACTTCCTTTATTCCAATGTCTACATAATCTGTGGTGTAAAACCAACCTCTCCAAAACCAATCTAAATCAACAGCAGAGGCATCTTCCATCGTTCTAAAAAAGTCTTCAGGACTAGGATGCTTAAACATCCAACGTTTTGAATAGGTTTTAAAAGCATGATCAAATAATTCTTTACCCATAACTGTCTCTCTTAAAATATTTAAAGCAGTAGCAGGCTTTCCATAAGCGTTAGGACCTAAACTATACACATTTTCAGGATTTGCCATAATAGGAGCTAAAAAATTTTGATCTACACTCATGTATTGAGTAATCATACTGGCAGGTCCTCTATCAGAAGGAAAATTTTCTAATGGATAAATAATTTCTGGTATATCTTTACCAAGTTTCTGTTCTGTAATATATTGAACAAAAGTATTTATTCCTTCATCCATCCAAGCCCATTGTCTTTCGTCATTATTAACAATCATAGGAAACCAATTGTGTCCAATTTCATGAATTATTACTCCAATCATTCCAAATTTAACATCATCTGAATACGACCCATCAATATTAGGTCTACCAAAATTGAAACAAATCATAGGATATTCCATTCCAATTTGTTTTGCATGAACTGAAATTGCTTTATGATAAGGATAATCAAAAGTATAATCAGAATATGTTTTTAGGGTTTCAGCAACAACAATTGTTGAATAATCCTCCCATAATGGATTACCTTCTTTAGGATACATTGAAACAGCCATAACATCTTTATCTCCAATTTTAACTGCCATCATATCCCATATAAATTTTCTTGATGTAGCAAAAGCAAAATCTCTTACATTTTCAGCTATAAAATGCCAAGTCTTCTTTTTTTGAGAGAATCCTTTTTCGGCTTCCTCAGCTTCTGCCTGAGTTACAATCATAACTGGCTTATCGTAAGTTTTTTTAGCCTTATTAAATCGCTTAATCATATCCTTTGAAAATACATCTTTTCTATTCTGAAGCTCTCCAGTAGCATCTAAGATATGATCTGATGGAACAGTTATTTTAACATCATAATTTCCAAAAGGTAATGCAAACTCCCCATCTCCCCAAAACTGATAATTTTGCCATCCTTCAACTTCATTATAAACAGCCATTCTAGGAAAAAACTGTGCTATGATATATACTCTGTTACCATCTTTATCAAATGTTTCATATCCAGATCTACCATCTTGATTAACATGATCTTGAATATTATACCACCATTTAATTGAGAATGAAAATTTTTCACCACTTTTCAAAACTGTGGGAAGATCAACTCTCATCATAGTTTGATTAATGAAATATTTAAGTGGCTTTTTATTTTCATCTACAACATGTTCTACATTAAAACCACCATCAAAAGGATCGGTCAAAAATTCTTTAGTAAAACCTGCCGGTGCATAGGCAGGCTGAACACGTTCTTCATTTATTAGTAGAGAAGGAGAATCTTTTTTTCTAACGTTCTGATCTAATTGAACCCATAAATATTCTAAATTATCAGGTGAGTTATTAAAATATGTTATTATTTCCGAGCCATAAACTTTTTTATTTTCATCATCTAATTCAATATTCATTTTATAATCAGCTTGTTGTTGATAATAAGCTGGCCCAGGAGCTCCAGAAGCTGTCCTAAACATATTTGGAGATGAAAACTCTTGATATAACTGTCTAAACTTATTTACATTTATATTTTCTTGATTTCTATCTTTTGCTTCTTGAGAAAAAAGAGTTAAAGAAATTAAAAAACTAACTGTAAATAATACTAAGTTTTTAAAATTCATAATTATAATTTTGATAACTAAATTTAATGAAAAAGATTATAAATTTATTGAAAGAATTGAATTATTAATTCTTCCTATAAAACTCCTCTTTTGCCCATTTTTTTTAACTTGAATTATATTCTGTTGATCTTTAAATATTTCAAACAATATTTTATTTTCAAAACTTAATTTATTAAATGATGGTAAATTTTCAAACTCCAAATAACAGACATACATGTCATTTTTACTCTCAAGCCCTAAGAGTTGTAATTCAATCTTTTTATTATTAATCAAAATATTGAGTTTTGAATTGAAGTAACTTTCAATTTTATTTATATAAATCTTATTTTCTAAATTCAAATCATTAGTATTATCAATTAGGTATTTATTAGAAATTGCAACAGATAAATCATCTTTAAAAATTCTTAGTGTAACTTCAAGAGAATTATCTTCGGTAAAATTGAAAAGTGAAGTACTAACATAGTATTTATGTTCTGAAATACTAGAAAATATTATAAAACAAAATATAATAAGTAATCTATTCATTTATTGATTTATAAAATTCATCAAAAGCTTCAATAACTAATCCATGATCTGAAGATTTAAAGTCATTTTGTATTGAACTATTTTCAATACCTCCCAATACAAATTCATAAACTTCTTCTTCTTTTAAACTATACGAATTTGTGAAAAAATTTACTCCATAAAATTCAATTATATTGACAGCTACTAAGTTTTGTTTAGACCACGCCCTGGTATTTTTTAAACTTTTATAATATCCTGACAAATGCTTGTACAAAGCTTCTATATCTAATCCTCCGGAAATTGGCAGAAAAAGTGTACTTAATATCAAACTCTTTTGAGAAACTATTTTTTCTTGTCTTTCTCCCTTAAATCCAGGAATACCAACATCATCAAAATTTATAGGAATCTTAACATTTGAATTTTGCATATCATTCATAATATTTCCTGAAAGATTGTGTGACTTAACATCCACATTGGTTAATTCATTAATAAATTGTTCGACGTAAACTTTGATATATTTTTGACTATAAACATTTTCATCTACAATCAAAACACGAGGAATTATCTGAACAGATGAAATAATTAGAGTATCTAATTTTTTTACGCCAATTTCAAATTCACCGTTAATATTAGTAATTGTTTTTGATCCGCTAGTTTTATTTATTAAGTGTATTCCACTAGTATTTATCGAATCATTAACAATTTCGCCCTTAAGAGTTTTAAAATTTTGGTTAGTTTGTGAAAAAACACTTGTAATTCCGAAAAGGAAACAAAAAACAAAACTAATTTCTCTCAAGTATCTTTTTAAATTTATCACTTTGTTTAATTAAGAAATCTAATAATTGAAACTCATTACTCTTTTTGAATAGAACTTTTGAGGGAAATTTGTCGTCACAATACAATAAAAATTCAGAAATATTATCTTTATTAATTCCAAGTGATGTTAAGAAAAAAGAATCATCATAAACTTCCCTTATTAAATCACTTGGTTTATAATTTAAATTGCTAATACTATTATCATTTAATTCATCTTTATTATTTGATTTTGCAATAGCCTTATATAAATTGATAAAATTTAAACCATTGTTAAAAGTGCCAGCTTTAAGAATTTCATCTTTGAGCCTTGTTGATTTATCGGCCATGTAATCTATTCTTTTGAACTCTTCCTCTTTTAAATCTAAAAATTTTTCAGTGTTTTCAGGACCAACTACTACTTCATCAAGAACTGTAACTTTTTCATTAACGTCAATAACTAATCTGCTCTTTTGTAGTATATCTTTATCAATGACAACGGATCTTATTTCATACTGAACAGAAGAAAAAACAAGTCGATCATTTAATCTAACCCGCATTTCAAACTCACCATCTTTGTTAGTTATTGTTGCTTCTCTTGATGTATTATTAACTATATTGGCAGAAATTACATTACTGTTTTTATACAATACCTTTCCTCTAATCCACGTTCTGGAATCCTCTTGAGAATAAATAAAATTTGTAATAAAAAATAAAACAAAAACTAGTCTCATAATTTTGATTAGAGCGGGAGACCGGGTTCGAACCGGCGACATTCAGCTTGGAAGGCTGACGCTCTACCAACTGAGCTACTCCCGCTTAATTTTTAAAATAATTTAAATTCATTTAAATATATTACTAATTTTAATTTAATATGAGTTGGAATATAAAAAAAGTTGAAAGTGAAGAACTTTATCCTATTAGAAATAAAGTTTTAAGAAAAAATAAAGGATTTAAATTTTGCATATTTAGTGGAGATAAATTAGATAGTTCGAATCATTTTGGAGTATTAAAAGATAATAAAGTTATTGGAGGAGTTTCATTATTTTCCAATAATTCAGAAAAATTAATTTCAAATAATGTATTACAATTAAGAGGCATGTGTGTTTATAAAAATTTTCAAAAACAAAAGGTGGGGCTATCTTTGTTAAATGCTGCCGAATTATTTGCAAAAGAAAATAACTATGAATTTATTTGGATGAATGCTAGAAAAATTGCTCTTAACTTTTATTTGAGAAAAGGATACATCAGTAAATATAAAAGTTTTAATATTGAAGGAATTGGTGAACACTATTTTTTATTTAAAAAAATAAAATGAAAAGTAAGATTACATTATTTATATTTCTATTTTTTTTAATTTGTGTAAAAATTTATTCTCAAACTACTATGGAGCTAGATCAATTAATTGGAATTCATAATACCAATTTAGTTGGCGATACTATAAAGCTTGAAGTCAATACTTATAATGCTTTTAAAAAAATGGAAAGGGCTGCCAAAAACGATGGCATTAACCTAAAAATAGTATCTGCATACAGAGGATTTGATCGTCAAGAAATCATATGGAACAAAAAATATGATAAGTTTACTAATGAATTTTTAATGGAACCTAAGAAAGCAATTTTAGAAATTATTCGCTTTTCAACAATTCCTGGGACATCTAGACATCATTGGGGAACAGATATTGATATAATTGATGGTAATTATCCAGATGAAAAAGACGTGTTAAAATCTGAAAAATTTGAAAAAAATGGAGTTTTTTACAAATTAAAAAAATGGTTAGATAAAAACTCAGAAAAATTTGGTTTTTATTTAGCCTATAATAATGACTCTAATAGGAAGGGATTTGAATATGAGCCATGGCATTACAGTTTTAAACCCAGCTCTGTCAAATATTATAATGCACTAATTAATCTTGATTTAGAAAAAATAATTAAAAACTCAAATCTTAATGGTTTTCAATATTTCAATAAATCATTTATTAAAAAATACATCTCTGAAAATATAATGGATATAAATCCAGATTTAAAATAATTGTCGATAGATTATAATTATATTTGTTTATGAAATTATAAGAATAAAAAATTGACTGAATGAAGAAGGTTTTATTAATGATTTTAGATGGTTGGGGAATAGGAACTAACCCAAATGTTTCAGCTATTGATAGAGCTAAAACCCCCTACATTGATTCTTTATATAATAATTACCCTAACTCTAAGTTAGTTACACATGGTTCTGGTGTAGGTCTTCCTGATGGACAAATGGGTAATAGTGAAGTTGGACATATGAATCTTGGCGCTGGAAGAATTGTTTATCAAGACTTTGCTAAAATTAATTTAGATATACAAAATGGAAATTTTAATGATTTAGAAAACTTAATAAATCCATTAAAAAAAATTCAAGAAAACAATAAAAAACTTCACTTAATCGGACTTGTTTCAGATGGAGGTGTGCATTCTCACATAAATCATTTGGAAGCTATATTAGATCTAACTAATGAAATGAATATAAATAAAGTATTTATTCATGCATTTACAGATGGAAGAGATGTAGATCCAAAATCTGGATTGGGTTTTATTGAACGACTTGAAAAAAAAATAAAATCAAGTAGTGCAAAATTGGCAAGTGTAATTGGAAGATATTATGCGATGGACAGAGATAAAAGATGGGAGAGAACAAAAAAATGTTATGATCTTCTAGTAAATGGAATTGGAACAAAAACTTCAAATATCAATAACTCTATAAAATATTCCTATAACAATAATATTACTGATGAATTTATTGAACCTTTAATAGTTATTGATAAGGATAATGAGTCTAATGGTCTAATTGAAAACGGAGACTATGTTATCTTTTTTAATTTTAGAACTGATAGGGGAAGACAACTTACAGAAGTGATGACTCAAAGTAATATCAACGAAATGAAAAAACTTGATCTTAATTTTATTACTATGACAAACTACGATGAATCTTTTATGGGAATAAAAAAAATATATGAAAAAGAAAACTTAGAAGATACTCTTGGAGAAGTTCTTTCAAAAAATAATAAGAAACAAATTCGTATTGCTGAGACTGAAAAGTATCCTCACGTCACATTTTTCTTTAACGGAGGAAGAGAAGAACCCTATGAAGATGAACGTAGAATTTTATGTCAATCGCCAAAAGTTGCAACTTATGATTTAAAACCTGAAATGAGTGCTTATGAAATCACCGAATCTATAATACCTGAAATTGAAATTGGAAATGTAGATTTTATATGTTTAAATTTTGCTAATCCAGATATGGTTGGACATACTGGAAATATGTCTGCAGCTATTAAAGCTTGTGAGACAGTTGATAAGTGTTCTAAAACAATTATAGAAAAAGCTAAAGAAAATAACTATACAATTTTAGTAATAGCTGATCATGGAAATTCTGATCTTATGATTAATGATGATGGATCACCAAACACAGCTCATACAACCAATTTAGTTCCCTTTATTCTTATTGATGATGAAATAAAAAAAATAAAGGACGGTGTTTTAGGAGATATTGCTCCTTCTATTTTAGATATTATGAATATTAAAAAACCCATAAAAATGACTTGTGAATCTTTAATTGTTCATTGATGAAAAAAATAATTACTATTGTTATTATATTATTAGCTGTTGGTTGTTATAATTCAAAAAACACAAATTCTTTACAATTTGAAAGTGAAGAATATATTGACATTATAGGTGTTTTTGATAGAAAAGAACTAAATAAAAATCCGCATGCTAAATGGTTTAAAAAAAACTATAGTAATTATACTCTTGATGAGGAAACCGTAGAAAAATTAAAGCCACTTTTTGAAGATATTGATATCAAGATTTTTATAGGGACTTGGTGTACTGATAGCAGAAAAGAAATCCCTGTCTTTTATAAATTGATGGACAAACTTCAATTAGACAATAAAAAAATTGAATTAATTGGGATGACTTTAGAAAAAACTACACCTGATAGTTTAGAATTAAATCAAAATATAATAAATGTTCCAACATTTATTTTTAAAAAAAATGGTAAAGAAATTAATAGAATAGTTGAATTTCCAATTGAGACGATTGAAAAAGATATTTTAGAAATCTTAACTACAAATGATTATCAAAATCCATACGATTTTTAACATGAGTTTGATAAAAACATCTGAGCAAATAGAACTAATCCGTGAAAGTGCACAATTAGTTTCAAAAACACTAGGCATGCTTGCCAGTGAAATAAAACCAGGAATCAATACACTTTACTTAGATAACTTAGCTGAATCTTTTATAAGAGATCACAATGGTGTTCCTGGTTTTCTAGGTCTATATGATTTTCCAAATACGCTTTGCATAAGCCCTAACAGTCAAGTTGTTCACGGAATTCCAAACAAAGAAATTATCAAAGAGGGCGAGATTCTTTCTATTGATTGTGGGGTATTAAAAAATGGTTTCTATGGAGATCATGCTTTCACATTTACTGTTGGAGAGGTTGATAAAGAAATTTTACAATTGTTAGAAACTACAAAACAGTCATTGTATGTTGGCATAGAGCAGTTTAGGGCAGGAAACCGAGTTGGTGATGTTGGGTATGCTATTCAAAATTTCAATGAGTCTAAAGGTTATGGTGTTGTTAGAGAACTAGTAGGCCATGGTCTTGGAAAAGAAATGCATGAAAAACCAGAAATGCCTAACTATGGCAAAAGAGGAACAGGAAAAAAATTTCAAGAAGGTATGGTTGTCGCAATTGAGCCCATGATAAATATGGGAACACCTAACATTAATCAATTAAATGACGGTTGGACTATTCTTACTAGAGATAATAAACCTAGTGCTCATTTCGAACATAATATTGCCATAGTAAATGGAAAACCAAAATTGTTGTCAACTTTTGATTATATATATGATTCTTTAGGAATTAAAAGTGATGAAGAAATTCCCTTTAAATAAAAAAACTTGAAAAAATTAATTAAGTTTTTGATTAATACAATTCCTAGACCGAATTTAATATGGTGGAGTAAATTTTTAGCACCCTTTATCGATATTTTATATAGAGGAAATGAATTCACTGACCCAATAAATGGAAAGTCATATAGAAAATTTCTTCCTTACGGATATGTAAAACAAAGAGATAATGCACTTAGTCCTGGAACCCTATCACTCGAAAGACATAGATTATTGTGGTTATACTTAAATAATGAAACCAATTTTTTTTCTAAAACTTTAAAAGTTCTTCATGTTGCGCCTGAGCAATGTTTTTACAAATTATTTAAAAATCTTAAAAAAATTAACTACACTACATTTGATTTAAATTCACCTCTAGCAGATATTAAAGGTGACATTTGTAATTTGCCATTTAAAGAAAATTCATTTGATTTCATACTTTGTAATCATGTGCTTGAACACATTAATGATGACAACAAAGCAATGAAAGAACTTTATAGAGTTTTAAATAAAAATGGAACAGCTATTCTTCAAGTTCCAATAAATCAAAAATCTAGTAAAACATTGGAAGACAGTTCAATTGTTGATAAAAAAGAGAGAATTGAAAAGTTTGGACAATACGATCACATTAGGTTGTATGGTTTAGATTACTTTAAAAAACTAGAGTCCTTTGGGTTTAAAGTTAATCCATTAAAATATTCAAAAGAATTCACTGAGGGTGAAATAATAAAATATGGATTAATTAAAGATGAAATCATTCCTATCTGTAAAAAAGGTTAATCAAAAATCAACTCTTCAAAACCCTGACTGTAAAATGTATTTATTTCATTTTGTGAATCTATGAAAACTACCATTGCTTCAATATCTGGATTTGTATTAATTAAATTTTTTGTTTTTTCAAGTGGCATAGCCATAAACGCAGTTGCATATCCGTCGGCTGTCATACAATCTTTAGCAATTACGGAAACTGCCAAAATATTAGTTTCTCGTGCACTTCCATTTAAAGGATTAATTGTGTGAACAATTTTATCTCCTGAAATTGGGTTTATCAGAAATTTTCTGTAATTACCCGAACTGGCTAAACCCTTGTCCTTAATAAATATTTTTTGTTTAGTTTTTTCTGGGTTAGTTGGATCAGAAATACCTACCCTCCAACTTGTATTACTTACTGAATTAATGCCACTTGCATACATCTCTCCACCAATATCGATAAGAAAATTATCAATACCATTAGCTTTAAGAAGATTTGATATCAAATCTACACCATACCCTTTGGCTATAGCATTAAAATCAAGAAACATTCCTTTTTGTAAATTGATTTTATTTTCAGTTAAATTCACTTTTTCAAATCCAGTAAAATTTAAAAGACTATCTACATTAATTGAATAA
>Ga0206131_10005859_pt1 | contig 12750 bp, 9 predicted proteins | sample Helgoland_Spring_FD_148636 | JGI IMG/M metagenome (GOLD analysis project Ga0206131, IMG submission 148636) | Pelagic subsurface seawater microbial communities from Kabeltonne, Helgoland, North Sea - Helgoland_Spring_Bloom_20160517_1 | ecosystem: Environmental > Aquatic > Marine > Epipelagic ... | reverse complement strand
CAACGTTACATGAAGCACCACTTCCAAAAGGCGTCTGATGTAGTTGCTGCATAAAGTTTAAAAACTATAAAGAGAAAAATAAAACAACTAAGAAACCATAAACATTAAAAACAACTAAGAAACCATAAACATTAAAAACAACCAAGAATCTATAAACAACTAAAAACAACCAAGAATCCATAAACATTAAAAACAACCAAGAAACCATAAACAACTAAAATTATAAAAATGCTATAATTTTACTTAGTAATATTTGAAATACTTTTACACGTTTAATGCAATAAACAATATAAATACATTCTTATAGAAATTATATAAGAATGTCTATTGAATTATCAGATGAACAACCTCAATATTTGAAAGAGTTGTCAACCTATATAGCAAATAATAGGATTTGTTTATACATTTTAACACCTCATTATGGAGGAATGTGTTATGTAAATTACATGAATTCCATAATAAATACTATTAGTAGATTAAAAAATTTTGGTATTGAGATGCACCTTGAATTTTGCAATAATGATAGTTTGGTATCCAGGGCACGTAATAATTTAATAGCAAAGGCAATGACAAATCCAAATATGACACATGCACTATTTATTGATAATGATATTACTTGGGATCCAGATTCTATTTTAAAGTTATTAATTGCAGATAAGCCATTGGTTGGTGGGATTTATCCACTAAAAAAATATAATTGGAATAAACTTATGCCCAACTCTGATAATAATAATACAGTTCAGGGTTGGATTGATAAGAAAAATAAAAGTATATTTAAAGATGCAATAACAGATGTGGATTTAATTCAACATAGAATGTTATCATATAATTTAAATTATAACACCCCTTCATTACAAATTCACAATAATTTAACCACTGTTCGCCATATAGCTACTGGCTTTATGATGATAAAACGTAAGGTGATTGAAAAAATGTGCCAGGCATTTCCATCTACAAAATATATAGATGATGTCGGTTTTTTAAACTCAGAGGAGAATAAACATGCATATGCATTATTTGATTGTGGAGTAGAAGATGGACACTATTATTCAGAAGATTGGTTATTTTGTCATAGATGGACAAATATGGGCGGCGAGATTCATGTAGATGTGACAATTAACCTTAATCATACTGGTCCAGAAGATTTTCGTGGATGTTACTTAGCATCTGTTGTATAAAAAAATTATTGTAAATAGAATTACAAACAAATTACGCAAATATGAATCCTTCATCTTTCATTAACGCATGAATAATGTCAAAATCAGGTGAACTTGATACCTTATTATAATTATTATTGTCATATTCCTGAAATCGGCGACCTTGAAATATACTATATACATTCATAAGTTGTTTAAAGTCATTGATGTATTTTGTCGTTTTTAATAACCAAATATAAAATTCGCACGATGATTTATTATTTGTCTCGTTTTCTGTTTTATATTTGTTATAATCCTTGTATAATGTTAGTGTCTCAAATAACGATGTATTATCACTTGCATTATAATCTGTTCCAGATAACATCATAATCTCACAAAATGTCTTTTCATTCATGTTTAAATCATTCAATATGGATTGAGTATCATATAACATTACTGTATGTTTCATTAAACTTAGGTTTCTGATTACATATGGACATTTATATAGAAACATATCCATATCATCACTTACACACCCCCATGCTCTTCCTGAATTTACAAAATAGGCACATAAATCATCGGCTTCGCCTGGTGCATCATAATGTATGACACCATATGCGTCCATTAATAGTTTTACCTTAAATATATCATCTTCACATATACGGATACATTGTCGTTTTAATGTTTCCAACTCAGATATTTTTTTATATCGGTCATCAACAATATCTTTTTTTAATTCTTCTTGTAATTTCAAAAACTTTTCATATGCTTCACGCTTATCTAAGTATCGCTGATTTAATAATTCTCGTTTTTCAGGAGGAGGTTTGCCATCAAATATAAAGATAGGTGTAATATTATAAGATAGCATAATAGATATGAATAAATACATATTTTCTAGAAGAGACCCTTCACTTATAAATTGATATAAGTAAATGCTTGTATCAATTACCACTGTTTTATTTGCTAATTTTTTCATATTGATTTTTTTAATTGATTTTTTACTACAATTCTCATGTAAATATTTATTCAAATGTTTTATTCCCATATGTTATTATTCTATTTTTGAATTCAATAATAGAATAACGATAAATTCAATTTTCTAGTATAGTACCCTTGTTGTTGAATAACTGAATTATCATGAAATAATATGTGGGTAATTTGTATAATAATAGTAATGAATCAGGATTATATTGAATTAACTAAATTTTTATCAACAAATGTATTTAATGATGTTGACATTAATAATGAACATACTAAGTTCTCATCCACTAGCAATATAATGTTACAAAATTTATACAAAATAATAATACGTGCTGAAAATGCATATGATATAAAACATATTTCTAATGAAAAGTTACAGTTGAATAAACATACGTTACCTAAGGGTAATAGTTATGCTTATTTTCCAGATTCTATACGTATTGAAATTGAAAAAATGCAAAAGATTGGTTGTAAATATACATTTGCTATTCGTATTCCTAAAAATTCATTTGGAAAACAAGTGACGAGAACATTTACTGTATATTTTATTTGTTCCAATAAAACAGACAATGCAATGCGTTATATGAACAACTCCATAAAACAAATATATATGTGGTTATTTGTTGCGTCTTATTATGCAAGAGTTGAATGTTCTCAAACTATGAATATATATTTGTATTTAACAAAACTTCCTAAGATGTTGCCAGAGAAAGGGAATGTTGTTGGTCGTTCAAATGTAAATACTGCATTTACTACATCATGTAATCCAGTAACCGAAATTAATTTATTTCGTCAAGAAGAATGGTTTAAAACATTTATTCACGAAACATTTCATTCAATGGGATTGGATTTTTCAGAATTTGACAATCATATTGTGGACAAACAAATGTTTACTATGTTCCCGGTAGATATTGATATAAGATTATACGAAACTTATTGTGAAATGTGGGGTGAAATAATGAATATAATGTTCTCAACGTACAAGTCTATGCGTTATAATACAAGTATTGATAATATTGTTACAAAAGTGCCTCAAATGATTAATAAAGTAGAGTTATTATTAGTGAATGAAATAAAACATTCCTTATACCAGGCAACAAAACTACTTTCACATTATGACATAAGTTATATGAAACTGGTTGAAACAAATATAATAAGTAGTAATGAGAACCCACGTTGTAACTATAAAGAAAAAACACAAGCATTATCATATTATGTAATTAAATCCGTTCTCCTATTTCATATAGATACTTTCATTCATTGGTGTGCTCGCAATAATAATCTATCTATTAATTTTACTAAGATAACAGCAGATACTAATATTGAAGATAAAATGATGAAATATTGTGATCTTATTAGAGAACACTACCTAAGTCCTGAATATATAATTATAATGAAACAAATGCACGATAAATTCCATTCTATAAAAAAAACGAACAGGAATAAATATGCATTACAAAATCTACGCATGACTATTACCAATTTCTAAAACCTAATCGTAAAAAAGTATTTTGTTACGATTATTACATGTAAAACTGACTATTTCTATTTTTATTTTTATTATTCGTTATGTTCGTACTTTTCTTGCATAATTCTCAACTGTTCTTTTAAATTATTAATTTCTTCATCTCTCTCTACCATCTTTTCAGTCAAAACCTTATTTGCCGCAACTAACTGAGCCATATTCAAATCAATACTAACCTCTGGGATTGGTTTATGGTTAATTTTGAATACAAAATATCCTGGAACTTTATCGCCATTATCATTACGAGTTAAGAATTTATGCATATATTTACCATCATAATATCCTCGTTGTCTAAATTGTCCATCTGTATTTAATTTATCACGAATATGTTTTGCATTTGCATTATCATTCCAATATTCAAAATGAATAAACACAGCCTTTGCCGTAGTTCCATTTTCAAGTTCTCTATCAATGAAATCTACGCGAGATACTTTGCCTAGATTAAGCTCATTTTCAATAAAGGCTTGCAGATATTTTGGTTGAAATGCATTTACAGATTGATCTGGATGTAGTAAATACATGCTATTAGGAAGAATTGGAATATAGAGACTTGTCCAATCTTCCTCTGTAAGAGTTAATTTTTCATTTGAAACGAATGTTTTTTTATCTACAACCAAACCAGATCCAGGTCTTGCTTCACGTAATGATAAGTGTGTCATTATGTCACCATTATCCCAATGTAATTTTGCGCTATTAATATAAGCGGTTACACTAATACGAGTTTCATATTTATCCTTCATAGTTTGGAGAACATCATATAGTTCACGACTAACGTCTGTATTAAACCATGTTTTAAAATCAATGAGGGCAGTTCTGGTTACGATATTTGTTTTTAATGATTGATTATAATTTTTTTTGTCAATAATTCTGATATTTTCTGGTTCACCTAATACAAGAATATTTTGTACAAGGTCAGCGACATTTTCTTCTGATGAATATTCAATTGGTAATGCAATGATTTGTAAACTAATCGGAGGATGTTCAAACTTTTCGTCCGATACTACCGTTGTCGTAGAGTTGAAATGGACAGACGATTTTTGAGGATACATACCGTAATCCGATTGCTGTTGTGTATAATTGAAAGAAGCCATTATAATAAGTAAGTATGAGTACTTGGGTTACAATTATATATTCAATAAAAAATCTTTCAATTTTTTACCATATTTGTGATTTCTTTCCTATATTTCATAATATCATAATCTAATTCAGGTTCTCTACCGCGATTGAATTTTATTAGTTTTGCACGTTTTGTCTTCTCTAACATATTTTTAAGGTCAAGATTTTGATTAAACTTAGCTATAATTGCGGTTATTCGTTCTTGCTTATGTCTTGGATTAACCCCGATTTCAAAAAAATCTGGATCAGGTGTAATATGTTTTTCTCGTAATACATTTTCATTAGATTTACCGGATTTGCTTGTAGCTAGTCTTGCTAAACTAACATCTTTGGATATTTCACTATTACTATCTAACGAAAATTGATTATAAAAATCGGGGAATCCCTTCTTGTATTGAGAACCTAAACAATAATGTTCAACCGAATTCCATCTATGATCATCAACTGTAAATGGACATGACCAAGAATCATCCATTTTTCTACGCCATTCAGGTATTTTATTTAAATCATTGTATGAGAATACATCCATATCTGGTATATATTCACCAGAACCCTTTCCTGCACGAGGTGATGCATCCGATAATGAATGAAACATAAATGATATATTGTTATCGTATAGATCGGATTGTACATACTCATCTTCATTGTCTTGTGGTTCTCCTTCGTTCGCATCTAATCCCAGTTTTAACTTAAAATTTCTTATATCTTGTATTAAATAGAATGGTCCTGAATTACGTTCCATACATTTATTAATAATAAGTGCTTTAATGGCATATGGAATTTCAGAGAATTTGAATATATGCTTATCTTTGTATGTAATCAGTTTATACTGAGAACCTGAATAAGACACCATGATGTAATAATCTGGTTTATAATTACCCTGTCGTTCCAAATCACTTTCATTTGTTTTACCACACTGTAATGTTGCATCCAAATCACCGGACTTAAATGTTTTTTCAGATAATATAATTAATTTCATATTTAATGCTCGTTCCAATATTGATATTGACCACGAATCCGGATTGAAATCGCTTTGTTTTATATAATTTTTGAAGGTATCTATCGTATTGTTATCTTTCATATAATCAAATTCACCTACTAATTGTTTTGCATCCTTATTTTCTTTTGATAATGTGTTATATTTGTCTACAATTTCTCTGGCTTGATCTAATATCATTTTTTGTTCATCTTTATTTCCACCATTTTGTTCACTTCGTTTTTTTAACATTTTACCTGTTTTTTTTAATGATTTCATCTCCATATCTATTTCATTTTGTTGTCCTAGAAAGGTATTATAGAGGGTTTGATAGTCACTAAATAATTTTTCAGTAACCTCATCGGATACAACTGTACGTAATTTGGAAACAGTCGTTTTTTTACCGATTTGTTCATATGCATCACGAATAGTAGCAAATAAACTATCACCTCTTCCTTCATTATCAATAATACCATAATTAGGGTTTTTCATAAATTTGGATACCCAATTATGGTTAGGAGATGGAGAGAATTTACTTTTTAATTCTTCCGAGATTTCTTTGGTCTCCTCTAACAATAAATCCGGTATCTCAATACCAACAATATCTTCAAATAATCCATGTTCTAATATTTTGTCGTTTTCTTTGACAGAGTTTGTCTTTTTTTCATCAGGAATATTAATTGAAGTGATATCATTTTCATCGTTTATTACCATCATATCTGGGTCATTATCCAATAAAACATTTTCATCATTGATTATAATTGGATCTAATGTTGTATATTCATCATCACTGTCACAATCATCGTCGGACTGATCGTCGTGATCATGATCATTGACTCGCTCTTTCTGTTTATTATTCTCGCTATTGATAATATCTATTAATTCATCTTTTGATATAAAAAATATTATATTACCATTCTCTAATATTAGATCGCCATCTTCATCCAAACTATTTATTACATCGTTACTGTCGTATTCTACTACACCTATTCTTGATTTAATTTCGTCATTAATTATTAAATATAGCGAATAATATACAACGTTATGTGCAGAATATGTATATTTTGGTTTACCTCCCCCAATTTGGATAGGATTGTTAAATAAAGTTGTTTCATATAATGATGACTCATAACCAATATCTTCATCATCTACTACCTTATTTTCATTATAATTTATTTTATCATGTTGAATTCGTGATTTCACCATTAAATGTAATATATAGTATTATAGAGTACATTTCTATTTTATTTTGCATACAATTGTTATACTGTATGCGCTAAATCAAATTGTTGTTTATTTTGTAATAATTTCTACCAGATCCATATATTTGAATATTATGCGACTTGATATACTGACGTGTTCCTTCGCCTTATAATTACTATATTCTTTAATATGATTACTTATATTGTTCCATTCACTATGATCTTGTAAATATGATTGAGATGATTTTATGTATACAGATAATACTTCTATTATTTCTTCAATATAAAATAACTGTCCAGCTACATCTGTAAAAGAAACTATTTTGTCTATTATTATTGTCATTAGTTCTACTATTTCATCTTTGCATATTAAATCATTAATCATTAAATTTACTAAGAATAAAGACAATGATTTACGTTTATCATTTTCTTTTGTAACATCACAATAATTATTATAATCTAGATCTGGATCAGCATTAACAATATTGTCTAATCCATCTGAATATTTTTGTTTTAATTTTGGTATCTCGTGATTAAATGCTGGATAATCAGTTACTAATTCTCTGTATAACTTTGCATATAACTCTGAAAAGGTTTTATTAATACAAGAAATATCAAATATCAAATTCGCTATTTTTATAGTTTTAATATCTGAATCTTCGTCTGACAATTTTAATGCACTATCTATATGTTCAATCAAACTTTCCTTAATAATATCATAATTTTTTACGGATAATTTATTTAAACAACCTTTAATATCAGTATAAATCTTATCAAGTCCCTCTTTTTTCACAATCGTAGTAGTTTTAAAAGGCTTTTGTTTATCCCATGTTGCTGATGTACGATCTTTACGATTATTTGTAGAACGGGAATGTTTTGAGCCATGTGGTTCGGTTGGTGAAATTATTGTTGATATTCCTATCTTCTTTCCCAAACGTTCTATTGTAGATAAAACTGTGTCCGATAATTGATATGATACCCCATTAAATGCTATTTGTGTGTAATCGTCTATTGTATATAATTGGGTCATATCAATAATTTATAAACTCAGTTACTATATAATAATGAATATTTTTTATATCAATTAGTTATGTAAATAATATAGAAAGCCACTTAGAAACTTTATTACATTATACAATAGATTTGGTTAAATTATGAACGAACAACCTGTAATAAATTCATGGGATGATTTAAACTTAAAAACCGATTTAATGCGAGGCATTTATGCATATGGATTTGAAAATCCAAGTGAAATACAAAAAAAGGCTATTTATCCAGTAATAAATTCAAAGGATGTTATTGCACAAGCCCAATCTGGAAGCGGTAAAACCGGCACATTTGCAATAAGTGCATTACAAATGGTTGATCCGTTAGTAAACGAAACACAGGCACTCATTATTTCTCCTACACGAGAACTATCTTGTCAAATACATAATGTTTTAACCACGATTGGCGGCAATATCAACGGACTACGTGTAAAATGTTTAGTGGGTGGAACATCTATAAAAGTGGATGTTGCAAGTATACGTAAAAATACACCTCAAATTATTGTCGGGTGTTCCGGTCGTATTCGTGATATGATTCAACGTAACCGAATAAATGTAGGCACGGTTCGTTTGTTTATATTAGACGAGGCTGATGTAATGTTATCAGGTGAATTTAAAACAACGGTTTATGATATATTTCAACATTTTAATGAAGATGTACAGGTTGCTATTTTTAGTGCTACAATGCCAAATGAAGTATTAGAATTAACCGAAAAATTTATGAGAGATCCCGTAAAAATTATTGTAAAGAAAGAGAATTTAACACTTGAATGTATTGAACAAAAATATATTGCATTAAACGGTGACTTAGACAAATTTGATATGTTGAAACATTTATTCGATGGTATAAGTATTAATCAATGTATTATATATTGCAATAGTGTTCGTAGAGTTGACGAATTATATCAAGGTATGACAAACGATGGTTTTTCAGTATGTGCTATTCATAGTTCAATGGATAAATCAGATAGAGAAGCCATATTCAAAACATTTAGAAGTGGAGGTACTCGTGTATTAATTTCATCTGATCTTACTGCTCGTGGTATAGATGTTCAACAAGTGAGTACCGTTATTAATTTTGATATACCAAATGATGTTCATAATTATTTACATCGGATTGGACGTAGTGGTAGATGGGGAAGAAAAGGCTTGGCTATTAATTTCGTTACAAAGCGAGATATTAGACAAATGCAATATATTGAAAAACATTACCATACAAACATTTGCGAATTTCAAGTATAGATTCGTTTAGTCCACATATTTATTCTAATTCCATATTGTAATATGGAATTTTTTCAACATATAATTCCGGTAGCATATACCAATAATACTACACATCAAGATATATCACATAATTCAGATATATCATGTGTGTCAATTGATGCTCCTTATATTAATAAACCAGTTCACATGGAACAAATACATATGTTTAAAATGCCGATTGATTATTTAGATCCATCTAATAGATTTACTCTTTCAACCGTAGTATCATCAGACTTAGAACTAATTAATCAAGCGGTGGATAACAAACAACCATGTATATATGATTATTTATTTCAACCTACGAATTTATTCGGCAAAATGTTAATACCAAAATGGAGTGAAACATATACTACAAATACTATTTATTTAAATGATACCCAAAATATTATAAAAAACATGAATACATACAAAGAAAATATGAACGACGAGAACCCAGTCACATGTGAGCGTATGTTTGATATATGGGATACAATAAAACAGGATACTTCATTCACGGAACGCTATGGGTATTTAGAATGGGATATGTTGAAACAATTTAATCGGTCACCTCGTTTTTTACAGTTATTATCTGTTATGAATATTATGTCACCAGTAGTTAGTCTATTATTACCTGTTATTTTCATTATTTTTCCATTCATTCTATTGAAAATACAAGGAGTCCCTGTTACATTTTCTGCATATATTGAGGTACTTAAAAATATTGCAAAACACCATTTTATTGGAAAAACTCTATTAAATATGCAGTCATTTAGTTGGGATAAGATTGTATATTTCCTAATTACATTGGGGTTATATGGATTACAAATATATCAAAACGCAAATTCTTGTATTCGTTATTATAGAAATATGAGTAAAATCACGAATATCGCATTAGATACACGTGCCTTTGCAGAACATTCTATTAAAAGCATGGAGAACTTTTTGACAATAACCAATAATTGTGATACATACAATGATTTCTGTAAGAACACGCGACTACAATGTGACCGCCTCAAACAATTACATGCCGACTTGATACATATAACGCCTTTTACACATTCTACACGATCATTATTGAATAATGGTGAATTATTGAAACAATTCTATCAACTATATGAGAATCCTGATTATGAAGAATGTATTCGTTATTCTATGGGATTTGATGGTTATATAAATAATCTATTAGGTGTATGTGATAATGTATCAAATGGAAATGTATGTTTTGCTATATTTGATACCAGTAAAGAATGTGAAATTACCAAACAATGTTATCCACCATTAATAAACGAAACAAATATTCAGAATGATTGCTCTATGAAAAATAATATTATCATTTCTGCTCCAAATAAAGCGGGTAAAACTACCATGTTAAAAACTACGACTATTAACCTTATTTTCTCACAACAAGTTGGTTGTGGTTTTTATAAAAAAGCGGAGATCAACCCATATACACATATTCATTCTTATTTGAATATTCCAGATACATCTGAACGAGACAGTTTATTCCAAGCAGAATCAAGAAGATGTAAGGAGATTATTGATATTATCAATGAGAACAATGATACAAATCAATATAGACATTTTTGTATATTTGATGAATTATATTCTGGTACAAACCCAGATGAAGCATCTGAGGCAGGAAAAGCATTTTTATCTTATTTATCAAAATACGATAATGTGCGTTATATGTTGACCACTCATTATGTAAAGATTTGTAAACATTTTAAATCGTCCAAATCAGTGTGTAATTATAAAATGGTGGTTGATATATCGCCTGATGGTACATTTGATTATAAGTATAAGATGAAAAAGGGTATATCAAAAATTAAAGGGGGGATACGAGTGTTAAAAGATATGGATTATCCTGCTGAAATATTAGAAAGTCTGAAATAACTTACATGATTGGTAATCTAAATATATCGTTTCAGTCGTTTGACCATACTTAGATTGTCAAAATCAATTATCTCGCCTGTATTATTACATTTCTTATTTGCTGCTATAAATAATATTCCTACCATAATTAATATAATACCAGTTGCACCGTACGAATCTATTGTTATATCAAATAATAGATAACCTAATAATAATGTGAAAATAGGACAAGAATAAATTAATGTAGTTACAATATAACTACTGTTATCTTTTAATATGTTGGTTTGTAACAGGTTTGCTATAAAAAATGCAAAAAAAGCGATTATTGTAAACCAAACCAAATCAAACCTAGTCATATTAGAACAATCTGTTTTAATTGTATCATAATATGCGACTCCTAGTAACATCAAACAAGTAAAATAAATAAACCCTGACAATACGATAATTGTAATCTCATTATATTTTCTTAGTAAATGCTTATGTATCAATGGCGATGCCCCCCATATTAATGAAATTAGTAAAGCAATCAATATATATGTATCCATTTGTGATATATATTGACAATAGATTATTACTTTTTAGTGAATAACATGATTTGTTCATCCGTTTCTTTATGTTTTGTTACATGGACATCTTTATTATACATCGGTTGTTTACTTTTTAATTTGAAATACTTTTTCGTGATTTTATTCATATCTTCTACTAAATCGTATTTATTGGTTGTATTATCAGAACCATATCCCGAAAGTATATAACATAATCTACCTCCGGGTTGTAATACGTGTTTGCATAATTGTACGGTTGCTTCCCAGTATTTTTCTAACCATGTATCATAATCTTTATATTTTGTAGTACTTTGGTTATCCCCGTCATATAATTCCAATTCATAATAAGGCGGGCTGAAAAACACTACATCAAAATGGTTCTCGTATTTATCTAAGAATGACTTGGTTTTTAATAGTTTTTCTGACGGTTTGCAATAAATATCTACTATTTTATCAGGTGAATGTTCTTTCGCAAATTGTTTGGTTACTTTGCATACATTCGGAATAACGTCAGTTCCTACATATTCGGTTACTTCTGAGCATTCTAAAAACCCATGACAATAAGATGTCCATCCTAATGTGGGTGTGAATATTTTGGTTCCTTTTAATAGTGATTTGTTTAATGAATATACTAAATAGGGGTTCATGATAGATGCTCTGAAATAATACGACGAAAATACACTACCTAATCGCCCTTCCTTCATATAGAAGAGAGAACTTGGCGTTAATATTTTATAATCAATAATATTCTTCAAATAAAGGTCTTTTAACACATCCATATAAGTTGGTATGTTCTCAATCCCTGATTTTGTATTCTGTAAAATGTCTTTCCAATGAATATTGCGAATAATGTTTTTGTAAAGAGGTTGTTCATTATTGTTCATCATGTTATTTTTCATAGGACTTGGATAATTAGCGTCTTTTACACGAAGCGACATATTATAAAAGCGCGTTAAATATTCATTTCTTTTTTTGATATGTTCAAATAAGGTTTTTATATCATTGTTTGCTATATTCTTTGATTTCATATATTCGGTCAGCTTTCGTTCATTCTTACCTATTTTTACAATGGCATTTTCTTTAAACTCAGTATATTTCTGTTTATCATT
>Ga0206131_10005853_pt1 | contig 12762 bp, 13 predicted proteins | sample Helgoland_Spring_FD_148636 | JGI IMG/M metagenome (GOLD analysis project Ga0206131, IMG submission 148636) | Pelagic subsurface seawater microbial communities from Kabeltonne, Helgoland, North Sea - Helgoland_Spring_Bloom_20160517_1 | ecosystem: Environmental > Aquatic > Marine > Epipelagic ... | reverse complement strand
CGAAAGAAATATATACCATACACATCACGCTGCATCATTCGCATTGTAGCATACACGTGAATATTATTCGTTTCAACAAGATGAATAAGATTTGATAATTCTGTTATCATAATACATTTGAATTGTCTAGTGTTTGTGAGGTACGGATAAATTATATATATATTGTCTTTTGTAATTTGAATACATTGGAATCCATTTTGCATAGGTAATGGCTTTTGCCATCGAAGAATATTAAATATGTAATTCATGTAGGTGGTTAGTGGAACGATATTTGTAAGGTCAGTGTCACGCTTGAAAATTGAGATAGGGATATCTGGATTTTTCACTCTACGTGTATATTCGTGTGTTTGTATCATTTCAGGAGCAATACCATTCTTTCTGTTATTTCGTGATACAACGAGAAAGTCGATATAGTAAGCCATCAGTTTATGGTCGTCAATGTATATATTCAAAGGTCTACACGTGATGCAGCTCATGCATTTGATGTCTTTCGTCACTTGGTTAGTATCTGTATGAAGAAGGTGTTCGTCTTCAAGGTACATTGTCAAATAACACGGAGAATTATGTCCTTTCATATACGGAATTAACTCATTATGAGATGGATTATAGTGAATCTCATCAAATCTCATATACTCTGTTTGAATTAGGTTCACAAAGCTATCTATTTGGTCTTTTTGCACTTCTTTAAAATCAAATGTATGTATGTTTTTAAAGTTGATGTATTTGTTGTGTTCTGGCAATTCATGTTGAACTATACCACATGGAAACAACCAGTATAGAATATCGTATGTATGAAATACCGGTTGCTTACTCCAGAATGCCGATTTTGATCTTACATACACATAAATAACTAGATAGCAAATAAGAATGATACACACACCATAAATAAAGGTAGGTACTTTAGGATTTATTACATCATATGTAACATCATACATAGTATATGATATTACAATTGCTTTTATTTTGACGCTGACTTCGTATTTTCAAGCGTTATTCGACAACTGCAGGACTCGAACCTGCGCGTCCATGAGACAATACCTTAGCAGGGTACCACGTTAACCACTCCGTCAAGTTGCCATTATTCGCTTTGTATACGGAGTACATGGATACTCGAAAACGTTTTAGATTACTTTTCGGGAAATTACTTTACATCGTTTTCTTTAACACATACATATACTGATATTCATATTGACATGATACCATATCACTCTTGGCATGTAGAATGAATCCGCAATCTTTTGCTGTACCAAGTATGTCCTTCTGTGTTTCCATATAAAAAGTGTGTTCGTTTTTACGGAACGTTTTCCCTTTCTTTGTTTTGAATTCTTCAATAAACTTACTTTCATCGTTGTTCATTTTGAATTTTGCTTTGTATTCATAATTATTAAATGTAATGTTTGTATCCATGATACGTTTTTTAGCGTGTTTTTGTAAACTTACAAAGTGCATTGGATTTGCCGGAGGAAGAAGTGGATCAAATTTGTTGCGATTCACCAAATGTATTACAAAGTATCCACCAGGCTTTAACCATTGGTATACATTTTGGAAAAATGTCCGTTTATCTTTTATATAGTATACAGTGAAGTATAAGCATAATACATGTGTTAAGGAGTCCTCTTCGAAAGTCATTGTCTCTAATACATCACCTTGCTTAAATTTATGTTTGGGATAATTTTTCTTTGCAAATTCAACCATTTCTTTAGATTTATCGATTCCTATCGCATTATGTCCTATATGTTGGAAAGCATAGACGTGATTACCCGTTCCACAACCGACATCAAGAATCATACTCTTCTTATTTGGCTTGGTCAGTGTTACAATTTCATCTATTTCGAATTGATAACGTTCGTCATTGAATACAAGTTGATCATAAATGGAAGCATAAAACGAATCATATATGGTTTCTGGAGTATTATTATGTGTGAATGTATTCATTAATGCATCCCCTTCGAAACCTTCGATTCTTTCATAATGTTCTAACACATAATCAGATACCTTCAGAACAATGAGACTAAATATCATGACCCATAAAATAGATTCCCATTTCGATAATTGTCTTCGGTATGATTTTATTAAAGAACATACCTTTCTGAAGCTTTTGTATAGTATATTTAATTTCATTATATGTATATACTTATATTTTTTTCTCATGAAGTAATCTAATAATGTCTTGCGAGATTAATGATGTTCGTGAACAAAAAGATTTCAAACAAACGACATTTTCAGGATACAAAAAAACAGATGTTTGTAAGGAACTTTTATCGAGCTTTCTCAATTCAAAAATAGAATCAGCATGTTATTGGAGTAGTGAATTGATATGTAGTGGTCATTATCAAGATCTATGGCACATCATCATTCACATCATGAGTAAGTATATTCATTTAGGAAACCCCAAATTACCTACGTATATAGAAATGAGAATTAACAATTTTAAAGATATTGTTGCTGGCGGATATGTTGATCGTGAATTACGTATGCGCAATAACTCGCAAATTCGTGCGATGTTTGCAGAAGTGATGTGTATCTTATGTAATTCGCAGCGAAAGCATAGCTTTGAAACTATAAAAATCAAGAAAGAAGAAGAGTTTGACATTACACGAATGACTGAAAAATTTAAGGCTCCAAATACATCATTTGCGAAAGACGTTTACAAGAATGGTGACCCAAAAGAACTATTCATCGCCATAAATGAATTGGCTTATCATCTATCTCCTTCATCAAATAATACAATTCAATGCTGCTATTGGGTTGAATGGATATTAGAATTCGAAACACAGTGTAAAAAGAAAAAAGTGAAATGTAAATGCGAGAGAAGGGAGTTTATTCCAGTCTCATCAAAGGACCAAATGGATATTGTGTGGGTGATTTGGGACCTACTTTTAACATTATCAAAACAAAAATCTTCAATTATTCAACGCAATATTCAATCACTTCTGAATATATTTACATTACGATATACAAGTGGTGTTGTACGTCGTAGAAAGTTCATTATTTACTTTGTGATTTCTTATTTAACAGAAAATATGAATCCAAACATTGCATTGTTTCGCGATCGTGCAACTATTGAAGGTATAAAAACAAAAATAGATACAATTTATAAACAGATCAAGAAAAATGAACATACCCCCAATACGGATTACTTATTTAATAATAACATAAGTCGTTCAAATCTAGATAAGACAATCGAGAAATTAGAAATCATGAAGACAATCAATTTTTGATGCAAATTATTTTTTCACATTATACAGTATATGGGTATGCAACGCACATGTAAAAAAAAGAAAAATACAAATAATAAGACTTTGAAGTCTGGTGGTAAATCGCGGTTTATCACAAAAGCGAAAGAGCAAAAGGAGATTGTCGAAAAAATGTTAGAAATGTTGAATATCATCAAATTATTTCATTGGAATACACATTCGTTAAGTTTACACAATGCTACAGATAAACTTTATGATAACTTGAATGCTCATATTGATAAATTCGTAGAATACATGATTGGGAAGTCTACATTTCAAGTCAAAGGAATATGTCATCCATGTTCAAAAGTTCTTTCGCAAAAGGAGTTTTTGAAACGTGTAGAATCCTATAAAAAATTCATACAGTATGTGTCTGGACGTTTTGATCCCTCAATAGATGCCGATTTAAAAGCCATATGTGATGATATTTTAGGTGATTTTAATCAACTATTATATTTCTTTCGTATGAATTAATTTGTCTATAATATACATTATGGATACTTATAGCACAAATATGCCAGATAGATTTAATATGCAACCGCAAACATCTTCAATTGATTCGTATGTCTTGAAGGTGATTGCGTTTGTCTTTATTATTGCGTTGTTGGGAGTTAATCTCTTCTCTTACTTGGAGGATGTGACAGAAATTGTCTCAGATTTCATGCGTCCTATTGTAGCAAATGTCCTAGGTTTTTTTGGTTATTCATTGGCAGAAACGTCTAAGAACGTTATTGATTTGTCTACCGAAGGTACAAAGGCAGCTACTGATATTGCAGCAGGCACACTAAAATCAGGATTAAATGTTACCACAGATGTTGTACAATCTTTAGGCACAAATGTCAATACGAATCGTAGAGATACAAATTATCGCAATAAATCAGATAAAGTATTGAAAGATGCTGAAAAACAATATCATTACATGAATAGCCGTGATAATAGACCAACGAATGCCAAACCTAATTCAACAATGGCTGGTGGATTTTGTTATATAGGAGAAGATAGAGGAGTTCGTACATGTGCTCAGGTAGAAGATCAGAAAATGTGTATGTCGGGAGCACTTTTCCCGACACATGATTTATGTGTCAATCCTAATATTCGTCGTTAAATCAAAAATCTGCTAATAAGGTAAAAAATGTCTTTTACTTTATTTCTAAAAAGTATATGGATATCGAAAAGACAATCGAAGACGCCATGCCTGACGGAGTCGTAGAAAAAATATTTCTGAAGGTCAAACTAGGTATGGTTAGTGTTGCAATGAAATTTGAAAGCAAAGGAACCCTTTTCGTACTACTACGTATTGTTATGGAGGAGATTGAACTCGAAAATTTGAAAGGACGTATGCAAAAGCAATTGGCTGAAGCAGTGATGGTGAAACTGGTACATGAATCCTCTATGGGAGATTTAGAGAAAGAGATATGTGCGAAAATAATTACAGACGGACTATTAGGCGATTCCATTGATGCAATTATCGCTGCAACAAAAGGAGATTTCAAAATTAATAAGAAAACACAGAAGAAGCTACTATCATGCTTGAAAGATACTGTTAAGGCAATTGTCAAGTCCATCAAGCGTAAGTAAGTCTCTTTGTATATCGTGTAAGTGGAATAGTCTTGTCTAATTCCATAACTACTCTCTTTCCTGGGACACCTGAACGTGTGCTATCAAAATATTGAGTTCGCGACGAGTTGGTGCTACATGTTGATATTGATGTCCTATTGTTTGTTTGAACATTACGAACAAAATTTTGCTTCTTCGTTTCTTTTGATTGTATATGATGATATTGTAGTATTTCATGTTTTCTACGCAAATCTAATGATGTGGCACCATGATTGACCACATGTGAAATGAATGTGAATGGCGTGTTAAAACGTGTCCATGTTCGTGGAGGATTTGGAGAAATATGAAATGCTTCACATGGTGTCAATACACTTGTTTCGTTAGGTTCGTTGGGTGAAGCCATTATCTTAAGGTAAGATATTTATAATGTAAAAATATTTGACTTCAATAAATTCAAATATTTTCATGTATCATGACTGAGTTCTAGGACGCTTAGTTGATGCCTACTACACCGTTCAACATTTCATCGGTTGCATGTCCTTCAGAAACTTCCATTTCTTCTGGTTCATGTTCATTTGCTCCGAAAAACCAATTGAGAGACAAGTAGTTATGCTTCTTTGCATTAAGGGAACTATCTTGAACCATCTTTTTATTGGGTCCCTTTTGTATGATACGAGAAATTTCACGAGTTCCAATAGCATAGTCATAATACCATAGATTACTAATATAGCCTAAGAAACCACCATTCATACCCATATATACATCTCCATAATTCTGCCTTGGAACACCCTTGAGCATACGTCGCTTGGTAATGACACCATTAATGTAAACATCTAAGTATTTGTTTTTAGACACAATCATAACATTGACCCACTTATTCATTGGAACGTTGGGAATTTCTATTTCCTCCGTGACATCTTCAACCTTCACATCTTCATAATATTCCGGTTCAAAAGTATTCATTACGACAACAAGAACATTGTCGTTCTTTTTCGGGTCCTTATCATGCTTTTTCAGATACAGACCTGGTGCATTGTTAGGGATTACAATTCCTTTATGGTATTCATCACTGTCGAAGTTCATTTTATCATCACCTTTATGGAAAACATGACGGTAATTAGTTGTATCATAAGAATCATCCTTAATGAACATCCACAATGACCATGTGAACTCGATACCACTCTTTTGATTTATTGAACGCATAACAGGAATTGCATTATTTTCTCTAGGGTCTTGTTCGATGATATGCATTTGCTTTGCATCTACCATCCCATCTATAAGGTGAGGATTACGACGAGGAGAAAAAAAGAAATACATAATGTTTACACTGAATTGAAGAAATATTAGGAATAGGAAGATCACTAAAATGACAAATGCAAAATTAGTGATGATGGAGTTAGAATTCATGAATTCATTTGATCCTTTCAGGAAGCCATTTAATATACCATCATTAGCATTATTTCGTTCATAATATCCACGATACATGTATATATATATAATAGAATAGAAAATCGTATGGAATATTCTATCATATTTACCGTTTAATGTATATCTTACCTATCTTCGTATTTTACTTAAAAAGTGAAACTCGCTTCTTCAACATTATTCTCGAGAAGAGCAACCTTAATATTATACTTACTAAAGTAATTGAAGATACCCCAACCTCCTCCGAATCCCTCTTTATATATGTTCCATGCCTTCTGGGGATCCATGGGTGCTGCATAATAGCGGAAACGAGAAGTGAACCCATTAAATCCATGTGGGCTAGGAGTGATGGTAATTGCACTATTCAAGTCAATACTGGGGACATTTGGAAGAAGGCATGTTTTTACAAGTTTACCGTTCAGGTAAATGTCTGCAGTTTTACCATTCACACTTACAATGGCATTCACCCATTTCTGAATTGGGATATTTTTCACTTTACATTCGTGGCTTGGTGATTGAGGACCATTGTTCGAAGTAGCCATATGATTAATAGTGATAACCATATCGTTTACATATGGCGATAAAGCCATTTTAATTCCAGAACGTTGAAATACAACCTTCTCACGTTCATACCCGGAATTCCAGTCTTTCACGTAAAACCAGATAGAATAACTGGAATTCACATTGCTGGATACCTTTAATCTTGTAGAATCAATCGTGTGGCTTTGGTTGGCATTTGAAAGTTTGGTGATAGGGGAATCAAAGAATAAATATGACACAAGGAAGTATAATAGAACAAGAAGAACAGTGAATGCGATGATGGTTGCATAATTCATAACTATATAATATTGAAAGAAATAAATTTGAATATTGCTAAAAGTATGAGTATGTTATATTACAGGAATGTCTTTGTTTTTCAAATAATTGTATTGATGTGATATAGACATTTTAGAAAGTGCATGTTTGAAATATTGTACGTTCACAATAGCTCCATCCAACCCTTGTTCATCTCCAGATGAGACGTTATCTTGTACCATATAAGGCATAATATTCGAACTTGACGCAATGAGTTCATTATTTAAGAACAGGTCCATCGTTCCGCTTGTGTAATTGATGACAATATTGTTCCATTTTTGGAGTAGAAAGTCAGAACCTTCATAAATAATATACTCTTTCTCTTTAATGTTTGCACTTTCATTTGAAGCACCTAGAACTCTGACTCTCATCATATTTTTATGTGAATTGTATTCAATAATAGGTTTATTGCCATAATTCAAGATTGTTCTATATGTATCTGAATCAGGATGAGGATGTAAATATACCCATACACTCAAGCCGTAGTTATAATCATTTACATTTTCCTCTTGTATGTCGCTGTTGAGTTCAGGATATTCTAAATTTTGATATGAGCCCAAATTAGTCTCAGAATCTAATTGTATTGGTTTATCAATCAATAATTCACCATCGTGAGTCATTAAATCAAAGACGAATTTGTTTAACCACGGAAGTAAGAAATATGTACCAATTAATACTGTCTCCATTATCATAACAGTCCATGTTACGCTTGGCGTTATCTTGAATTGCTTGTGTATCATTTCTGCTATATTAATAAATATGCGTGATAGATACATCATGCCAGATTTATCCCTCTTCAAGAAGACGTACACGAGAGAAATAGCACCTACTATGATACAAAACAGCAATGTATTTGAGATTATATCCTCGACAGATTTGCTCATTAGTCGTGTAAAATAGTAGAGAACGAATGAAATAAATAGTAATGTCATCACTACACTCACAAATTTGCTGATACGGGTCCATATATGTCCCCAAATTTCACTTTTATTAGCATATTGGAAAAAATTACCGTACTTATATTGAAACCAATATACAATTGAAAGGATGATTAGTAAACAACCTATATAGAATGATAAATGAGCAATTGTGCGATACGTGGAAATCATATTGTAGGGATCAAACCGAAATAGTGAATAGAAAATGAGAATGTATACATGTAAAATAGTCAATAACGTAACCAATGTTTTATTTTTATCTATGAATTCCATGATTGTTTTCGTATATGGATTTGTTCGTAAGTATTCAAGCATCTTATATAAAATACAGAAAAATATTTTATGTAAAGGTCAATTTAGAGCATAGAGATTCGTTCTCTTGCTGTTTTTTCACCATGACATTCACGACACAATGCAATTAGATTTTCAATGTGATTTGAACCACCATGTTCTAAACGAATACGATGGTCGACTTCATACCAGGCATTCAATTGTTTTTTACATTTTCCGCAACTCCAATTTTGCTGTGACGCTACCCACTTCTTCTTCGTTTCACTCACTGAGCGTTTAGTAGCATTTGGATTTTTTTTGGATCCACCTTGCTGATTACCCGAATACATTTGTGCTGTTTGTGGTGTTGCATGTTGAGAATGGATATTATGTCCTGGAGTATTTTGGATTGGTTGATTATATCCTGTGAAATCTAAAATAGGATTGATCATATGTAATGCTTCTTTATTAATAGGTAAATATTTTACAAGATTATTGGCATGTAGAAGCATATTTTGACTTTGGTCTGGATTCTTTTTTGACATCATGTATACTGAAAACCCTAGAAACACATAGAAAGCCATCTCATAATATTTTTTCCATGACTTCAATAATTGAAGATATTTTCCGTCATAATAAGTATTTGCTGCTAAGAAAACGGTGATACTAAATATGATTAATTCCCACTTCATAGTTATATATAATTAAGATTATAAGATTATTTACTAAACATCGATTCAAAAAAACGGACACATTCTCTCCATAATGATTGAAAGAATGTTGGTTCATTAATGGGTTTCTTGAAACTTTCATCATCAACAGTTGTCCAAATCTCTTGATGACATCCCCAATCGCTATAGGGGTATGTACAATATCCCAATTTGCCCCATACAATACCCCAGGTATTACGAATGATAAAACCGTCTTTGTTATACCCTACTACCGTCATAGCATGTCCCCCAATTCTTTGTTGACCCTTCTTCTGTTTCCACATTCTGGACCCATGATTGTAAACAGGAAATGAGATATAGCAAGGACCATTCACATAAAGAGCTCGTTTAAGAGAATCAATTGTATTCACCCGTGCATAGGACCTGATTTTATAATTTGATGCCTCAGAGTAATATTTTTCATCGATGTCACCTTTACTTTCAATTGTATTGTATGGATATAATGATTCACTACATGAACCAATGTTACTTAGAATACGCATGACATCTCGTCCATACATACCAGACTTGTCTTGGTTCACACGATTATTGTAAATGAATTGAGGACTCATATAGTCATCGAAATTCACATCTTTTTTCTCTTGCCATTCTTTCATACATGCTGCAGTTTGAGCAGCACATGTTCCTTGTGTACCTTGATTACGAATGCGATTCAACTGAGGACGTAAATCAAAAGTAGATGGCAACGAGAACGACTCATCATAAATAGACTCACTATTCCAGTCACGTTCGTCCTCAGGTGAGCGAGTTGTGTCATTTGTAATAATACCTTCGTATAGCATCTCTTCGTTAGCCATCATTTCTAAATGTATAAAACATTATTGCTTTAACTGGTTTCAATTGACACATTTTGATATTGTTACCAGCTGGTATATCAAACACATAGGGTAGATAAATACGAAGTTATTAGACAAAAAAGTATAACTATCCAAAATAATGATAAAAGGATTAGAGAATTGAAGATGAGTATGAATACTAACATGTTATAACATGGTAGTATTTTGACTTTAACTCTATTTCATGATGTTCATATACCGATCTATCACATACTTACAAACACCTATTTTCTTTTACATTCCATCGCGTACCATTTGGACAACGCCTCCGTCTTTTCGTTTTTGCAGATTTTGATATACACTCGTCCGTTTTGGGATTTCGTCGTGTACCATTTGGACAACGTCTTTGTTTGATCTTTTTCGTTTTGAATGGATTAATTCTATTGAGACGTTCTTCCAGTGAATCTTCTTGTTTCGTGGCAGATGCCTTCTTTAATACTTGAGGGGATACTCTTGACGATTCTATTATGGCATTCAAAGAGAATTCTTTTGGTTCAGACACAGACATTGGTTGACCCGACGGCTTTGCTGATACATTCGTCATTGACATAGACATTGGAGCACTTCTTTGCTTTTGTAGTTCTGATAATTCAGTAACCGACATCGGCGATTTTTCTTTATACATATCATCAGACTTGGGGTGAGATGTCAGTGTAGAGTTAATTTTTAATATATAGGATTTGATGTCAGACAAATACATTTTACGTTTTGCTGATGTGTTATAGTAAGTAGGATATTCATACAAAAAGCGAACCACTATTTCTCTTATTTTGTTATATACATCACTATTGTATGTATCCAAGTCTTGATACTGCGTCAGAGTAAGGAAGCGTGTATATACAGTCAATAATCCCCAAATATCGGTTGTCTTAATGAAGTCCTTATACATCAAACTCCAACCTTTCCAATCCTCGAAGGAGTCTCCAATTGGAAATTCTTTACAATAATTAAATAATGTAGTTGCGATGTATTTAATATACATATCAATAATACTTGATTCTGTGTACTTGGTATGATAAATAGACGAGAACATTTCTTCAAGAAAATCCATATGTCCTATTTTGTCATAGAACCCACCATCGTATTTCTTACTTAAATGCGAGTGTATATCTTGTACCTTTACATCAAGCGATTTCATTAGACGTTCAAGTGATGAATCGTGTACAAGTATATTTTGAAATTCAGATCTATTGTAAAAGAAGAAAGAATTGATTGGTATATTGAACGACAGAAATGAGAAATCCAACTCGAGAGTCAGCATACCTGGTTGTTGTGATAACCCCCAATCGATGATTCTAAATTTACCATCTTGTCCTACCAAGATATTAGAATCTTTTAAATCAAAATGATACAATCCTAATTTATTCATAGGCACAATAGCATTTTCCAGTAGTTCAATAATTTTTACATTAAAGTCTAACATATTGTCCAGTGTATGATTGTGCTCAATCCACTTCTGTAAATCCGTTCCACCATCAGGTAGTTGTAACAAATTATATTTTTTAAGGTTTTGATTGATAACAACGCGTTGAACAGTATGTATATTTGTACATGTTTGTTGGGCGGTTTGAATATCCTTTCTATTCAAGGGTTTGAGTTTTTTACAATGTTCAATATTATTAGCGATGAAGTAATCTTCCGCATTTTTTATTTTTGATAGTATTTTCTTAATGTCTTTTATTTCTCTGTATTCATCTTCAGCATCACGTGCGTTCATCAATTTCGACACACCTGTGTGAATCGTAGAGTCATCACACTGAAGTGCTGGTCTAAATACACATCCATATGTACCCGATGCAATTGCATCGCCACCATTTCTACGTCGTCCTCTTCTTTTCTTTGTTACTCGGGATTTATTTTTATGATTTGTCTTCATTACTATATAGCAGTATTATATTTACATGTTGTAGTAGTAAAATACTAGAATTATCACAAAACAAACGATCATCCATGCAAGAATATACTTTGTAATTTTCATAGTATTTTTTTGAATCACTTCATTTGATTCATAATGAATGTAGTATTCTTCGAGTGCTTTTTTCAATGAAATCTCTTCTTTTCCCAGTGTGATATTCACACGATTATGAATAAAATGGACCCATCGTAAAAATGAATCACGATTGTCTAAATATGGAGTTACGGGATATGTATCAATTAGTTGCATGAAATCGTTTCCAATTTCACGATGAGGAATGAATAATGGGAAGTTTTGAATAAAATCGTAGTATTTCTTTTTGACAACGTTATTTGCATGAGTAGGATATGAAAGTGCAATACTGAATAATACAAACCAGTAATGTGGGCCCCATATTTTTGGTTCTAGCTCCATACTCTTATGCTATATAATCATTTCATATGTTTTTCTAATAATACATGAAATGATATAAACTGATATCTTAAATTATTACAGTAGTATAATAATGACAACATATGATGAATTCTGTAATAATTGTGGTAAATTTGGACATAATACAAACGATTGTAAAATGCCAATCACAAGTATAGGTATTATCTTATTTCGGTATATGGATGACAAACTTCAATATTTGATGATTCGAAGAAAAGACAGTTTTGGATTTGTGGATTTCATAAGAGGAAAATACGGAACGAATAATGACATTTATCTTCGTCGTATCATTGATGAGATGACGATATCTGAGAAAGATAAAATATTGAATAGACTGTCTAATGACGATGACGATTTTAGTAGAAATCTGCTCAAACGAGTCAAAGCGAATGATATGAGTATTGACATTCCTACTATTACAAAGTATATAGCTGATAGCAAAACTTCATGGAGAGAAACTGAATGGGGATTTCCCAAAGGAAGAAGGAATAACATGGAGAAGGACTTAGATTGTGCCCTGCGAGAATTTGAAGAAGAAACAGGATATAAACGAAATTCTATACAAAT